>Ga0302309_10004497_pt1 | contig 10277 bp, 12 predicted proteins | sample III_Palsa_N1_1_FD_200453 | JGI IMG/M metagenome (GOLD analysis project Ga0302309, IMG submission 200453) | Peat permafrost microbial communities from Stordalen Mire near Abisko, Sweden - III_Palsa_N1_1 | ecosystem: Environmental > Terrestrial > Soil > Palsa > Peat permafrost | place: Sweden... | reverse complement strand
ATAGACAGTCCAATTCGTATGATAAGGCTCCGTAATCGATTACGGATCATGGGCATTATAACCTATGCCACAGCAACTGTCAACAGGAGGGACCACGAGATTGGAAATAGTGATTCATGATAGGTTTGGACCACTAAAATAGCAATTCTGGGCAATTGTCAGATACGACGGTTTGGAGTATCCTTAGTTAGGTCGGCTTTTCGCTGGCAAAGGAGCAGAGGTTTGCCGATGGCTTCGGCAAGCCTATAGCGACAATTGACAGCCATTAACCAGGGGAGAAATTGGTGGTACAATTGTGAGCAAGCGATTACACGGATTCGTGTGCGCTCTGATGACAATGCAGGATATTGTTTCCATTATTTAGATTTTCGATGATATTTCAAACAACGACGTCCCTTTAACAAATCTTATTGTCAGCGATCCCGATTAAGCGCGAGTCCTGCCGGTCCATCAAATAGATGTGATTTGTAAACTAAAAAGGAGATCGAAGTGAAAACTAAAAAAGCATTCACACTTATTGAGCTACTCATTGTGATAGCCATTATAGCGATTCTAGCAGCTATACTATTTCCCGTTTTTGCCTCCGTGCGTCAAAAGGCGCGACAGATAGCAGACCTGTCGAACACGAAGCAGATCAGTCTAGCGCTGTTGCAGTATACGGAAGATTACGACGAACACGTCGTTCTCAACAACACCAACAACGGCAGCGCCGATCGCTACGGCGAGTCAGGGTATGGCTACTGGCTGGATTGGGAGGTCTTGCTCATGCCCTACATCAAGTCCACCGGTGGAAACGGGGTCTTTCATTCGCCGGGTGGATCCCCTACGAGCGGTGACTACTGGGACGCGAGCTTTGATCTTGTAGACTTACCGACGCCTCCAGGCTCGTTTGTTTCATCGCTTACCTTGAACAACGTCTACTGGGACGACCCAACGCTCGGAGGTATCTTCCAGAACCCGAGCGCGTCAATCAGCAAGATTTCAGACCCGTCCGAAATGGTATTCTGCGCTGATGGAGGAGCCGGGGTGAATAATGCTAATAATGGTAATTATGGCCCGGCCAATCAGTATGGCGGCGGCGGCCCGGAAAATCTCTACATAGACCCCGAACAGACTTCAAACGAATGGGTTTTATGGGGGGGCACCATGCCTACAGGCGGTCTGCAGTACTACAATGCCACACAGGCTACATATCCGCAGTTGGACTCCTATGTAGAGGGGGACATTATAGGACACTTTAACGGCGGTGCAAACTGTGCATTCTTCGATGGGCATTCGAAGTTCATGCAGATCTCCACGCTCGCCAAAGTATACCCATGCCCTAGCGGATTTACCGACTCCGGTTTTGGCTCTCAGGATATGTGCGCAGCCGGCGGGGTGCTGCCATATTTCACAACTCAAGCCGACACGTTCTTGAACTAGGATCGGACCATTCACGTGGGGCGGTGCGGACTGTACGCATCCCCCATTTACCCATCAAGTTTAAAGATCAAGCCTATGCATTCCAATATAACCAGGTATCTGGCATTATTACTGCTTGTAATTATTCCGTTTGCTGTATGCTCCTGCAGCGACAACACGCCTACAAGTACAGCCGATTCCGTGGGATCGCCGGCCGGCTGGAACGGCAAGCACGTAAAAATGGGCATAACGCCTGTGGGGGCCCACAAGCCGCCAGTCGCCGTAAACAATTAGGTGTACCGATGGGCCTGATCTGGATTGCGGGCGGCGGCGAGGGGACTTGTAAGGACGGCCCTATCCATCATGGCGCGCCGGGGTCTTGCGGCAGAATCTATGTGCCAAAATCGCCAGCACCCGCTCGTAACTTGCTCGTTGTTGTTAATTCTTCCAAGCTGCAGCCTGATGAGAGGGCGGCGCTTCTCTCCCTGCAGGGATTGTCGAGTCGCACGCAGCCATGTATCTGGCTGTCCGAATGCGGCAATCCCGGTCGGGATTTTGCCCTGCGGACGATGGTGGAGTGCGGAGTGATTGACGGCTATACCACAGTGGCGGACTGGAAGCCGCTCTTCAAGCAGTTTGCTCAATGCTACAGAGGAGCTGTTGTTTATGATCCACAGATTTACCGCGGGGATACGCTCGCTGCGACCATTGCAGGGGCGGCCGACTTAATCGCCACATCGGCGGATGTCGCGAGCGACCTGCAAATTCCAGTCAAGATCGACATGAGAGGGCGTTTTACGAGCTACGCGGATGGCCTGAACTGGGTATGGGACAATTACAAAAAGAAGCTCAGCCGCCACGTCTGCCTCATAGCCTCGCAAATGTCCGGTCCGGCATCGTTTGCCATCGAATGGCGCGCCGTCGTGTTCTGGACTTCAGGCGTGGTAGACAGTCTATGGCCGGATACGGCGCGCGAAAGGGAGCTTGTTGCGTCGATACTCTCCCAACTTCAACCCAGGGCCGCGATGCTCGGGTATCCCTATTCAGGCAGCGCCAGCGTGTACGAGGTCGGGCTAAAACTCGTGAGCCAGTACGGCATAGCACTCATTGCAAGTCACAACCAGGACAATTATTCGGTGCTTTCTGGTCTATCGGATCCCCATTCACCCGGATTTCCGCAAACAGTTCCTTGAAAGTCCGCGTCGTATTGATGGCAAGATCGGTGTGCAGGCCCGAGTCCGGTTCATAATAAGCGTCGATAAACGCCTTCGCATCTATCCAGGAAGTCGCAAAAACCCCCTTCATGCGCGATGACAGGGTGGTCGAAAAGAAGGCGCGTTTTGCATTTTTTCGGATAAGATAGATCTGTTCCAGCTGGCCGATGGCGGCTTCGGGATTGTAGCAGGAAGAGGCCAGCACATCGAATCCCTTCACGGCGAAATATGCAGGTGTCGGTGGCGCATCCTCGTATTTCCAGTCACAGATGATGATATCCTGCGGAATGAGGTCAATCGCGCGGTGCGTACCGTTCATGCTCGCCTGCCAGCCTAGTAAGTTAGTAGTTTTGCCGTCGATGAGTCGGTCACTCCAAATCCACATGCGGCGTCCCTTTTCCGCCAGGTGGTTGTGAAGCCGTGTGGTGATATAGGCGAACAGTTCCGCTTTGTCGCGTCCGGCGCAGCGCGGGCAGTGGTCGTCGCCGATAATCCAGGCTTCGTCCATTCCCGCATGAAACGAGTCAGCCTCGCAAACTTCGATCAACTCATCCATCAGAGCAAATAGAATCGGGTATACGTCCGGATGTAGTGGGCAGAGACTCTTGCAGTAAAAGTCGAATTGCCCAGGACTAACCCAGGGATCCGGCGGGTTCAAATGCGGAGATTCGTCAAACTGAGGATAGTGTGCCAGCAGCGGCATGAGCTCCAGCTCCTCGGATTGGTGACCGAGCAGGTTCATTTTTGGGACCAGCGCGATTCCTGCCTCTCGGCATGCGAGGACAATTTGCTTGACGTCCGCTTCGGACAAGGCACCTCTATCGGCAAGTTCAGGATGGCATTTAAACTGATATTGATACCGGAACCGCACAACCAGCGTATTAACCCCTTCCCTGGGGAGGGCCTCGCGGATGAAGTTACAGAACATGGGGACATCTTCAGAAGCAGGCACCGACAAAAGGAGGGCTCGAATCGGAAGGTCATTCCAGCGTTCATATGTGTGTGTGGGTTCCATAAACCAATCCTTACAAATACTCCGTAATCGATTACGTTATGACGCATTATATCCGCAAAAACAGGGGTGTGTCAACCTTGTCGGCTGGACATGCCGTCACTCTATGTTTACTCCGATTATATTCAGGCTATGTTAAACCTGTCAGCTTCCAGTGACTTGGAGACAAAGTCCGGTACGAACCGGAATTACCTAAGACTGGCGGCAAATTCAATATAATTAAGGGGAACACGACCATGGGAGGAATCCTTTACACGATCATTTCGATATTGTTTGTGCTGTGGCTGATCGGTTTTTTGATGCACATTGGCGGTGGTTTAATCCATATACTGCTTGTTGCAGCGCTGATCATCTTCATCTTTCAACTGGTCACAGGCCGGCGGGCGGTCTAAGCACAAGCAATGGGCATACCTGTCGGGGCGGATGGGTATGCCTTTGAACTATACGGCGCAATGCGGCGCGCGGGCCGGCGGCAAGGAGATTGAAAATGGCTCAAACTTTGTACGTGACATTTAGCGATAGTAATCAGGCCGAAAAGGCCGTAGGCGCCCTTCTGGACTATGGCGTACAGAAGGAAGATGTGACGGTAATCGCAGACCATGCCGGATCTGGTCACGATTCCGTTCAGACGGAACATATTGATGATTCGGCCAAGACGGGCATTAGCACAACGACTGCCGAAGACGCTGGAGTTGGAGCGGCCAAAGGAGCGGGGATAGGCCTTGGCGTTGGGGTGCTTGCGGGTCTGGCGGCACTTACCATACCCGGTGTCGGACTCGTTCTTGGAGGCGGGGCGCTTGCCTCCGCTCTGGCGGCCGCAGTCGCAACAACAGCGGCAGGCGCTGTGGCGGGCGGGGTTACTGGATACCTTAAAGACCAGGGGCTGCCGGAACAGGTGGTTAACGTCTACACGCAGCACTTGCAAACAGGTGGTTCGCTGGTAGCTTTAACGCTGCCCTCAGGTGGGATCGACGTATTTACCGGTCGAGAGATCGTGAACAAATACGGCGGCGCCGACATAAACGTCTACTAAATTACACGCGGATCGGGCATCGGTGACGGTGCCCGAAGAGATACCCATGCCTTCTTACACACTAAAACTCAAGTTTACGCAGGAAGTGGCCGCAGGTACCATGGCCTTTCACTTTGATAAGCCGGAAGGGTTCGCTCCGATTGCTGGGCAATATGGGGACTTCACGCTCATCCATCCCAAAGAAACCGACGAGGAAGGTAGTGTTCGGTCCTTTACGCTGGCTAGCGCGCCGTATGAGGACAGTCTTTTTATCGCAACTCGCATGCGGGACACAGCTTTTAAGCGCGTTCTGAAGTCCCTCGATTCGGGATCTTCCGTCACCATGGATGGACCATCCGGGGATTTAGTGCTGCACGACGACGCCGAAGTTCCAGCGGTTTTTCTTGCCGGCGGGATCGGCATAACTCCCGTTCGCAGCATCGTTCTTCAAGCCATATTTGAAAAGCGTCCCCAGCAGCTCATTGCCTTCACCAGCAATCGAAAGCCTGGAGATGCGCCTTTTCTGGAAGAACTGAATAAAGCGGCCGCAAGACATGAGAACTTCACGTTCATCCCAACGATGAGCGATTTGGACAGTTCGGCCGTTGACTGGGATGGCGAAACAGGACAAATAAGCGCGTCACTTCTGCAGCGGCGTCTCGATGACGTCAAACTACCCATCTACTATATAACAGGCCCTCCGGACATGGTGACTTCGATGCAGAAGCTGCTGAATGATCTTGGCGTGGCCGAAAAGAATGTACGGGCGGAGGAATTCAGCGGCTATTAGATGAAGTAAAATTAGCAGAGAATGCACTAATTTAAACGTATGGCCACATGGACACGACTCAAGGGAGGAACAATGACATGCGGCGTTTGAATCGAACGGCATTTACTTTAATTGAGCTTCTTGTAGTAATCGCGGTAATTTCTCTTCTCGCTGCTATTTTATTTCCAGTTTTTGCCCAGGTACGGGAAAAGGCGCGCCAAACAACGTGCGCTTCGAACGAGAAGCAGTTAGCCCTTGGTGTGCTCATGTACGCCGAGGATTACGATGAAACACTTCTTCCGACAGCGGTAAATGATGCTTCGGGCAACACTATCCTCTGGCCGGATGAAATTGAGTCGTACTTGAAGAATACGCAGGTTCGATTTTGTCCCTCGGATTCTCTTGAGAAGTCCAATTCTTACGGCCTGAATGAGCTCAATTTCTCCGATCTGACAGACGAAGGTGCGCTTCCTCCAAAGACCCTCAGTCAATTCCAGACACCAGACGCAACAGTGATGATCGGCGAATTGGGTGTCGGCTCTCTCGTAAGCAACAACGATGTGACAACCCCGATCTACGGTGCCTACAAGCTGACTGTACCCGATGTCGCCCTCAACGACCAGTATGATGCACGGCCTGCTGTCCGCCACTTTTCAAGGGCCAACCTGGCCTTTATGGACGGACATGTTAAAGCGCTGCGTATGGAGCAGTTTTACACAGGTCAGACTCCCCTGGATAAGTGGTTCTGTACCGACCCTGATGACGCTGCCGCATGTACTGGAGATTAGTCGGCCAGGGCTAAGAAGTACACCTTTGGCTATACCTGAAGATGTAGAAGCTCAAGCCCTGGAAATGCTAGAAAGTCGTTGTCGAATGTCACCAGACGCAGGTTTCCAGCGACGGCAAACGCCGCAAGATACAGATCAGTCCAGTTCCGCTTAGATGCGAGTCCCTTTCTAGACCAATCAGTCATTACATCCTCGACTCCAACTGGTTCGGGTAATAAAACGACCGCTGGTTGATTTCGCCACTTGAGGTATGTTTCCCAGGCGTCATTTGGAGATAGAGGACGGCCGTCAAACCCAAACGTTGACGTCAGGAAAGTCTGCCATGCGTGTGATCATCCTCCCGATCGAGGATTTCAAATATCTCTGCGTTTGTCAGGGAGGGAATATGTCTACCATCAGCAGAAATCGTAACAGGTATCGGGCTGTTCATCCCCATCCTTTGCGAACCTATTCGGGTTGGGTTGTCGAGTCCTGATTCCACTAGCTCCGCTACTAAATCCTTCATCTTCATGCCGCGAAGGGCCGCAGTGGCTTTGGTTCTACGAAGCAAATCTTCAAAGTGCAATTCGCATCAAATTATTTTATACATTGGAGGGACAGTTTGCTGCCTAGCTTGTCTAATCTGTGCTACCATGTGCACACGGAACCGTGAAGCATTTGCCAGAATCTGACAATTTAACCAGCGATTTGTCTGACCAGCCGCGCAGTAAGATGCTGGCCGCATCCGGCTGGCTTTGGTCGGCCGGGGCGGTTGCGCTGGGGACGGCCTGTCTCTGGATTTTTCAGAGCGCCATCGATAAAGGCCAGGCGTCTCTTCTATACTTGCCGATCGTTCTATTTTGCGCCATCCGGTTTGGCTATGGGCAGGCCATCGGCGCAGCCGTGCTCAGCTTCTTTTGCTGGGATTTTTTCTTTTTGCCCCCACGCTTTACCCTTACCGTTGTTAACCCGCGGGATACGCTTTCCCTGTTTGTATTTCTTATAGCGGCCGTGGTAACTGCTCGACTTTCGTCGCGTATTCGGCAGCAGGCGGCCGAGGCCCAGGTCCGCGAGCATGAGATAAGCACGCTCTTTAATGCCAGCGAAGCGATTAGTGCCGAAATCGATGCCGATAGGATTCTGCCTGCTCTGGCTTCTCAAATCGTCTCTACCTGTCGTGCGAGCCGGTGTATTGTGCTCCGGCAGGGCATCGCGGACGCCATGGAGCCTGTCGCCAGTGTTTGGAGCGATAAGAGCGACCATGCCGTGTTGCAGAGTGTCGTGCAGGTGCTCGCTGAGGCGGTTTTCTCCGACGACCAAGAAATTGGATTTGGGCAGTCGCCGCGCTTACTAAGGCGCGCAATGGAAACCATGGAATTGCCCGCGGAATACGACCGGACGGAGGATCCGGGCATCTATGTACCGCTGCACGCACAGTCCAAGCTGGTTGGTGTGCTGCATGTGGGGCCTCGTATAATGTCCGGAGCATCGGGAAAAGAAACGACGCGCTTTTCCGATACGGAGCGACGCCTTATTCTGACACTGTCCAACCACGCCGCTGTCGTTCTCGCGCGCCAGACCCTTTCCGATCAGGCCGCGGAAGCCGATGCACTCCGTCGTGCCGATACCCTCAAGGATGCTCTCCTCTCCATGGTATCGCACGAGCTGCGTAGTCCTCTTGCGGCCATTAAAGTTGCGGCGTCCGGTCTTCGACAATCCGATGCGGTCTGGGACAGTGCGGACCGGGACGCGGCTATTCGCGGGATTGACGTGGAAGCCGACCGCTTGATCGGCGTGGTCAATAATCTTCTGGACCTTTCCCGTCTGGAGGGTGGGGCCTGGGCGCCCAATAGGGACTGGTGCGATATGGCGGAGATTGTTGGCACGGTGATCGGGCAACTGACTGCCGAAGCAGACCGTATAATTACCGATGTACCGGACGATCTGCCTCTGATCAAGGTAGACTACGTACAGATAATGCTTGTCTTAACGAACTTGCTGCAAAACGCGCTGAAATACAGCAATGAAGACTCCAACGTCGAATTGAGCGCACAAACCGATACCTGCGACGTCGAGGGAGTTGTTGTTTCGGGAGTCAAAGTAAGCGTTCGGGACCATGGTCCGGGTATCACACCTGGAGAAGAAACTAAAATCTTTGAGCGATTTTTTCGGGGCGACAGGCATCGCAACAGCACCATCCATGGTACTGGTGTTGGCTTGACCCTTTGCCGCGCCGTGGTGCTTGCGCATAAGGGGCAGATATGGGCGGAAAATTATGAGGATGATCCGCAATCGCGCGGTTCTGTATTTCAGTTCTTTTTGCCAATAGGATAACGCTTTGTCTACACCTCAAAAGAACATATTAGTCGTTGACGATGAGCCTGAGATCCTGCGGGCCGTACGAGGCGGCCTGGCCGCTCAGGGGTACAAAGTAGATACGGCCGTGAATGGTGAAGAGGCCCTGCTTAAAGCATCAACGTCTGCACCCGATCTGGTTGTTCTCGATGTAATGCTTCCAGGAGGAATGGATGGTCTGGAAGTTTGCCGCCGGCTGCGCGAATGGACCCAGGTGCCGGTAATCATGCTCTCGGCCCGCAACCAGGAGCGGCAAAAGGTGGCCGCACTGGATATCGGGGCCGACGACTACCTGACCAAGCCGTTCGGAATGGACGAGCTTACGGCGCGCGTAAGAGCCGCGCTGCGCAGAACGCCCTCTAAACCCGAAGGCAGTCCTGAGCCAATCTTTCAGATCGACGATTTAGTGATCGACTATGCCGGGCATATCGTAACAAAGGGCGGAGAAGAGCTGAAGCTTACTCCTATCGAGTACGAGCTGCTGCGCTTTCTTACCCAGAACGCGGACAGAGTGGTTACGCACCGGCACCTCCTGGCCTCGGTTTGGGGGCCGGAAAATGTGGAAGAAACACAGTATCTGCGGGTGCATATAGGCCATCTGCGGCGCAAAATCGAAGCGCAGCCTGCCGTTCCACGCTATATTGTCACTGAACCAGGGGTGGGGTATCGGTTTAAGACGGGGAGCTGAATGGCAAAGTGGTCGGTCACTTACGGCGGCAAGGCGGATTCAGAGCTAAGGATTGCTTATGGCGCCGATGCGGATAGCCCGCAGTGTGCAGTACTCCACACGCGCGACAGCTATTTAAGGCTTTCTTATGGCCGGGATTGCGCGTGGGGGACATCTATTGTGACCATGCCCATCTATTGGTCCGGCGGTAAAAACCATCAAGGCGTACGGGTAAACGTGGAATGGGCGACACAGGGTGACAACTTGGTGTTGACGTCTACAGGGACTTCAAAAAAGTTGGAAATATACGAGGTAATTACTTTGCAGCCTCCGAGCGATCAAGCTATGGTTGTGAAAGTAGAGGCCAGGACTTCTGGTACGCTGCATCTTGACGACAGACCAGGGGAAGCGTTTAAGCCGGTCTTTCTGTCCTCCATGCACATTTCCGATTTGGACTGGGACTGCCGTTCTGTCTTTATATCGGACGAAACTATCTGCTTTCCGAGATCCGGGTTTTTCGTGACTCCTTCCCCGGTTCGTTACGCAACGACCTTTGGGCTTAATGGGGGGACGTCGCGCTGGAAGAAAAATAGCCCTACGGTGACTATTGAGCTTGAAGAGCCGATGCAGATTGCGGGATGGGTGAGCGGGTCGAGGAAAGTGAGTTCTGATAACGTCGGGCTGTGGGCGGCGAGCGAAAGGGTTTTGCCGGCATGGGCTTATACAATTGCGGCGAGTGGGGATTTGGACGGAAGTAGGAGACGGTCGGGAATCTAAGGATCAAGAAAGCGGGGCTTGCAATTGTCGCTGTGCCTGAAATACAGTACACTACTAATACTCGTTCTGAGTGCCCTATCTCTCATCAGCCGACCAGGCATCGCTAAAAATATATCCCAACACAAGACAGCCCCCATGCAGACACCAACAGCAGATCAACTTATCAATACCGTACAGCAGCGCGCTTTTTTGTTCTTCTGGAATGAGACCGACCCTACGACCGGCCTGACTAGAGACCGGGCAAACAATTTCGGACCGGAAGACAACGTTATCGCGTCGATCGCTTCTACAGGGTATGCACTT
>Ga0302309_10004495_pt1 | contig 10277 bp, 2 predicted proteins | sample III_Palsa_N1_1_FD_200453 | JGI IMG/M metagenome (GOLD analysis project Ga0302309, IMG submission 200453) | Peat permafrost microbial communities from Stordalen Mire near Abisko, Sweden - III_Palsa_N1_1 | ecosystem: Environmental > Terrestrial > Soil > Palsa > Peat permafrost | place: Sweden... | reverse complement strand
TTCCCGTAGGTTCGGCCCCCCAGGCCATTTTAATTACCCCTGATGGAAGTAAAGTGTATTCGGCGGATTTTGGTTCAAACAATGTTTATGTGATCAATACCGCGACGAATACGGTGGCAGGTATTATTCCCGTAGGCGTAAACCCGGGCGGCGGCTCTATGAGCCCTGATGGCAGTGTCGTGTATATAGCAAACCTGGGCTCAAATAGTGTTTCGGTTATTAGTACGGCAACTAACACAGTGACAAAAACCATTCCCGTTGGTTCAGGTCCCTGGGGAGTATCAGTACGGCCCGATGGCACCCAAATATATGTTTCAAATAGTGGGTCCAACTCGGTATCAGTCGTGGATGCATCAACAAACGCTATCGTAGCCACCATCGCAGTCGGTTCCACTCCGTATTCATTTGGCAGCTTTTTTACAGGCGGTATGAATTGCACTGAACTGGTTAAATATACTATCACGGTTAACCCTGCCAGTGTAACCCCGCCGACCATCAGTGCCACCACAGCAACCGGTACTATTTCCGCTTGCGCAGGTACAGCATCAGTAAGCCCGCAAATTCAGCAGTTTACGGTTTCGGGCAGTGGCTTAACAAGTAGTATTTCAGCAACGGCCCCGGCAGGGTTTGAAGTTTCACTTACAGCGGGTAGCGGATATAGCAATAGAGTAATTATCCCCCAGGCAGGTGGAACCGTGAGCGCTACGGTCGTTTATGTGCGGTCGGCGGCAGCCGCACCAACCGGCGGTATATCCGGTAATGTAACGCTAACCTCCGCAGGCGCAAGTAACCAAACCGTAGCTGTAACAGGCACGGTAAATGCGTTGCCGACCGTAAATGCGGTTCCTGATCAAATTGTTAATAACGGCGCAGCCACGACAGCTGTTAATTTCACGGGTACTGGTAATACTTTCAACTGGGTAAATAATACGCCGGGCATAGGTTTGGCCACAAGCGGTAGCGGGAATATTACATCGTTTACCGCTGTAAATAATGGAAGTATGCCAATTAAAGCCACCGTTACGGTTACATCTAACGCAGGTGATGCGTTTGCATATGTGACAAATTATGGCAATAGCACAGTCTCAGTTATTAACACGACAAATCATGCACTGGTGGCTACAATTCCTGTCGGGAGTGGACCCTTTGGCATAGCAGTAAGCCTTGATGGAAGCAGGGTTTACGTAACAAATCGAATTGACAATACTATTTCTGTTATTAATACTTCAACCAATACAGTAATAGCTACTATACCAGTAGGGTCATTTCCATGGGGAGTATCGGTTGGACTAAATGATAAATATGTTTACGTAACGAATAGCAAGGATAATACAGTGTCGGTAATTGACAATACCACAAATACCGTGATAAAGACAATAAATGTTGATAGTTATCCCATTGGTGTTGCGCCGAGCCCTGATGGAACTCTAATATTTGTTGCCTGTAGTTCCCAGGGAACAATTTCGGTAATAAGTACAATAACCAATACAGTGGTGTCAACTATTCCGGTAAGTTCGAATATTACGGGTATAGTCGTAAGCCCGGATGGCAGCAGAATATATGTAGCAAACAGTATTAATAACGCTGTTTATGTCATCGATGCAACTACTTATATGATTATATCTACTGTAAATATAGGTTCGGAATGTATTAGCATATCAATAAGTCCTGACGGTAGCCGGGTATATACTGCGAATCAAGCTGACAATACTGTCTCAGTTATTAATACATCAACTAATCAAGTTATACTAACTATTACAACAGGTCTATCTCCGACAGGCATATCGGTGACCTCCGATGCTAAATTGCTCTATGTTACCAATCAGGCCGAAAGCACTGTTTCGGTAATTAGCAGCACGTCTGGCTCAACAACTTCTAAAATTTCAGTGGGGCCATTGCCTATTTCGTTTGGTAATTTTATTACCAGCGGTACAGGCTGCGACGGTGCTCCAATTACATTTACCATCACCGTAAACCCGGGTCCGCCAACCATAACAGCAGGCACAGCAACGGGCACTATTTCCTCCTGCGCTGGATCAGCATCAGTGAGCCCCTATATCCAGCAGTTTACGGTTTTGGGCAGTGGATTAACGGGTAATATTACAGCAACAGCCCCGTTAGGTTTTGAGGTGTCGCTTGCGGTGGGCAGCGGTTACGGCAGCAACGTTGTGCTTGCCCAGGCAAGCGGTAGCGTAAGTAATACTATTGTTTATGTGCGGTCGGCGGCTTCATTGCCGAATGGCTCGACAACGGCCAATGTAATACTGTCATCACCTGGCGCTCCCAGCCAAACAGTATCGGTAACCGGATTAGTTAACCCGAACGTAACCGCTTCATTAGTGATATCAGCTTCAGAAAATAACGTCTGCGCCGGTACAACTGTAACTTTCACGGCAACGCCAACTAATGGCGGCAGCTCGCCTGTTTACCAATGGCTGGTGAATGGCAGCAATGCAGGTACAAACAGCTCAACATTCAGCAGCAGCACGTTTGCCAATGGCGATGTGGTGAGTTGTATGATGACCAGCAGTGCTGCTTGCGTTATGCCGGCGAATATAACCAGCAACAGTGTGACCATGAATGTTACTCCTGATGTGATCCCCTCAATTACTATCGTGGCATCACAAAATACCATTTGCGCCGGCACTTTAATAACATTTACAGCCATGCCAATTAATGGCGGTCCTACGCCGGTTTACCAGTGGCTTGTAAATGGCAACAACGCGGGAACGAACAGCGCCATGTTCAGCGGCAGCAACTTTGCCGACGGCGATATAGTGAGCTGCGTAATGACGGCCAATGCCGCTTGTGCTGCTCCGGCGAGCGTAACAAGCAATAGCATAAATATGAGCGTTAGTCCGCTTGTAAGCCCGGCAATCAGTATCGCGGCTTCAGCAAATAATATTTGCCTGGGAACCAATGTTACGTTCGCGGCAACACCAGGTAATGGCGGCAGCTCGCCGGTTTATCAATGGGTGCTTAATGGCAATAATACCGGGAGTAACAGCCCGACTTTCTCCAGCAGTACGCTTGCAAACGGCGACATAATCAGTTGTCGGATTAGCAGCAACGCTGCTTGTTTAATAACATCCGATGCGACGAGTAATAATATTACCGTGATCGTAAATCCCGCCGTAGCACCAACATTAAGCATAAATATATCGGCAAACAACATTTGCGCCGGCACGCAGGTAACTTTCACAGCAACACCCACCAATGGCGGCAGTTCGCCTGTATACCAATGGCTGCTGAATGGCAACAATGCCGGAACAAACGGCACAACATTCAGTATTAGTACCCTTGCAAATGGCGATGCGGTGAGCTGTGTGATGACGAGCAGTTTGTCTTGCACGACACCCTCGGACATAACAAGCAACAGTATTTTGATGAATATTTTCCCACTGCCGGTTGTTAATGGAGGAGGAAATAAAACTATTGAAAAAGGCAGCAGCGTCGCGTTAACTGCCACAGCTTCCGGAAATGTATCCGATATAACATGGAGTCCGGCAACAGGTTTAGATAATAATAAGATTTTAACTCCTCAGGCTAGCCCCACCTCCACCACATTATACACCATAACCGTACAAACAGCAGCGGGTTGTACGGCCGCCGATTCAGTAACAGTAACCGTGCTTGATGGGATAATTATCCCGAATACCTTTACGCCCAACGGCGATGGTATAAATGACACCTGGGACCTTAAAAATTTAAAGGATTACCAAAATTGTGTGGTACTTATATTCGATCGTTATGGGGGTGAAGTGTACAGCTCCAAAGGATATTATACCGCCTGGGACGGAACCCTAAAGGGTAGGCGGTTGCCTACGGGCACCTACTATTACATTATAAACCTTAATGATGGCACCCCTCCATTATCCGGTTTTGTCGCGTTAATCAGGTAATTCCCTAACCGCTCGAAATAGGGGCAAAGGGCGGCAGCAAATAGTGTTAAATCTTCCTGAAAAGCATAATTTAAATGTCTTAAGGCATTTAAATTATTTGTTCTGCAAGGATTTTTTTAATACTTTCTGTTATGGTTTCCTTTCGGTGAGCTAAAACAGGGTGTTAAAAAAAATGCGCAAAAAACTTCTATAACAATTGCTAAATCGATTTATTTGTTTTTTATTTGCTAAATCAATTTAGCATGAACCACTTTTACTTTTTCCGATTTTTCGCTTGCTGCTTTTTGTTGTCGCTTTTTTTTACACCGCCTCCGGTTGCAGCCCAGCAGGTATTGCCGTTTAAGAACGGTGATAAAGTCGTGTTTATGGGGAACAGCATAACCGACGGCGGTCACTACCATTCCTATATTTGGCTCTATTACATGACGCATTTCCCCGCTTCGCGGATCGAAATTGTAAATGCCGGCATAGGCGGAGACGTTTGCCGGCAAATGCTGGAGCGCCTTGACGATGAGGTGTTTTCAAAAAATCCTTCCATCATGACGTTTACATTTGGGATGAATGACACCGGTTACCAAAACTATCCGCCGGCAAAGGCGGATTCGGTATATGCGGCAAAGGTAGGGGAGTCCTTGAAATACTTTAAGTTAATAGAGGCCGAGTTGAACAAGCACCCTGGGGTTAAAAAGATCATGCTGGCGTCGCCGCCTTATGATGAAACATCAAAAATTAAATCCGCGCCGTTATTAAAAAAGAATGCGGCGATTTTAACCCTGGTGGCCGAACAACGGAACGCGGCAAAGCGCAACGGCTGGGGCTTTATCGACTTTAACTCGCCTATGCTGCTCATCAATCAGCGCGGGCAGCAAACCGACAGTACATTTACTATGGAATCGCCCGACCGAATCCACCCAAGTAACGACGGGCAAATGGTGATGGCTTATACCTTTTTAAAAGCACAGGGCCTGGCCGGCCAAAAAGTAGCGGACGCCGTCATTAACAGTAAAGTCAAAAAGATTGAAAAGTGCGATAATTGCAGCTTAGCGAACTTAGTTACAGGCAGCAACCAGGTGTCATTTGATTACCTGGCGCGCTCATTGCCCTACCCCCTGGATACCATTCCGGGTGGTTTCGGCAGACCTGCGAGATCGCAGGCGGACGTCTTAAAATTGATTTCGTTTACCGACGACTATAACCAGGAGGTCATTTCCGTAAAGGGCCTTAAGGACACATCGGGCTACCGGGTTAGCATAGACAAAAAGGCTATCGGCCAATGGAGCGGCGCTGACCTCGGCAAAGGGATTAACCTGGCTTTGATCACTTCCACGCCACAGTACCAACAGGCACTGGCCGTTATGCAGCTGAATGAAGAACGATGGGCCATCGAACGAAGGTTGCGCGAATACTACTGGCTGCAGTATTCCATCCTAAAACCCAAAGGACTGCTGTTTAATGATACCGAATCCACGATGGACTCACTGCAGAAATACGCAAAAAAGGATTTCTTCGTCGCGATCACCATCCCCACTTACCAGAAAGCAAGGTTTAAAATTGTTCGTGATGCCTGGAAAAAGGAAATGGACCTGCTTACCGATGAGATATACAAAGTTAACCAGCCAACCTTGCATCATTTCGAAATTACATTAGTCAACTGAATATGTTACGCTTCCGGATCAATAAACTCCGTTCTGTTTGCTTTTTCGCGCTGGCGATGTCTTTGGGCTGTTTCGGCAAGGTGAATGCGCAATCGGCCTGGTTTATTGACGGTTACCATGGCGGCATGTACGGTGGTTACCCTGAATTTTATACCCGCTTTTTGGTGGATATGCTAAATAAAAATCCCGATTGGAAAATTAACCTGGAGATAGAACCCGAAACCTGGGACAAAGTGGAAAAGACCGACTCGGCTGCCTTTGCGCAATTTAAAGCGCTTGCTGCTGATCAAAGCGCGTCGGGCAGGATAGAATTTATAAACCCGGACTACGCCCAAAGCTATTTATACAATATCAGCGGCGAAAGTATTATCCGGCAGTTCAGTTACGGGATGAAAAAGATTAGATCGCATTTTCCCAACGCTGTATTTTCAAGCTATTCGTCGGAGGAACCTTTATTTACGAGCGCGTTGCCCGAAATTCTAACATCGTTCGGATTTAAATACGCGTCGCTGAAAAACCCCAACACCTGTTTTGGTGGCTATTCCGCTGCTCATGGAGGCGAATTAGTGACCTGGATTGGACCCGATGGAACGGGAATTACCACAGCACCCCGGTACGCGATTGAAAAACTGTCGGATAAATCTACCTGGCAAACGATCGGCTGGGAAAACTCACCGGCATTTGTCAATGCTGCCTATGCTGCCGGAATTACACACCCGGTGGGGATGACGATACAGGATGCAGGGTGGAAGGGCGGCCCTTTTATGGGGACCGGCTTGCGGCATGGTATAAAAACCACGTACACTACCTGGCGGAATTATTTTGAAAATGTAGCGGACGCCGATAGTAAGCCCGCATGGACACCCACCCAGGAAGACATGCTGGTAAACCTGGTTTGGGGATCGCAGGTGACGCAAAAAATAGCGCAGGAAGTAAGATTGGCAGAAAATAAAATGATCCTAGCCGAGAAGTTGGCTTCGCTGGCTAAAATATATGGGGGACAAAGCTATCCGGGCCTTGCTTTGGATTCGGCCTGGCGCCCGCTGTTATTATCGGAGCACCATGATTGCTGGATAGTTCCCTATAATGGTAAACCGGGTTCAACCTGGGCCGATAAAGTGCTTGCATGGACGAATTACTCCGGTGAGAAAGCCGATAGCATTATCAATATTTCGGCAGGCAATCTTCCGAAGGAAGCTCCTGGTTCGATTCGGATCGTGATGGTATATAATAGCATGGCACTGAACCGCGATGAAATGGTACAGGTTGCCGTTCCTGACCAACTGAAAGGTAAACAGCTTCAGGTGGTTGACGAAGCGGGACATCCCGTTTTATACCAGCTGTTGAAGAACGCTGGATCGGGTCCGGAGCTTTTAATGTTCAAAGCGGCGGCGCCCTCGTTGGGCTATAGCAGTTATTATTTCAGGGCAGGCACACAACCGGCGGCCCGCGGAGCAGCGATCAAAAAACTTCCGGATGGGAGATATAAGCTCGAAACGGACCTTTATACCGTCATTATCAACCCGAAAAAGGGCGGCGTAATTGAAAGCCTGGTTGGGAAAAAACTGGACGATAAGCAGTTTGTGGACAAAAACAATGCACGGGGATTTAATGAACTGCGCGGTAATTTTTACAAAGACGGCGGATTTAAGTCGAGCGAAGATTCGGCGGCCTCGGTGGAGATTTTAGAAAACGGCCCGCTGCGGGTAAAAGTGGCTATCAAAGGCGCCATTGATCATTATCCTTTTACCCAATACCTCACGCTTGCACAGGGGCAGCAAAGAATTGACGTGAAGCTAAACATTGACTGGAAAGATAACCCAGGCATTGGTGAAGCCACGGTACCCGGAACTTATTCATGGAAAAACCCCAAAAAGGCCTTTTATGACGACCGTTACAAGCTGTTGGCATTATTCCCATTGAATTTAACAGGGCAGGTGGTTTATAAAAATGCACCTTTCGATGTGACTAAAAGCCGACTGGAAAATACCTTTTACAATAGCTGGGATAGCATTAAAAATAATGTGATCCTCAATTGGGTTGACGTTACCGATAGCCAGGGCAAATACGGAATGGCAATGTTCACCGATCACACCACCAGCTATGCCCATGGTGCAGACTTTCCTTTGGGGCTCGACTTGCAATATTCCGGTATGGGCCTTTGGGGAAGAGACTATAAGATAAACGGTCCAACTACCATCGGATATTCTATTTTGCCGCATGAGGGCAAATGGGATAAAAGCCATATTTGGTCGGCAGGTACTGCATGGTCGGAGCCGTTAACCGCGTTTGTAACCTCCTCAAGGCAAAAATCCACGGGCCGGTCGCTTTTAAAGATCGATAAGCCGGGCTACGAAATCACGTCGATGACTTATGATGGCGACGACTTGTTGGTAAGGGTATTTAATGCGGATGGAGATACCGAACCCCGGGTTATAACTTTCAACGGCCAAATAAACCGGGCAGAGCTCGTTGAGCTAAATGGCGCGTTGAGAAACCAGCTAACCCTTGACAGTGGGCAGGCCGGAAGCACCAAAATCAAACTTTCAATACCCCGGTTTGGAATTCGAACGGTTAAAATTGAAGGACTGAAAGCGTCAGCAAATTAAATAGACGAACGAAGTGTAATATTTACCCTTAATTTTAAAGGAATTTGCTAAATCGTTTTTTTTATATAATTTGGGCGATATTTTAAGCCTGATAGTTTTTGCCAATTAATTTCCCGGCCGATTTTATGCTATAGCAGCGCTAAAACCGTCCCACGATCATAGAAGTACACCAAAAATGCGAATTCAATTTATTGCTGTTTTTACCGTATTGGTAATATGGAAGGCTGTACCGGCAAAAGCACAAAGCCCGGCTGACGAGGTTAACCCTTTTATCGGCGCCAGCACCAGCGCCGCCGATGCAGGCATTTATCATGGGCTTGGCAAAACGTTCCCTGGAGCGGCAACACCCTACGGTATGGTTCAGCTTAGCCCGAATACCATAACGGGCGGTGATAATGGATCCGGCTATAGCTATGAGCACACCAGTATCGAAGGTTTTGCCTTTACGCAGATGAGCGGAGTAGGCTGGTATGGCGACCTCGGTAATTTTTTGGTAATGCCAACCACCGGCAAGCTCAAAACAAGTGCAGGTACCGTAGAACACCCCGAGGGGGGCTACCGGTCGCATTATGATAAGGCCAGCGAGCAGGCTAAAGCAGGGTATTATTCCGTTTACTTGAGTGATTACAAAGTTAAAACCGAACTGACGGCAGCGCCCCACAGTGGGATATTACGTTTTACTTATGGCCAAAATAACTTGGCAAGGATCCAGATCGACCTTGCCAGACGGGTGGGCGGCACCTCTACCCTGCAATATGTAAAAGTGGTGAATGACCATGCCATCGAAGGCTGGATGAAGTGTACACCCGACGGTGGTGGCTGGGGCGATGGGGCTGGCCACGCCGACTACACTGTATATTTTTACGCCGAATTTAGTAAGCCGATAAAAAACTTCGGCGTATGGAGCGCCGATATCCCCGATGGCTGGGGCCGCAAACGCGAAGACGTTGAAAGCGCAAAGTATCAAACGCAGATTGCAAACGCGCCTGTATTAAGGGGTGTTAAAGAAAAAACAGGGAAGCATTTAGGCTTTTTTACCGAGTTCGCCACAAGGGATAAGGAGCAGGTTTCATTAAAGTCGGGAATATCCTTCATCAGCATTTCCGGCGCGAAAAATAACCTGGAGCAGGAAATACCGGGCTGGGATTTTGATGGCGTCCACCAGCATGCCAGGTCCCTGTGGAACAAAGCCTTATCGAAAGTTTCGGTGCAGGGCGGAACGCCCGAAGAGCGGATTGTTTTTTATACAGCCCTTTATCATACCATGATAGACCCGCGTATCATAAGCGATGTGGATGGCCGTTACCCAGGCGGTGACGGAAAACCGCATTTAGCGGCAAATTTTAAAAAGCGCACCATATTCAGCGGTTGGGATGTTTTCAGGAGCCAGATGCCCTTGCAGACGATCATCAACCCCTCATTGATCAATGACCTGATCAACTCATTAGTTACCCTTGCCGGAGAAAAGCACAAAGACTACCTGGAGCGCTGGGAAATGATGAATTCGTACAGCGGCTGTATGATCGGCAATCCGGCCGTGTCGGTAATAGCCGACGCCTATGCAAAGGGCATCCGGAATTACGATGTAGATAAGGCATACCGCCTTAGCATCAACTCGGTTGAAAAGTTTGGTAATGGTGAAAGAGGCTATACACCTGAACCGTTAAGTATCTCCTACACGCTGGAGTATGCTTATGCGGATTGGTGTGCCTCGCAATTGGCAAAAGACCTGGGTAATACATCCGATGAAAAGAAATATGCGGAGCGCAGCCAGGATTACAAAAACATTTTCGATAAGGAAAAGGGCTGGTTTCGCCCAAAGGATAAGAATGGCAACTGGCTTGCCTGGCCCGATTCAGGCCGCATCAAACAATGGTACGGCACCATTGAAAGTAACCCTTATCAGCAGGGTTGGTTTGTTCCGCAGGATGTAGACGGCATGGTAAAGCTGATGGGCGGCAAGGAAAAAGTTATTGCCGACCTGGATACCCTGTTTAAAAAAACACCCGAGAACATGATGTGGAACGATTATTTTAACCAGGCAAACGAGCCGGTGCATCACGTTCCATTTTTGTATAACCGCATTGGCGCTCCCTGGCTTACACAAAAAT
>Ga0302309_10004492_pt1 | contig 10282 bp, 10 predicted proteins | sample III_Palsa_N1_1_FD_200453 | JGI IMG/M metagenome (GOLD analysis project Ga0302309, IMG submission 200453) | Peat permafrost microbial communities from Stordalen Mire near Abisko, Sweden - III_Palsa_N1_1 | ecosystem: Environmental > Terrestrial > Soil > Palsa > Peat permafrost | place: Sweden... | reverse complement strand
ATATGCTGAAGCATGAGATCCCAGGTCTTCATGGGATCGATACGCGTGCGCTCACAAGACAGCTTCGAACCACCGGCGTGATCCGTGGCGTGATCCTTCCTATGGAAGAGCGTCATCTCGCCAAAGAACTTCTCGCTGAGCTTCCTTCCTTTGAAGGTCGCGACCTGATCGGCGAAGTCACGACCCGCGAACCCTACATCTGGAAAGAGTTTGCGAGCAAACATTCCAAAACTGCGTTCGAGGAACTCAAAGCGACTGAACCGAAGTTCAAAGTCATCGCCATGGATTTTGGTGTGAAGTGGAATCTTCTGCGCGGGCTTGAGCACTTTGGCTGCGCCGTGGAAGTCGTTCCCGCCAATATGTCGGCCGAAGCGATTCTCGCCAAAAAACCCGACGGGATCTTTTTGTCCAATGGTCCGGGTGACCCAAGTGCCGCTCCCTACGCGGCTGAGACGGTTCGAAGACTCGTCGGCCAAGTCCCGCTCTTCGGCGTTTGCATGGGACATCAGATTTTAGCGCTCGCCATGGGCGCCAAGACCTACAAACTCAAGTTTGGGCATCGTGGGGGCAATCAGCCCGTCATTGATCACGACACTGGCCGGGTAGAAATCAGCTCCCACAATCACGGCTATGCCGTTGAGGCGGACGGACTCCCATCCGCGCTCGAAATTACCCACATCAGCCTGAACGACAAGACCGTTGAGGGCCTTCGCGTCAAAGGTGCCAAAGCATTTTCAGTACAATATCATCCCGAGGCTTGCCCTGGGCCGCATGATTCGGTGATACTGTTTGAACGCTTCGTAAAGCTCATGGAAGGCTGATGTACCAAAAATATCTCGAACCCGTCATTGAAGAGTTCACCACCGGCGAATACTACCGCGAGGTCTATAACGCGAAACAAGAGTATTTCGACAAGGCTGGTATCGTTTATGAAGACGACGGCGAGTTCGAGCAGCGCATGTGCATTTTCATGGATTGGTATCTCTTTGACCGAGATTTACCGGGTGTCGATCTTCCGCCCATCAAATTTTACTTTCGCAAAAACAAAGAGCGCTTTTCGAATGAGGAGCTCAATATTTACCGAGATTTTTGCTCGACCATTCACTCAGTTTTTCGACTGAAACGATTTACTTGGAACAAAAAAGGGCTGGTGGCTAGCGATCTCTTTTCGAATAAAGCCTACACGGTCACGGATTCTGAGATCAATCAGGGGTTCGCTCGCGGGGATATCTTCGAAGCGCGCATTATTCCGTTCAAAGCTGGATTCGAATTTTCCCGAGGTTTTTGCTTCCACCCGGTCGATATGGAATCCTTCATCGTGAACGAAATTAAGAAAGTTCGTCACCAAGACAAAGGTCGCCAAACGAAGCTAATTTTGCAGCTTTCTTCGATGAAATTGAAGCATTTGCGATTTCAGCACATCGATATTCGACACATTTACACGCTAGATTCTCGGTTCTAAGCGCGTTTTTGCAACATGCCGCATTCCGCGACACTTCGGCGATTTTTCGTCCGTATGTAAAGAAACCTGATTTTTTTACTTGCATGAAGTGTGAAATCCCTTTTAAAACTATGAGGCGCGCTCATTGAAGAGACGCACTAAACGTTCTTCTAAGGAGAATTTATGAAAAAGATCATTATCGTTGCTGCTGCTTTGTTCGCTTTCGCTGCTTTCGCTGCTGAAGGCACCGCTCCTACCACCGGAACAACCGATGCTGGAAAGATGGACTCTGCTGCGTCTGCTCCTGCTGGCAAGATGGATGCTGCTGCTCCTACTGCTAAGAAGAGCAAGAAGAAAGCTGGCAAGACCAAGGCTGCTCCTAAAGCAGACACCACTGCTCCTACCAAGGCTGAGTAATCAGTTTTAGTTAGCGAGACGTTAAGTCTTCAAAAACCCCTGGCCGGGACTCCTGGCCGGGGGTTTTTATTTTTTCATGCTATAGTTCCCGATACATGACCTCTTCTGTGAATCCCAAAAGAATCCTAGCGATCAAGCTTCGCTCGCTGGGCGATACGGTCCTCATGACCGCTCCTCTCATGGAGCTTCGACGAGCATTTCCCCACGCACAGATTGATGTCGCAGTTCTGACTCAGTGGGCTCCACTTCTTCAAGACCATCCCGCCGTCAATCGCATTTGGAATTACGATCGCTTCCCCGATCGCGGCTCCCGCGCCAAGGCCGCCGCCCGCCTTGCTTTGAAACTTCGTAAAGAACGTTACGATTGCGTGGTCAACTTTCATGCAAGCCCGTCGAGCGCGATGATCGCGTTTGCAACGGGCGCAAAAACTCGCTCCATCCATTTTCATGGTCACAACGACCGCAATCGCTACTCCACCGTCATTGTTCCGGGCAAAGGCACGCTGAAGCCCATCATCGAACGAGACATGGATACGGTGCGCGCGCTTGGACTCCAAGTTCCAGAAGGACGTCTGCCGCTTCTTCAATCCACCGCGAGCGAGAAAACTTGGGCGCAAGGTTACGTCGCTCAACTCGGCCAAGGCCAACCCGTTCTTGCTCTTGGCTTAGGCGCAAGTCGCCCCACGAAAGCATGGCCACTGGATCGTTTCGCTAGCGTGGCTGTCGAATGGTGTCGCCAGAAAAAAGGCGCGGCCATCGCAGTGACTGGCCCCAACGAAAAAACACTCTCTTCGGATTTTTTAAAAGCAGTCGACGACGTTCTCTCGACAGCGGTACCCGATTTGGCAGAACGAGCCAGTGTTCGCAACCGCATCTCTTCACAGAGCCAATTCACGGTACGCGAACTCTCCGCTCTTCTCGGTGCAGTCACCCTCTTTCTCGGAAACGACTCTGGCCCCAAACACATGGCCATTGCACAAGGGACTTCAACCGTCACATTGTTCGGACCTGAGCATCCGTTCGAATGGCATCCCTATCCGCAGAAAAAGAATCCGTACTTCTTTGTCGAAACACTCACCTGCCGCAAGGACGCTCAACCTGGCAAGCAGCCCTGGTGCGGTCTGGAAGTTTGCGTTCAAGAACAACATCAGTGTATGAAACTCATCGGTACAAACCAGGTACTCCAAAAATGCTTCGATCTGATTTAAATTCCACCGCAACTCCAGTCTCGGTCCTGATCATTTCTCACAACGAAGAGAAGCACATCGGCCGTTGCCTGACGTCACTAACTTGGGCCGACGAAATCCTCGTGATCGATGCAGAAAGTACGGATCAGACAGCCCAGATTGTAAAAGATCCTGCAGCGCCTTGGGCTTCCAAAGTTCGTCTCATCAATCGCGCCTGGGAAGGTTTTCAATCTCAGCGCAATTTTGCAATGAACACTGCAAAGAACGAATGGGTTTTAGTCGTTGATTCTGATGAAGAGTGCACGCCTGAGCTTGCAGCGAAAATACAGGGCTTCTTTATAAGTGGCGGCAAGCCGCCACGTCGGGCTTACAAAGTTCGGCGAATCGAATACTTCTTAGGGAAGCCCATCCACTACGGAATCTGGAATCCCAGCTATCAAGATCGTTTCTTCAACCGTCAAGGCGTGAAGTACGTAAATGACATCCATGAATATCCGATTTTTCCAGAGCCCGCACACGACATTCACGAACCACTTTTGCATGCGCCCGACTTTGCGCCCGAAAAGTTTCTTGAGAAGATGAACAAGTACACTTCGATTGAAGCTCGTGATCGCGTCCGCAATGGTCAGCGCACCAACGTGTTTCGCATGATCGGTGCATTTCCTGCGATGTTCCTAAAAAACTATTTCTACTACAGCGCCTACAAAGATGGAATTCACGGTTTCGCGATCTCCATCCTCGAAGGAATTTCTCGGGCTGTCCGCCACATCAAGATCTGGCAGTATGGCCGCGTCGCAGACTCAAAAGACACTGATTTGAAAAATGCGGGCAAGGCCAAGTCATGAAAGTCGCCATGAAAGTTGCAATGAAGGTTTCTGGCTTCACCCTGATCCGTAACGGCACCGAGTTCGATTATCCCTTTATCGAATCGCTGCGCTCTCTTTTGCCGTTAGTGGACGAACTCGTGATTAATGTCGGTATTGGCACTGACGATACCTTGAAGCGCATTCAGGATTTTGCCGCGAAGGAAGCTCCAGAGAAAATTAAGATCTTTGAAAGTCGCTGGCCATTAGATGATCCAGAAAAGAAAAAAAGCGGACTCATTTTATCCGAGCAAACCAATCTTGCGCTCGATCGCGTGACCGGTGACTGGGCGATCTATCTTCAGGCAGACGAAATTCTTCACGAGGCCGATGCCCAGAGGCTTCACGACGCGATGGAGAAGTATCTCGACGATCCGGAAGTGGAAGGCCTGCTCTTTGACTACGTTCACTTTTACGGATCTTTTGAAGTAGTTCAGGAAACTCGCAGCGCCTATCGCCGTGAAGTCCGGGTGATCAAGCCTAAGAGTGGAGCGCGAAGCGTTGGCGATGCCCAAAGCTTTCGCAAGCCTGACGGATCCAAGATCCGCGTCGCCCGGTGCGGTTCCCGAATTTTCCACTACGGCTGGGTGAGAACTCCTGATGCGATGAAAGAAAAAACTTTCTTCATGGATCAGCTTTACCACGGCGACCCCGATAGTAAGGACGCCAAGACTAGAACGCCCCACACCGGCACTAACTACCTCTATAAGCGCATGTGGGGTCTCCGACCATTTCGATCCAGCCACCCGGCGGTGATGGAGGACCGAATTTGCGCAAAGGGTTGGCATTGGGATTTAAAAAAGTCTCCTTTAGCTTGGAAAATGAGTGATTTCAAAAAAGTCTTGCTGGATACTTTCGAACGAGTAACCGGCATTCGTCTTTTCGAATACCGAAGTTACAAGCTCATTAACAAAGGTTAAGAAAACACCATGCGCGTCGCCGTCGTTGTCACCACTTACAACAATCCAAACTACTTGGGCCTTTGCCTGCGCTCACTCACAAATCAGAGCGTTGCGGACTTTGATGTCTTCGTTGCGGACGATGGATCAACAGACGAGACCAAGAAAAAAATCGAGACTTTCAAGAACGCCTTCTCGAAGCCGATTCAACATTTCTGGCATCCCGACAAAGGCTTTCTCAAACCAAAAATTAATAACGAAGTTTTTCGTCACCTCAAAGATTACGACATCATCATTTGCGTCGACGATGACACGATTGAGCATCATAGATTTGTCGAAGACCACATCGCCATTCACGAGCGCCATGACAACGCAGTCTTCATGGGTCGTCGGGTAGAACTCGGACCTCAGATCTCAGGCAAGATTCACGAAAACAATGTTCTCGATTTTAATCGCGGCTTCACTCGCGGACTTTTTCTCTCCGGACTAAAGGGCGACTCCCACGCGATGCTCAGAAGCGTCCGCATTAAGAACCCTTTGCTCCAAAAAGCTTTTCGTCGAAACAAAGTTCAAGACCTTCTCGGCTCGAACTTCTCAGTCACCCGCGAACTTTTATATAAAGTAAATGGCTACAACGAAGACTTCACCACCTACTGGGGCGAAGACGGAGATCTTTTTGTTCGCCTAAGAAATGCCGGCGCAACTCTTGTCGGAATTAAGGGATACGCGATCCAATATCATCTCGATCATCCAAGACGCGAACCCAATCCCGAAAGCCAAGCCATCTACGCTAAAATCATCGAAGACAAAACTTACACCCGTTGTAAGAACGGGATCGAAAAAGGCTAAACCAAACGGTAGGCCGTACCTGTTTGCATGGTGGGCCGTACCTTTTTACATAGTAACGAAGATCGTTAGTGCGCTAAATTATCGACAAACTTCTTAATCGCGTCGATCTCTGTGGAAGATAAACTTCCGCCCGGTGGCATCTGTTGATCACCCTTCGTGGAGACTCGAAAAAGAATTTCTTGCTCCAACGTTCCGTTGGGATAACCCGTCTCACCAAGTCTCGCTTTTAATTTCTCGGCATTATTGAACGGGAACTGCGGAAAGTCCGTATCCGATCCAGGCGGCACAGCGTGACAGAGGAGGCAGGCATTAAACACCTGAGAAATGGCCGGAGCCTTTGGTCCACCATTGTCTTCGATTGTCAGAGTTTCAGGGCTCAAAGTAATTTTTGGATCAGCACGTTTCGTTCTTGATAGCGCCGCTAGGCTTTTCTCTTTTAATTTTCCACACACGCTTGTGGGAGGGGCGGCGGGATAAGCGGGGAACGCTTCAAAAGTCGTGTAAAGATCCGCATCAGCAACAGGGTTGAGAAGTGCCTTCCATAAATCCGGAAGACCTCCATTCATGCGATAACCATCATTCATTACATAAGTTTTAAGATTCGATCCTGGTGCTTTAAATTCAAGAGACCAGTTGGGCGTTGCGCTCCCAAAGTTCTCCACAAGGTAACGATAGCGAGCAACCAAGACTGTGGCTTCGATATCCGTTGGCGTCTCACCCTTGGCTACCACTTTGATGTTGTCCGATACTCGAGATTCAAAATCACCCGTGAAATCCAATGCGCGTGTGCGATCAATTCGGTCCGTAAAACTCTTCTTAATAGCCTTTTCGACCTGCTCGTTCACTTTTTGAAAGCTCTGATCTGCTGACGCCTTTACTTCCGACGGCAAGAAGTCATCGATGGGTTCATCGGGACAGGCACCTGCCGCAATCAATGCGTAACGAAACGACGTAAGCTTAGGATCGCTTTGAAATTCAAGCGCTACCGCTTGAAAGTTTTGGTGAGAGAGATTCATACCCAGGCTTTGAGCACCTAAAGTGATGGAGTGTCCATCAGGGCTTTGAGTGGTCAGCCCAGAAACCTGTCCCGCGGGGAGATACTGGTAGCGTGGATGGGCGGCTCGTGCGGCGATCCATTTTACTAGGTTTTTCTTCTCGTCGCCCACAAGGTTTGCGTCTTCACTTCCATACACTCCAGGCCACAGAAAATAAGAATCCCAAATGGGATGAGGATTATCGCCGTGACACTTCAAGCAGGTATCTGGTTTTGCGATTGCGGCTTTACCGCCCGAAAACGTAACTTCATGAAGTTCGAATTTTTTAGTGGTCTGATCAAATTGCATGAACTCGAGAGAGTTGAAACCATCTTCTTTCGAGTCGCCGTTAAACGCGAACGTTAGGCCACTTTTCTTATCAAAGACAATAGCTCTCGGATTGAGTGGGGTTGCGCCCTGCAAACTTCGGCTTGAATACGCCAAGGCATATTGAGCGAAAGCGCTTTTCGGTAAGAGCGCTAACATCTCTTCAACGGACTTTGGATTTTGTTGCTGAATGAGAGTCTCGACCTGATCGAAAGTGAGACCCGCACCAAACCCACTCGGCTGTGTGTAAGTGGTCTCGGCTAGAGCCGTGGAGATCAAAGCGATGCAACTAACGATCAGTAGCTTGGTTTTCACCCTAACTATTCGGATTTGAAGGCGCAGTTCTTAATGAAAGAAGACCTGGTCAAAAAATTGACGGAAGACTCTCGGTCAGTGCTCGCTGATGGTGCATTCGCAATCATTATCGCCAGAATCATCGCAAGTGACCGTGAGGACTTTGCCTCGGCCGACGGTGACTTCATAGACTGGATCATGTGTATCGTTGCTGATTTGTTTTACATCGTCAGCGGTAATGTCGCGGAAGTGAGCCTGTTCGACCGCGTACAATACGTTTTTCATCCAAGCCGCTGGCTTGCCAATGCACAGAGAAGGAATGCCTGATGCTTGGGCAACCGCAGACATCATGAGTGTTAGTGCGATAAGGGAAATTTTCAGTTTCATAAAAGCTCCAGGATTCGTTCTCTCAATTTAATTCAAATGGCATTTATAATGCGCCGAGCTAAATTGCAACCCCTAACTTTCTAAACGGTCCTGGCCGAACCATGCGATCCTTATTAGAGCAATGTTCCACCATCGACTCGACCGCGAAACTCCCAACACTGTCATCTTTCACTGGTTGCTTCTGACTTTCCTTGCTGGAAACGTCAACTCAGGGGGCTTGCTCGCTTGCGGGCGCTTCGTCTCTCATATGACGGGATTCTATACTCTTTTTGGCCAGAGCGCGGCGAGCTTGACGTGGGATGCGGCGCTTGGACTGCTCTCGATTCCGTTTTATTTTTTGATGGGCGTGATGCTCTCGGCCTATTTCGTCGAACGTCCTGTTCATCGGGGAAAGAAATCTAATTACGGCTTTGTGATGGGTCTTGTCTTCATTTGTCTGATTCTCGCAGCAGGCTTGGGAAGTTTCGGTTACTTCGGCGTCTTCGGAGACACTCATCTGAAAACCGAATATCTACTTCTCGCACTTCTTTGCATGGCCAGTGGACTTCAGAACGGCGCGGTTTCCGTCGCATCGGGACACGCGGTACGTGTAACTCACATGACCGGCAATACGACGGATCTTGGAATCGGGCTGGTACGGACCTGGTCTCTTGCGAAAAACACGACTCGTTACAAAGACGAAATGCGTGGCGTGGGTTTACGTGCGGGAATTATCGGTGCCTTTGCTCTTGGGTCAGCATTTGGGGCCGTATTGTTTATTAAATTCCAGTACCTTGGATTCTTATTGCCCGCGGGGATCGCGCTCTACACTTTGATTTGGGAAATCCTGAACACTTCAGCTTTTCCAGCGCTTACTTCTGCGGAAGGTTTACAGAAAGAATAGCGAGTTGAGCGGCACACATCACTGCCGTCATGATGAGATTGAGGCGAGGGATCAGACGCCTCGCGCGTTCCTGTCGTGGGCCTGCGGGCGAAAACCGAATTAACCAGCTCTGGAAAAAAGTTAATACCACCGTCAGAAGTGGGATGAAAAGCAAAAGGACCCATCGGTTTGCATAGCCATTGGGTTTTCCACTCCAATCAAAATGAATGGCAACAAGATCGGGAAGATCAGAAAAGTGCGCAAAACCGTACAAGGTCACTGCGATCAAAAGAGCCGCGCTGATTCTGTTATTTCGTGACAGCACGGCCGACACCCGAATAATTGAAGCCAAGCTTCGTCATCTGTTGAGGATTGTAGATATTGCGGCCATCAAAAACGCGTGGCTGCTTGAGGGTCTTCTTCACACGCTCAAAGTCCGGATGGCGAAACTCGTTCCACTCCGTGACCAGCAAGAGCGCATCTGCACCATCCAATGCTTCGTAAGCGCCACTACAAAAAGTGATCGCGCCTTGAATTACTTTTTTGGCATTGTCTGTCGCAACGGGATCGAACGCACGAACTTTTGCACCAGCAGAAAGAAGCTCTTCGATGATCGTGATCGAAGGAGCGTCACGCATGTCGTCGGTGTTGGGTTTAAATGCGAGACCCCAGACCGCAAAAGTTTTGCCGTTGAGATTGGCGCCGAACTCCCGCTTCACATGTTGAGCAAGATGAGCTTTCTGACGTTGGTTAGCAACTTCGGCGGCAGCAACGATCCCCATCGGGACATCGTGTTTCTCAGCCGTGTTCATCAACGCTTGCACGTCTTTCGGAAAACAAGAACCGCCATAACCGACGCCGGCATAAAGAAAGTGTTTTCCGATGCGGGCATCAGTCGTCATTCCACGACGAACTTCTTCGATATCGCCACCGACTTTTTCGCAGAGAACGGCAAGCTCGTTCATGAAGCTGATGCGCGTCGCGAGAAAAGAATTGCAGGCGTACTTCGTAATTTCCGCCGAGACGGGATCCATCCACATCACCGGATTGCCCTGACGAACAAACGGTGAGTAGAGATCAGCCATCTTGAGATAAACTTCTTCTTTTTCAGTTCCGATGACGACGCGATCAGGTTTTAAAAAATCATCCACTGCGGTTCCTTCTTTCAGGAACTCGGGATTGCTTGCCACATCGAAAGGATGTTTCGTGTGCGCCGCCATCCACTCTGCGACGACTTTGTGCGAGCCAATGGGTACGGTCGATTTATTAATGATCAACCGATAACCTGGAAGCGCACGCGCGACTTCTTCAGAGGCTGCTTTCAAATATTTTAGATCAGGCTCACCCGTCGGAAGAGCGGGTGTGCCCACGGCCATGAAGATCACTTCACTTGCTGCAACTGCTTCGGCAACGGAGGTCGTGAAGACCATTCGGCCTTCGGCGAGTCCCCGTTTGACCAAGGTCTCAAGGCCTGGCTCAAAAATCGGAATCACGGCCTTTTTCAAGGCCTCGATCTTACCGGCGTCTTTGTCAACGCAGTAAACAGTGTTGCCCGTGTCTGCGAAGCAAGCTCCAGCCACCAGTCCGACGTAACCTGTTCCAATAATTGCGATTTTCATGTCATGGATTTCTCCCAAATTTGCCAGCGTTATGCTAGTTTTTTCTCAAAATCATGGCAACAACCCCGATCTCGGTCACCATTATCACCCTAAACGAGGAATC
>Ga0302309_10004490_pt1 | contig 10288 bp, 8 predicted proteins | sample III_Palsa_N1_1_FD_200453 | JGI IMG/M metagenome (GOLD analysis project Ga0302309, IMG submission 200453) | Peat permafrost microbial communities from Stordalen Mire near Abisko, Sweden - III_Palsa_N1_1 | ecosystem: Environmental > Terrestrial > Soil > Palsa > Peat permafrost | place: Sweden... | reverse complement strand
ATTCGTTTATATCCCGATAAGGGCCTCAGCGGGAACCGATCTCAATAATTCGCACCCGGATAATGCCTTTACGCTGTATGGTTACCTTAACCGCATTCAGTATGGCCAAACACCGTTGCTTACCGGTCCTTATTTTGATGCGAAGATCATCGATGAAAAGGAGACCGGGAACGTGTACCGCAAAGGCAAAACTCAATACGAGAACGCGGGGAAGGACATGGACTATGTTTATGATCATACGACCGTGCTGCCCCGCATGTGGAGTACCGAGGCAGACCCGGACTATGCGCAAAACGCGCAATTTTACAAACAATGGCTGGGCTTGGGCGATGGGAAGTCGCCCACCTTTTCGGACAACCTGCGATGGTTATTCAGCTGGCAGCTGTACCAGATGTATGCCCGTTACTTTTTGTGGAATTTTGCCGGCCGGTATAACAATGCTGACGGCCAGCAAAATTCGGTCGGCATCGACGGCAACTGGACGAGCGGTTTATTTGATGGCGGCAAACATCTGCCAAAGTCGGTTACCAACGATGTGAGCTATACGCCATTATATGCTATCCCCCTTGTTCTTGGATTGATTGGCGCGGTTTATCATTTCAGGAAACGGAAACGCGATGCGCTTATCATTTCGCTGTTGTTCTTTTTCACCGGGATAGCCATCGTTTTGTATGTAAATCAAGATAACATTCAGCCCCGCGAGCGTGATTATTCCTATGTCGGCTCGTTTTATGCCTTTGCCATATGGATAGGGCTGGGTGTGATCGCTCTCTCCGAAATAGCTGCCAGAAAGTTAAATGCAAGAGTGGCAGCGCTAAGTTCTGTCGCCATTTGCCTGCTTGCCGTGCCGGTATTGCTTGCGCGGAAGGAGTGGAGGAGCCACGACCGCTCGACCAAGCTGATAGCGCATGATATGGCTTATAACTTTCTTAACTCCTGTCCGAAAAATGCTATCCTTTTTACCTATGGCGATAACGATACTTATTCGCTCTGGTACGACCAGGAAGTGGAGGGGGTGCGCCCGGATGTCCGCATTGTATGCTTAAGCCTGTTTAGCGGAGACTGGTATATCCATGCCATGCAGGGTAAAATGAACCAGTCGGCCCCGCTGCCTATAACCATGCCCTTTGAGAAATATGAAGAAGGGGTGAGGAATGTTATTTATTATAACGATGCCAAAATACCGGGGGCAGTTGAGCTTAAGGATGTTTTCGATTTTGTCACTTCGGACGACAGCCGCACGAAGGTTACCTACCAGGATGGATCAGTTTTGAACTACCTGCCCACCAAGAACTTTAAACTGACTGTTGACCCGGATGAGGTGGTAAAAAATGGCGTGGTTGCGCCCGCTCAAAAAGATGAGCTTACTGCCGAAATGGACTTCAAGTATCCCGGGAACTATCTCGCAAAAGACAACCTGGCGATCCTGGATATCCTGGCCCATAACGACTGGAAAAGGCCGATCTGCTTTACGTCCACAGCGCCGGCCTCGAGTATGTTCGGACTAAAGGATTACTTGTATAAAGAGGGTTTTGTTTATCATTTGATTCCTTTCAAGCCAAACAATACACCGGCAACGTCTGCCACCAAAACGAACAGCCTGGTGATGTATGATAATATGATGCACAAATTCCGCTATGGCAATTACAAGCATGCGCGGTACCTGGACGATGTATCAAAAACCCAATTCTATTTGAATATGGAGGTGACCTTTAATGACCTTGCGCAGGGCTTGTTACAGGATCACCGGCCCGACCTTGCATTGAATGCTATCCATAAATTTGACCAGGAAATGCCCGACATCAACCCGGACATCGATTCCGCTGCGCAAAAATTCTTCATTGCGCAAAATGCCTGCAAAGCGGGAGACGTAAATTTAGGAAAGCGTTACATCACTGGCGTGGCAGACTATTTGACAGATCAACTTGATTACAACTACGGGCTGCTCAAAAATAACGATGACGCGGCAATGGATGTACGTACGGTTCAGTTGGGTATGCAGCTTTTAAACGGTATGGCCGATACGGCGAAAGCTTATAAGGAAGATAAGCTTGGTAATGAATTGCAGGCAAAATTAAGTGACTATGAAAATAAGTTTGCGGCGTTGCAAGGGAGGTAGTTTTGAGTCGAAAGGTGAAAAGGCGAAAGGTGAAGTCGGAAAGCGAAAATCAGAAAAGCAGAATCCTGATAGCTATCAGGATGACTTAGGACTTTTAACTTGACAATGGCTGGGTCGTTACATTTGCTTGTATAGAAATCCGGGTATCAGGCGGAGTAAAAAGGCGATGATACGCCAGCGTTTGGTGATATAGACTACTTTTCGCTTGTTTTTTAGCGCGCGAAAAATTTGTTTTGCTGCTTTATCAACAGGCGCCATCCAGAAGACGTTTCCGGCGGCCATGGCGGTGTCCACAAACCCGGGCCGGACATCGGAGATGTATATTGGCTTTTTTGTTTGAAATAGCCTTTGCCGCAGGCCTTCGAGGTAATTCACCTGGTAGGCTTTTGAGGCATTATAGGCCGGTGCATGCCGGCTGCCGCGGATAGCAGCCACCGATGTTATCGCTGCGAAATGGCCGTGACCCTGTTTTTCAAAATAGCTGACCGCCCAGTCGGCCACAGCGGTAAATCCGGAAACATTGACTTCGTTGGTATATCTCTCGATGCCGGGGTCGAGCGATGGATTTATTTTCCCCGTGCCAGAGCTTAATATCAGAAGGTCCAGTCCTTGCAATGCGTAGGCTAACTGTTGCAAGTTTTGCGGGAGTGCTGTTGTATTGGTCACGTCAAAAGCCGAGACGGCGAAACTATCTGGATTTTGGGCTTGTAATTCTTCGAGCAATTCCAGACGGCGGCCGGTGATCCCCACCGTGTAGCCATCGGCAGCTAATAAAATTGCGAGTTCCCTGCCGATTCCCGAGGTAGCGCCAATGACAATTGCCTTTTTTGAATTTAATTGCATACCAGATTGTTACAATATGGAACTTATTATCGTAATTATGTGAGTTAATATCATATATGAACCTTAGACGACCAATCCTGCTGGTTATTACAGCTACATTATTTGCTTCCTGCGCCAACGTGTATACGCCCGCCCTGTATCACCAGGACATCGCTTATATGCCCAAACCTGCCTCGTTTGATTCCGTGAAATCGGCAACTTATGCTTCGGCGGGCATCAATGGCAACTATAACCAAAACTACGTTGACATGCTGATAAGCGGGCAATTTAATTTGAGCCGCGGTTATGTTTTTAACAACGCTAACCTGGCTTATGGGGTATTCGGCGTTGTAGGCGACTATGAAAACAGTCAAATCCAGCAGGGCCAGCCGAATTATTTTAACGATCGGTTTTTTGGCGCTGTCGGCGGCCGGTTTTCGGCAAATCTCTTCTCGAATACCGGGCGCAGTGATTTCAGGTTCCTGGGTATAGAGATGGCTTACAGCCACGAGTTTGGCGATTACTTAAATTTCAGGAGGTCGGTTGAAAACGTCCCGGGTTATTATGTCGACCCGCGATCGGACTTGTTTACGATTGGCCTAACTACTGAGGTGCTGTTTCATCCCATCGGTAATACCAATATTCAGCACGGCATAAGGGGGTTTTTAGGTTATACTTTCGGCTTTGATGATTTGGAAACCAATAATTATTACAATTACTACAATCAAACCCAAAACAACGGCTCGAAATTATTGAGCAGCGTATTTCCCAAAGCCAGCTATTTTATCAAATTCAAAAAATACTTTGGAACGGTTGAATTCGGCCAAAATATCTTTATCAGGTTTGGATTGAAGTTTTAGGCTCATTCCGAATAAACGCTGCCTACCCTGTCGCGCAGGTTGTATTGCGAGGCCATTACCTCGCCGTAGGCGCCGGTTGTCCTTATCGCAATCAGGTCGCCCCGATAGGATTGGGGCATGTCTACATCTTTCTGGAAACAATCCGTGCTTTCGCATATGGGGCCGACAATATCGTAGTGTGCAGTTGGCAGTTTGCAGTTTGCAGTTGGCAAGGGTGAGTCTGCAGTTGGCAGTTTTGAGTTTGCAGAAGCCCCAGAGTTTTCAATTCCACACTCACGACTTAGATTCTCGATCTGGTGGTATGCCTGGTACAGCATGGGCCGGATCAACTCGGTCATTCCCGCATCAAGTACGAGAAAGTTCTTTTTCTGGCCGTTTTTTACGTACAATACCCTGGAAATAAGCGCCGAGCATTGCGCCACCAAAGCGCGGCCCAGTTCAAAATGAACTTGTTGGCCGGGATTTACCTTTAAAAACCGGCTGAAAACTTTAAAGTAACTTTCAAAGTCTGCAATACCATTTGTGTCAGGGTGATGGTAATCGACGCCCAGGCCGCCGCCCGTGTTCAATATTTTTACTTCGAAGCCATGGTCGGTAAACCAGTCCTGCATTTCGTTGATGCGGGTACATAGATTTTTGTACACCTCCATATCGGTTATCTGCGAGCCGATATGGAAGTGAATACCCAGGAACTTTAAGTTGCTGCATTGACGCAGCGCCTCGATCACGTCTGGCAGTTGCCAGCTATTGATGCCGAATTTATTTTCGTCGAGGCCGGTAGTAATAAAATGATGGGTATGTGCATCTACATTGGGGTTAATGCGAATAGCAATGGCTGCGGTTTTGTTTTTCGCTTTTGCCAGGTCGTTGATGATATACAGTTCCTGGACAGACTCGGCATTAAAACAAAAAATGTCGGCGTCCAGCGCAAAGTTGATCTCTTTATCGGATTTACCAACCCCGGCAAAAACGATGTCATCTTTTTCGAAACCGTGTTCCAGGGCAGCTTTCACTTCGTTCCCGCTTACGCAATCCGCCCCAAACCCGTACGCCTTTATGGTATCCAGTACCCGGGTATTAAAATTTGCCTTCATTGCATAATGCACATGAAAGCCATATTTTGATGACGCGGCCCGGCAAGCCTCAAGTGTTTGGCGCAGCATAGCCAAATCGTAGTAATAGAACGGCGTGTCTAATTCTTCAAATCTTTTTATTGTAGCGGTGTTAAACATATTTTACTGATCATCGCCGTTTGTTATTTGGCGACATGTTTTGTATAATTGTGTGCTATACGGGCTCCATTTAAGAACATTTGGGCCCGGTAAATAAACATTAATATTTTCAATATGAGCGCCTTACTGATTGTTCTCGTCCCGCTAATCTGCCTAACCCCGTCACTCATTTTTAACTACCTGCACTTTAAAAAAAATAAGCAGGACAAGATTCCATTTATTTTGATCAATTGTGTTGCTGCCCTGTGCGTCCTAACCTTGTACCTCGCCCACCAGCTTCCGAACTAAAAGTTCGCCTTTCACTTCCAAAATCTGGCTCCCGATTCTTGGCTCTTGGCTCTCTTCCTCAGAACAGCCGGTTATGCAAGCTCCTCAATATCTCCGTTTTATCATCCGTGTTTATCAGCAGCGACATATTATTCTCGCTTCCGCCATAGGATATCATCCTTAAAGGTATATGCTTTACCGCCTCCAGTACCCTGGCCGCATAGCCATGTTTTTCGGCGCCAAAGTCACCCACCACGCAAATAATGGTTTGGTTTTTATCAATATCCACGGTGCCGAAGGCTTCCAATTCCTTGATAATATCGTCAATGTAGACAACGTCATCAATGGTAATGGAAACGGCAACCTCCGATGTGGTGATCATGTCTATCGATGTCCTGTATCTTTCAAACACTTCGAATACCCGTCGCAAAAAGCCATAAGCCAGCAACATACGGCTGGATTGTATCTTTATGGCGGTGATACCGTCTTTTGCCGCAATCGATTTAATCCGATCCTTTTCGCTCGAGTTGGTGATCAGCGTACCGGGGGCTTTTGGATCCATCGTGTTCAGCAAGCGTACCGGTATCTTGTACTTTTGGGCTGGGAAAACGCTTTGCGGATGCAAAATTTTGGCGCCGAAATAAGCCAGCTCGGCGGCTTCGTCGAAAGAAAGCCGGGCAATCGGGGTGGTGCCTTTTACTATCCGTGGGTCGTTGTTGTGCATACCGTCAATGTCCGTCCAAATCTGTACCTCCTCGCTGCGGATGCCGGCGCCGATCAGCGAAGCCGTGTAGTCGCTGCCCCCGCGGCGCAAGTTGTCAATTTCGCCAAAACTATTACGGCAAATATAGCCCTGCGTAATAAACAGGTGATTATCCGGGTGGGCTTCCAGCATCGGAACCAGGCGCTCTGTAATATGACTGACCTCGGGCTCATTGTCTTCATCTATCCGCATAAAATCCAGCGCAGGCAGTAAAACAGATGGAACGCCTATCTCTTTTAAATAAACATGATACAGCGTTGTGGAAAGCAGTTCGCCCTGTGCCAGTATGATCTTGTCTTCAATTGCCGTGAACAGGTCGTTGGCAAGTTGAGTTAATAAACCGAAATGATAGTCGATCACTTCTTTGCCCTGCTCCAGGTATACGGGGTTTGCATACAGTTCTTTTATAAAGATTTCGTATTTATCCTTCAGCACTTTAATCAATTCAGCGGCCTTTTTTTTATCCCCGGCCAGGTAAGCTTGCCCAATCTCAACCAAACTATTGGTGGTGCCCGAGACGGCCGAAAGCACCACTACCTGCCGTTCGGCAGGGTCAATAATATCCAGCAGTTTTTTCATCCGCAGGGGACTTCCCACTGATGTTCCGCCAAATTTTAATACTTTCATTTTTTGTTTCCTTTTAACACAAATGATTGATATTCTTGTATCAATTTTGAGGCGCTAAAAATAGGATTTTAAACCACTTATATCTAATTATGGACAAAATTAAATTTGGTACAGACGGCTGGAGGGCCATCATTGCCGACGATTATACGGTCGAAAACGTAAAACGCGTTGCCTATGCCACCGCGCTATGGCTCAACAAGGCGTTTGAAAATCCATCGGCGGTAGTCGGCTGCGATCCCCGTTTCGCCGGTCCTCTTTTTGCCGATACCACGGCCCGGGTGCTGGCCTCGCAGGGTGTAAAAGTTTACCGGGCGTCGAACTCATTTATTTCCACGCCCATGATCTCGCTGGGTACCGTGCGCAAGCAGGCATCTGCCGGCATCATCATTACGGCAAGCCATAACCCGCCATCCTATAACGGCTACAAGATCAAAGCTTTTTACGGCGGGCCTGCCACACCCGACGATATCGAGCAGGTTGAATCCATTATACCGGATAGCATAGATTTAACGCTAAAATCGGTTAAAGACTATGCAAGCGAAGGCCTGATCGAATTTATCGACCTTGAAGATATGTATGTTGCCCATGCTGAAAACAGCTTCGACATACCTGCCATTCGCGACAGCGGGCTTGTTTGGGCCTACGACGCCATGTACGGCGCCGGTCAAAATGTGATGCGCCGCCTGTTTCCGGATATTACCTTTTTGCATTGCGACGCCAACCCGGGTTTCGATGGGCAGGCGCCGGAACCGATACAGCGCAACCTGAAAGAATTCGAAGATATTATAAAAATTTCTGAAGGGGAGATAGCTTCAGGTTTGGTAACCGATGGCGATGCCGACCGAATTGGCCTTTATGACCAGGATGGCAATTTCGTAGATTCGCACCATATCCTGTTGCTGCTTATTCATTACTTGTACAAGGTAAAGGGCGAAAGGGGAGAGGTTTATTCAACTTTCTCCTGCACCAGCAAGATCCAAAAGCTTTGCGATGTTTACGGGATAAATAATACGGTTACCAAAATCGGCTTTAAATACATCTGCGACCTGATCGTTAACTCGGGCAAGCCATTTATGGTGGGCGGCGAGGAGTCGGGCGGCATCGCGGTGAACGGGCATATCCCCGAGCGCGACGGTATCTGGATCGGCCTGATGATCTGGGAATTTATGGCGAAAACCGGCCGAAGCCTGAGCGACCTGGTGCAGGAAATTTATGATATCGTTGGCAAGTTCGCCGTCGAGCGCTACGACCTGCATGTTACCGAAGATCGGAAACAGCAAATTATTGCGAACTGTAAATCGGGCTACAAAAGCTTTGGAAGCCTGATGGTGGTAAAAACTGAAGACCTGGATGGGTTTAAATTCTTTTTCGAAGATGGAACTTGGGTGATGATACGCCCATCGGGTACCGAACCTGTGCTACGCGTTTACGCGGAGACGCCAAGTTCAGCAGAGTCATTCAAAATCCTGGATATAGTAAAAGCTGAATTGTTGAAATAGCAATCGTCAACGGGTAAAAGGTTCACCGCAAGATAAGCTTTTTACCCGTTGTTTTTTATCGTACCCTGCGGGCCTTTTTTTCTGCCACCAATGCTGCCTTGTCTTTTGATTGTCCGTTATCAATAAAACGGATCAACGATTTCGAATACAATATGGCCAATCCTATGGCAAGCATTACCAATCCATCTGTCAAATAACTCAAAAAGCCATTGTTTACAAAAATCTTGCCCGGCGCCCAGAATATCTTGTAAAGGTGAGCCCAACCGAACCAACCCTTATTTCCAAGGAAAATTCCGATGGCAAAGGCAATAACATCGTTGATCCAATGCCAGCGCTTAGCCGTGGCAATAAACCAGGCCAGTACATATGCAATCAATATTCCAACGTTCCCGGCCTGTTCAATAATTGTCATATCTACCTGGAATCTTTCGGGGAATTGTGCCTTGCGTAACTGTACATACTGGGAGTCCAAAAACAAGTGGTCGTGCAAAAACCCAAACGTTTCTGCGGCAAAGAAAAAACACCAAAATGCCGCCAGGTGAATAAGGATCAACCGAATATTGAATTTAGAAAAAAAACTGCTCATCGTAATTTTAGGTGTAAACTGCAATTATAGAGAATTTGACAGGAAAATCAACGTTGCAAATGACATTTTCTTATTTTTTTTAGCTTTGGGGAGGTGAACGGTGAGTGCGCAGTTGGCAGTGAGCAGTTGGCATAAGTAGTGTGTAGCGAGCGGGATAGCGTCGTGATGACCGTCCAACGGAGTCCTTCGGGAATTAGCTTAGACCAGGGCAAAATGCGAATATAGGTTGACGGGGTGCCGACACTGTGAAAGTGATATATTTATTCAATATTTGCAAATACAATCTGTCCAAATGGAAGTACATCACCATCCCGAACTGCCTCACGGTAAAAAAAAACACTTCAAGGAATATGTGCTTGAGTTTTTAATGATCTTCCTGGCGGTGACTATGGGTTTTATCGCCGAGAATATTCGCGAGCATCTTTCGGATAACTCTAAAGAAGAAGAGTACATCACGGGAATGGTAAAAAACCTGGGCGTCGACACCACGCGCCTGAGTGATATCATCACAAGGACAAAGCAGCAAATAGCAGGTTTCGATAGCTTAATTAAGGTTTCCAAGACGAAACTCTCTCAAATACCTGTACAGGATTCCCTTTACCTGATGACCGCCCGGTACATTTATTATGCCAATAACTTTACGGACGATGACGTAACTTTAACGCAATTACGGAATGCCGGCGGTTACCGCCTGATTAGAAATAGCGACGTAACAGACAGTATTGCCGAATACGAGTCGAGGATCAAAGACATTAACGGCGAGTTTAGTGATATGTTCGCGTCGCTTGAGAAGGCCCGCGACAATGCCAATTTTGTATTCGACCTTAGCGTCGGGCATAATTTCCGGCTGCACCCAACGGCGACGCCAGTTTTAATAACGACTGATAGCTCAAAAATTTACAATTATTATAACAGCTGCTGGTTGGTATTGCTGGGCCTGGATGGCTATGAGCACATGCTGGAAGATCAGCTGCAATACACCAACCGCCTGATCGCTTTCCTGAAGAAGGAATATGATATGGAGTAACGGTCGGGGGCATGTCATTACGTTTACTATGCATTGGCGGTAATTGACGCGCTCCGTTGACTCACCCCGATTACTCCGCCAGCTGGCGGGTGGTCGACCCTATCTATCGCAGGCGATAACGAGGGTAAGAGGGCTCGTATTTTTCTTAATTTTATACCAGTGCGGAATTGTATGTGCCTGAAAAATGAACTATCAAATCATAATTAATATTTAGCTTATGAAACGCCTTTTCTGCCTGCTTATGGTATGCTTCTGTTCGGTATATATTGCTGCCGGCCAACCTGCCAACACTGCTCATTTACCGCGTATAGCCATTGCGGGTTTGGGCATCGAATCGAGTACTTTCTCCCCGGCGCTTACCGGGGAGCCTGCTTTTCATGCAGCCTATGGCGCGGACGTATTTTCGGTTTACCCGTTTATGTCGGTTGATTCGCCTTTGCGGCACAGCGCAATATGGTTCCCGACAATTGTGGGGCATGCGTTACC
>Ga0302309_10004489_pt1 | contig 10290 bp, 7 predicted proteins | sample III_Palsa_N1_1_FD_200453 | JGI IMG/M metagenome (GOLD analysis project Ga0302309, IMG submission 200453) | Peat permafrost microbial communities from Stordalen Mire near Abisko, Sweden - III_Palsa_N1_1 | ecosystem: Environmental > Terrestrial > Soil > Palsa > Peat permafrost | place: Sweden... | reverse complement strand
GTGGCGGCCTATCGTGCCGCCACAACCCCGTCCGCTGAATCTTCAAAACACGTGCAGGAACACCCAATACAAGCCTGCTGCCAGCGCGATCGAAACCGGCAGGGTCAGCACCCACGCCAACAGCAGGCTGCGTACGGTACTCCATTGCAGGCCGGAACCGTTGGCCGCCATCGTGCCGGCTACGCCTGACGACAGCACGTGGGTCGTCGACACCGGCAGACCGTAGACGTCAGCCGCGCCAATCGTCAGCATCGCCACCAGTTCCGCCGACGCGCCTTGCCCGTAGGTCAGATGCTGCTTGCCGATTTTCTCGCCAACCGTCACGACAATGCGCTTCCAGCCCACCATCGTCCCCAGGCCGAGGGCGATCGCTACTGCGACCTTGACCCACGTCGGGATAAATTTGGTGGCGCCGTCGATCTGCTTCTTGAAGTTATCGACCACCTTGTCGTCATCCGCGGAAAAGTCGGGCTGCTTGGCCTTGTCGATCAGGCGAATCGCTTCCGAGACGACGTACATGTTGTTGCGCACGTTATCGACGACATCCTGCGGCACGGCTGCCATTGACCCGGACGCACCGACCTGCTGGCCGATCTGCGTGGTCAGTTGCTGGAGCGCAGGCAGCGTCGCTGGCGTCAGTTTACGTGTCTGCACATAGGCTTCGACGTCGGCGCGCGGATGGGCCGAGGGCGGCGCGCCATTGGTGTATTTGCCGAACGTCGTGGCGGCCTGTTGCGATACAGCGATGAAGGTTTGCGTTTCCGCGGGCGTCACGGCCTTGTTCAATGCGTAGGCGGTCGGCACCGTACCGATCAGGATCAGCATGATGAGGCCCATGCCCTTCTGGCCGTCATTCGAACCGTGCGCGAACGAGACGCCCGTGCAGGTCAGGATGAGCAGGCAGCGGATCCAGAACGGCGGCGGCTCGTTACCCTTCGGTTCGGCGTAGAGGGCCGGCACGCGTACGACCGCTTTCAGGACCATCAGCAGCAATCCGGACAGCAGGAAGCCGACGATCGGCGAGAACACGAGCGACTTGCCGACGCCCAGCGCCTGGTTCCAGTCCACGCCGCTGGTGCCGCTGGAGCCGTGCATCAACTGGTTCATCAGGCCCACACCGATGATCGAGCCCACCAGCGTGTGCGAGCTCGACGAGGGCAAGCCGAAGTACCACGTGCCGAGGTTCCAGATGATCGCCGCGATCAGCAGGGCGAACACCATCGCGAAACCCGCGCTGTTGCCGACCTGCAGGATCAGTTCGACGGGCAGAAGCTGCAGCACGCCGAAGGCGACTGCGCCGGTCGATGTCAGGACGCCCAGGAAATTCCACGTGCCTGACCAGATCACCGCGAAATTCGGCGCGAGCGAATGGGTGTAGATGACGGTGGCGACGGCGTTCGCGGTGTCGTGAAAGCCGTTGACGAACTCGAAACCGAGCGCGATCAGCAACGCGACGCCAAGCAACAGGTACGGCAGAAAGCTGAGCGATTGAACCGACTGCAGATCGCTGACCAGATGGGCGGCACAATACACCGCACCAATTGCGATTACGATCAGGAAAATGATCATACCAATGTTGCGGCTTCGGCCGCTCGTGGTAGGCGTTTGCGGGTAAGACAGTTCCGGCATGGCGTTGCCCCAAAAAGTAGTCGCGTCAACGTTTCATGCTGGTTTACGAATATGTCGTGTTTATGACAGACATGTGTCTTTCGGGCCCTTTGAAAGCAACGAAAGGGCGTAAGCCTTACCTGGTAAGGTTGCCCCATCGGAAAATCGCATACGGGCTTCAACTACTATTTCGATTTGCGACACAAATTCTGGCGCTTGACGGTTGAGCAGCGGTGCCTTTTTAAAATCAATTCGTCATACGAAGTAATTTGTCTGTCCATTGGAACGATTGCATGTTGTGCGCAGGGGCCGGTATATCTTCGCGCTCGTGGTGGCGAAAGGACGTTCGCGGCGAACGCGTAAAATGTCACTTCGCTTTGCCGCACCCGATCAGAGACGCCCTTGAAACGAAAAATGCCCGCGCTCAATGCGCTCAAAGCCTTTGAAGTGGCTGGCCGCACTGGCAGCTTCACACGTGCCGCCGAATTGTTGAATGTCACGCAGAGCGCGGTCAGCCGGCAAGTGCGCCAACTGGAAGAGCAACTCGGGGAGTCCCTGCTGCAACGCCGCCATCACCATCTTGAGCTGTCGGCGGCGGGGCGTCTGCTTCTGCAGGCGCTGCAGCAATCGTTCGACAAGATCGAACTGACCGTGCGCAGCATTCAGGAAAAGACTCACCTTAACCGTTTGCGTATCAATGCGCCGCCCACCTTTACGAGCCGCTGGCTGATGCCGCGTCTGGGACGCCTGCGCGACGAACATCCGGAGCTTGAACTGAGTCTGTCGACGCGCGTCGAGGACAAGCTCGCCGAATCGGGGGTACTCGATTGTGCGATCCGTTTCGGTGACGGCGAATGGGAAGGCTTTGACAATCGCTTGCTGATGAGCGAGCGGCACGTCGCGGTTTGCTCGCCGGCGTTGCTCGCGCGGCATGCGGGGCAACAGGGCATCGACCTGAATCAGTTCACGCTGCTACACGTACTCGCGAACGACGAACAACGCTATCTGACCTGGCAGCATTGGCTAAAAGCGGCGGGAATCGTCGGTGTCGATACGACCGCGGGCTACGAATTCGATCTGCTCGATCTGGCGATTCGCGCCGCCGTCGACGGTCTTGGCATCACGATTGCCGACCGCCATATGATCGCGCGCGAACTGGCAACCGGTGAACTCGTGCAGGTGCTGAACGTGCACGTCGATGGCCACCAGTCGTACTGGCTGGTGACGCGCCCCGAGCAGGGCGATTTGCCGCAACTGGCCTTGTTTCGCGATTGGCTGCAGCACGAAATGTGGTCTACCGCACGTAACCTGGAGCCGTCGGCATCGTCACCGGATCGGCTGATCAGCGGGCATTGAGTCGCGATGTGGCCACTGCGATCCTTATCGGCCTTCGTCGCCCAGGCTGCTTTTAACAGTCTTTAGCGACCTTGGTTGCCTTAGCCGCCAAGGCTCAGTGGCTATTCACCACGCATAAGATCGCGCCAACGGCTTAGGCATGCCAACAAATGCGCTCTTCTTACAATCGCGCTAGCCGAGATCTTTCAAGCCGCCCGAGCGGGTTGATTAAGGTCCTGTAAGTTAAGCATTCCGCTTAAAAGCTCGCGTTCTGCGGTGTTCTGCACGTTCAGCCCAAGGCACCCGCCCTGGATTTGCGCGAATCTCTATACACTGGCTTTGCGGGGACGAATCGCAAGATCGTCTTGAAGAACAAGGTAAGGCCGCGCGACGGGGAACGGCTGGAAGTTCCGTGCGAGCCTACGCCAACAAGAAGAACTGAGAGCAAGCGTATGGGGCAGTCAAGCGAAGAACCAGCAGGAGAATCACCGGGATTTCCGGGTGTAGCACGTCAGCCAAGGGTGAGCGCGACACTGCGCGCCACGCTGCTCGCGTTCGCGGTGACGATGCTCACCTGTTTGCTGAGTGGTGCACTCAAAAGCATGGCCGGCGAAATTGCGGCCATCTGGCTTGCGAATGCTTTGCTGCTCGGCCAGATGATGGCGGCCGCGCCAGCCCAGCGCTACTGGGTGCTCGCCGGCGGCATAGCAGGCAATATGGCGGCCAATCTGCTTGGCGAGAGCCTTGCGGTGTCCCTCTCTTACACGTTTGCCGATACGCTCGAGGTGCTGATTGCCTTTAGCTTTGCACCACGCATGACTACGATCGCCGAACTGCTGCGGCCCAAAGCGCTCATCAGATTTCTGGCCGGCGGCGTGATACTCGCACCGCTCGTGTCCGGCGTGCTCGCATGCACGTTGTTGCGTGAACAACTGAGCGGTAATCTGCTGCCCAATTTCGCCAACTGGTTCGTTTCGGACGCACTAAGTCTGGCCATCTTTACGCCCGGAGCGCTCGTGCTTTGGAGTGGCGAGGCAGCGCAGCTGTTGCGTGGCGAGCGGCGTGTAAAGACCTTGGGACTGCTCCTGCTGGTTTGTGCGGTGACGACTGGCGTCTTTGCACAAAGCCAGTTCCCTTTGCTTTACTGGGCGTTGCTGCCAATCATGCTGCTGGCGTTTCAGGCAGACCTCGCTAGCGTCATGGTTGGCTTGCTGCTGTGTCTTGCCATTGCAGTGGCGTTCACCATGCACGGCATCGGACCGCTTTGGATGTATCCGTATGAGAACATGGAAGCGCGCATCTTTTCGCTGCAACTGTTTTTGCTGGCTGCGTTAGGCATTGCACTGCCGATCAGCGCGACTCAGGTTTCGCGCAGCCGCCTGGTGGGACTGTTGCGCGAGGGTGAGCGGCGCTACCGGATCCTGGCGGAGAACGCGACCGACATCGTCATGAGCGTGACGCTCGATGGTCGTCTAACCTATGTTTCGCCGCGCGCTCAAACGGTTATGCGCCGCGATCCTGATGAACTGATCGGTGAGTACTTTCCCGATCTGGTCATTGCCGACGACCGCGACGCGCTGGCTACGGCTATCGAAAAACTGGCCACCGGTGCGAGCGAGGTATCGCAGGTGAGCCGCTTCAGACGACCCGACGGTCAGATCCTGTGGCTTGAAACGTACCTTCGTCCGGTGATCGATCCGTTTTCCGGGCAGCCCGAAACGCTGACGGCGACGGCACGCGACGTCACGGCACGCAAGGCCGCCGAACAACGTCTTGCCGAGGAACGTCTCGAACTGCAGGGGCTAGCGTATCGCGATGGTTTAACAGGGCTCTTTAACCGCCGGCACTTCGATCGCGAACTGGAGCATCAGTGGCGGCACCTCGCGGAGGCAGAGGACTCCAGCTTTACGGCAGTCGTGATGATCGATATCGACGCCTATAAGAGTTTTAACGACCACTACGGTCATCAGCGCGGCGACGACTGTCTGCGCACGATCGCGCAGGCGATTGCCTTGTCGGCGCGGCGTCCCTCGGATATCGTGGCCCGCTATGGCGGTGAAGAGTTTGCGCTGGTCCTTAAGGACACCGATCTGCACGGCGCACGGCGGGTCGCCGAGCGCATCCGTCTGGCGGTTGAAGCGCTGCAGGTGCCACACCTCGCGAGTCCCGCCGGGGTAGTGACCGTGAGTCTGGGTGTCGCAGCACAACAGCCGCGCCAGGGTGGCGATGCAAGTGGTCTGGTGGCGGCAGCGGACCGCGCCCTATACGTTGCCAAACGGCGAGGTCGCAATCAGATCTGCGTGTCTGAGAGCGACGACGCAGGTCTTGGCTCGCTTGCCTGATATTTGTCGGCAGAGCTAAGCCGGCCAGAACATTCCCACTGCCGCGAGCGTCATCACCGCAGTCGCGATCCATCCCACCCAGCGCAACAGACCGGTCACGATAAACTCGCCCATGATTTCCCGGCGCCCCGACATGAGCATGACCAGCACCATGATCGGTACCGCCGCTAGCCCGTTCACGACGGCGCTCCAGTAAAGCGCATCGATCGGATCGAAATTTACAAACGTGAGTATGACGCCGCCGAGAATCGCGATCGCGATCACCGCATAAAACTGCTTGGCGAGGCTAACCTGCAGCGCCAGGCTGTTGCGCCACTTCATCGTGCCGGCAGCGGCGTAAGCCGCGGACCCCGCCAGCACAGGAAGAGCGAGCAGGCCGGTGCCGATGATGCCGAGGCTGAACAGCAGGAATGCGAATGAACCGGCAATCGGCTTTAAGGCGCTTGCAGCGTCGGCGGAAGTGGTGATCTGGATGTGATGGGCGTGCAAGGTCGCCGCAGCAGCAAGAATGATGAAGAACGCCACGCCGTTCGACATCGCCATGCCTATCCACGTGTCGAAGGTGATGCGGCTGAGTTGGGCGTTTGCCTGCTGCGGCGCGCGCAGCAATGCCTCTTGCCCTGGTTCGGAGCGAATCTCTTCTACTTCCTGCGAGGCTTGCCAGAAAAACAGATAAGGGCTGATCGTGGTGCCGAGCACGGCAACGACGGTCGTCAGATAGTGGCCGGAGATTTGAATGGGTGGTTTGACAATGCTTAGGCCAACGGCTTTCCAGTCGACCGGAATGACAAACACGATCGCAACGTACGCAAGCAAGACGAGCGTGAGCCACTTAAGGATACGGGCATAGCGCTCGTATGGCACAAAGACCTGCAGCAAAAGGGAAAACGTGCCTAGCAGAACCACGTAAATCTGCACGGGACCGCCGAGTACAAGCTTGGCGGCTGCACCCATTGCCGCGAGGTCAGCGGCAATATTGATCGTATTCGCAACCAGCAGAACCATCACGGCGGCGTACAGGACCTGCGAAGGATAGTGGCGGCGCAGGTTGGTGGCGAGTCCGCGGCCGGTAACCCGTCCCATGCGCGCGCTGATCGATTGAATCGCAACCATCAGCGGGAAGGTGAGCAGCATGGTCCACAGCAGACCAAAGCCGAATTGTGCGCCGGCTTGCGAGTAGGTTGCGATGCCGCTCGGGTCGTCGTCGGCCGCGCCCGTGACGAGGCCCGGGCCCAGGCGCCGGGTCCACGACCGGCCGGCCTCATCTTCAACCACAAGCTCTGGATCTAATGGTTCAGTGGGCACGTTGGTTCCTTGAAGGTGGCGGCCGGTTCGCAGCTAGCCTGTGCTGGTCAGCATTATTCGTGCCACGGGTTTGAGTGGACGAATGGGGATGACCTATGCTCAGTTCTATTAATGAAACAGTCATCCGCCCTGCAAGCCGATATTTTTTGAGCGATGCAGTGCCGATAAAGGGTTATGCCTTGTCTCGTTATGTGCGAAACCATAGCGCTTTGTTGTGTGCTCATGGCATAGTGCGACGATCGTCCACACGTAAAGGAGGCACTATGGCCACTCTCGAGCAGATTCAAGCGCGTATGAAGAAACTCCAGGCGCAAGCCGAAACTTTACTAGCCGAACGCGCACAAAAGGCCGTCGACCAGATCCGCGAACTGATGATCAAGCACGGCTTGACGACTGCGGATATCGAAGCCCGTGCCAAGGCCAGGCGAGAAGCTAAAGCAGCGGGGCGCCGTCTTTCCAATGGCGTTGCGAAGAGTGTCGCTGGCGCCAAGGGCAAGCTACCGCCGAAGTATCGTGATCCTAAAACTGGCGCAACATGGAGCGGTCATGCAAGGCCACCTGCCTGGCGGCAAGGAAGGTGTCGGCGAAGAAAACGGCTGCGAAGAAAGCGCCCGCCAAGCGGGCCGCTGTGAAAAAGACCGCGGCTAAGAAAGCGCTGAGCGCGAAGGCTCCGGCGAAAAAATCTGCAGCAAGGAAGGCCGCTGCGAAAAAGCCGGTCGCGAAGAAGGCAACCCGGGGTAGGCCGCCGGGTAAAAAGACAGCGCCGAGCGCAGTCGCCGCCTGACGACATCCGCTGATAACAGCTGCAGTTCGCGCCTGAAAACGACATTGGCCCGCCAAGGCGGGCCAATGTTCTGCGGGAACGCGAGTTCCGGCTGCTTACAGCGGCGTGATGTTAGCCGCTTGCTTGCCCTTCGGGCCTTGCTTCACTTCGAAGCTGACCTTCTGGTTTTCCTGCAGCGATTTGAAGCCACTTCCCTGGACTTCAGAAAAATGCGCGAACAGGTCTTCGCCGCCGCCGTCCGGCGTAATGAAACCAAAGCCCTTTGCATCGTTAAACCACTTCACTGTACCTGTTGCCATTTTCCTGAGTTTTCCAAAAAAGACGTGTTGTGTTGGTGTCGCGCCGCCAAGGCCGGCGGAGCGCGACGCGTCTTTGTACCACAGTAAATTGACAATCCACAACCAGGGCGGCTACGGTTTAGCGGAACTTTCTCGTCTTGGCGCAACGCCGCGTAGCGTGACCGCCTCTGTCTCCGAGCGCAAACTCTCCACCCGCGCTGCCAGGGCGGCCGCGCTGGCCCCTGAAGGAAACGGGTCGAAGGCGTAGCCGCGGCGTGCCCAGGAGTCGAGGCCGCCCTTGAGCGCGCGAATCCGCGTAAACCCTTTACGGCGCATATGTAACCTGATGCGCATGGCTGTAGCCTCGTCCTGACACACGCAATACACCACGCGGTGCTTTCCCGGCAAAGCCTCTTCGATCTCGGCCGCCGAAGTCGCATCGAGCGGCTGGGCGCCGGGAATGCGATGGCTATCGTCCTGCACCGCGGACTCTGGCCGAGCGTCCAGAATGATCGGCGGCGACTCCGAGCGCAAGGTCGCCTCGAACTGTTCCTGGGTAATCCGTACCTGCTTGAGCCAGCGTCTAAAGCGCCAGCGCTGGATGCAGCGAACCACGAAGTAGAGGAGCGACGCCGCCAGCACCAGATCGATCACCGTCGTGCCATGTGCCCGGACTGCGAGCACGAACAGACCGAGCTGCTTCTGGAACAGGGCGCCCCCTAGCAGCCAGAACGTTGCCCATATCACAGCGCCTAGCAGATCCCATGCGGCAAATATCTTTGGGTCGACCCGCGTGGTACCCATTAGCGGCGGGGTGGCGAGGGCAAGACCCGGGATGAATTTGGACACCGACACGATCGGCGCGCCAAAGCGCTCAAACAGGGAGCGCGTAGTCCGCACGCGTGCACCGGCAGACATCGATAGATGCGAAAGCGCGTTAATCAGCCGCTGGCCGTACAGGCGTCCTGCCGCGAACCAGATGCCATCGCCGAGCAATGCGCCGAGCACCGCTGCCGGCAATACATACCAGAACGACAGGGCACCGCTCGCGACCGCGGTACCGGCGAACAGCAGGACGGGCACCGCGGGTAGGGGAACACCGAGACGCGTCAGAAAGACGTTTAGAAAGACGACCGCGCCGCCCCAGGTCGAAATCTCCGATTGCGGAAACTCTATCAATTGCGCGGCTCCTGAAGTCACGGCTGAGGGCGCAGCAGCAGCGCCGCTGCATCCGCGTTCATGGAATGTTGCATTCGCAAGCCGGATGCCCGGACAGGCGTCAACACGGTTTCATTTTACGTTTGAATCGATCAGCGTCACGCGCACGCCTTCGCATCCGGCGTCGCTGGAAACTTCAAGTTCGCGCCATGGGCCTTTGGGTCCCTCCACGGAGATCAGCGGATCGATTTGCCGGTCCGGGCGTAGCACATTGAATGGCCACGTTGGGCGCCGCAACCGCTCATGGACCAGCGAGCCTAGCCAGATCTGCGCGGAGGGTCCACCGCTTTTGCGTTGCACGGCATACGTGGTGGGCCAGAAGCGCAAGACGTCGCGCTCGTCGCGCGCATCGCGGGCACGCGTAAAGACGAGTGTCGAGGGCTCGCCGTTATTGAGCTTCGGCAAAACGGGTAACGCGGTCGCCTCGGGGTCGGGGGCGACCAGCGAGAGGATGGAGCGCACCGAGAGTTGCGTGCCTTCCATCCAGCCGCGGTCGGCCAATTGCGATTCGATCTGTTCGCGGTTGGCCGACCACTGCACCGTGATCGGCTCGCGCCGGTCGCCTGTCATGTCAGAGCGGTAGCAGGCAAAGGTCTTCCAGAGCGTATCGGTCCATTGCGCTTCGGTGACGACCTCGAGAGGAGGGCGTTGTTCGCTGGACGGTACGCTGCCCAAATGGTGAAGTTCGATTTGCGGTGCTGCGCTGGCGCAGATCACCAGCAGCATCACAGCGGGCATAAACTCGCGTGGAGCGGGCATCCCAGGGTTGCGCCACACGGCGGTCAATGCAACGACGGCGACCCAGATCGCCGCGAACGCCGCGCCGCCCACCGCATCGGAGAACGAAAAGCGTCCCACGTAGAGCCCGGCGAACGCTACCGCCACGACGATCGCGGCGCTGACCGTCGTTACCAGGACGCCCTGAATTTTGCCGACGCGACGCGACAGCAGGAAGGCGAGAAAGCCGTAGACAATCGCGCTTGCCGCTACGTGATTGCTGGGGAATGCATACGCTTCGAAACCGGTGGAAACGGGCGACACCTGCCGCACCGTCAACTGGATGGCGAAGATCAGCAATTGCGAAAAAGCGACTGCCGCCAGCCAGTAGGCGACGGCGAGCCAACGCCGTTCGTATGTCATCCAGACGATAACGGTCGCGACAACGGCGGCCAGCGTAGGGACGCTGCCCAGCGTGGCGAGGCCCGATACCAGCGAGTCGGCCCAGGGAGAGTGTATCGATTGAAGGAATCGATACACCGACATGTCGATCTGAACCAGCGGGTCGCCATTGGCCACGCCTTGAAACACCCCGAAGAAGATCCCTGCGAACAACAGCACCAGTACGGAGATGATGGCGACGATGCTCATCGCCGGTCTCTCGGGATCCAGCACCTGCACGAGGACGCTTGCCGCACGTCCG
>Ga0302309_10004485_pt1 | contig 10296 bp, 7 predicted proteins | sample III_Palsa_N1_1_FD_200453 | JGI IMG/M metagenome (GOLD analysis project Ga0302309, IMG submission 200453) | Peat permafrost microbial communities from Stordalen Mire near Abisko, Sweden - III_Palsa_N1_1 | ecosystem: Environmental > Terrestrial > Soil > Palsa > Peat permafrost | place: Sweden... | reverse complement strand
TTCTCCCATCTCGTAAGGAGCTTCAAACACCGAATGAATCGCACCCTTGTATTCGCTACCGTGCTGGCCTCTGGCCTGGCAACTACCTCCCTCTTTGCGCAGGCTGCTCCCGCAGCAGCTGCCCCTACCACTCCCGCAGCAGCCCCCGCACCAGAGGCCATTCCTGCCAAGATCGCTGTCATCGCCTTCGAACAGGTTGCCGGTGGCACGAACGAAGGACAGAAGCTGGTTGCTGACCTGCGCAAGAAGTACGAGCCGAAGAACACGGATCTGCAGACGCGCGCGACTGAGGTTGAGTCGCTGAAGAAGCAGCTCCAGGCTCTGCCGGCGTCGACCTCCGACGATGAGCGCGCCAAGCGCATCAAGGATATCGACATCAAGGACAAGCGTCTGCAACAGGACGCACAGGACCTACAGCAGGAAGAGCAGGGCGACTTCCAGGAGGGCTTCAGCAAGCTGATGCAGAAGGTTGGCCCGGTTGCCGTGAAGTACGCGCAGGATCATGGCTTTACCTTGCTGCTTAACTCGAGCGACTCGCAGCAGGGCCTTCCGACCACGCTGTGGTGGAATACCTCGACCGACATCTCGCAGGCTGTTGTGAATGCCTACAATGCGGCTTCGGGTGTTGCGGCTCCTCCGCCGTCGGCTCCGACCCCAACCGTACACCACACCGCTCCTTCGGCGACGACCCCGAAGAAGTAGTTGTTTGGCGCTTTAGAAAGCGGAGGCCTTCGGGCCTCCGCTTTTTGTTTGTGGTGCTATGAGTTTGCTACCAGGTGAAGCCACCGGATTTTGGCGGCCAGCTTCCGGCCAGCTGTCGCATGAGGACAATGCGGCCGAAGTGGTAGGCGTTGTGGGCCGTGGCGCTTTCGAGCTGCTCGCGGATGGTCATGTGCCGGGAGGGATGGCCGGCGGGGGTGGGGCACTCGATGAGCTGCTCGAAGCAAGAGGCGTCGCGGGCTACGGCGGCGAGCTTCTCGCTGGAGGCGAAGAAGCGGGTGCAGAGTTGAGGCCAGGATTCCGCGGCGACGTCTTGTGCGGAGGGAAAGCCTGCGGCGGCGGTGCCGGGGTTTGGGGTTGGCGTGCCGGTGACCCAGTCGAGCGAGATCTCCTGCCAGAAGGTGATGTGCCAGAGCTCGGAGTAGATGGTGCGCGGGACGTTGGGGAATTCGCAGTGGGCGAGAGCTTCGTCGAGGCCTTCGAGGATGTGCGAGGGTGGGGCGGCGAAGCTGTCGCCGGTGAGGGTGCGCTCGAGTTCGTTGGTGAAGGTGGGCTTCATGCCTACTCCTCGCCAACCTTCAGAACAGCGAGGAATGCTTCTTGCGGGATATCGACCTTGCCGATGCGCTTCATGCGTTTCTTGCCTTCTTTTTGCTTGTCGAGGAGCTTCTTCTTACGGCTGATGTCGCCACCGTAGCACTTGGCGATGACGTTTTTGCGGATGGCCGTGACCGTCGAGCGGGCGATCACCTTGCTGCCAATGGCGGCCTGAATGGCTACCTCGAACATCTGGCGCGGAATGAGCTCGCGCATCTTTTCGACGAGCAGCTTGCCGCGGTCGTAGGCGGCGTCCTTGTGCACGATGATGGAGAGCGCGTCGACGGGATCGCCGCCGATGAGGATGTCCATCTTCACCATGGGCGAGATCCAGGCGCCGGCGAGATGGTAGTCCAACGAAGCGTAACCGCGGCTTACGGACTTGAGGCGGTCGTAGAAATCTAAAACAATTTCATTCAACGGAAGCTCGTAGGTGAGCATGACGCGAGTCTCGGAGACGTACTCGATGTTCTGCTGGCGGCCACGCTTGTCTTCGACGAGCTTGAGGATGTTGCCGACGTACTCTTCGTTGGTGAGGATCTTGGCCATGATGACGGGCTCTTCGATCTGCTCGATCTCTGTGGGGTCGGGCCAGCGCGAAGGGTTATCGACGGTGAGGACGCTGCCGTCGGTCATGGTGATCTTGTACTGCACGCCAGGCGCGGTGGTGATGAGGTCGAGGTTGTACTCGCGCTCCAGGCGCTCCTGGATGATTTCGAGATGCAGCAGGCCGAGGAAGCCGCAGCGGAAGCCAAAGCCGAGCGCGACGGAGGACTCGGGCTCGAAGTTGAAGCTGGCGTCGTTGAGGCGCAGCTTTTCGAGGGCGTCGCGCAACATGCCGTGCTCATGCGAATCGACCGTGTAAAGACCGGCAAAGACCATGCTCTTAATGTCTTCAAAGCCGGGGAGCGCTTCGGCGCAGGGGCGGTCGACGTGGGTGATGGTGTCGCCGACCTTGGTGTCGGCGACGTTCTTGATGGTCGCCACGAAGAAGCCGACTTCACCGGCGGAGAGCTCTTCGAGCACGACGGGCTTGGGCGTCATCACGCCCATGGAGTCGACCTCGAACTGGCGGCCGTTGGACATGATCTTGATCTTGTCGCCTTTGCGGAGACGGCCGTTGATGATGCGGGCGAGCACGATGACGCCGCGGTAGGCGTCGAACCAACTATCGAAGATGAGCGCCTGTAGCGGGGCTTCCGCATCGCCCTGAGGCGGCGGCAGCAGCGTTACGACGGCTTCGAGGATGTCCGCGACGTTGAGGCCGGTCTTTGCTGAGACGCAGACCGCGTCGTCCGCGGGCAAGCCGACGGATTTTTCGATCATGGCCTTGGTGCGCTCGATGTCGGCGGAGGGCAGATCGATCTTGTTGATGATCGGCAGGATTTCAAGACCGCCGGCGATGGCGAGATACGCGTTCGCGAGGGTCTGCGCTTCTACGCCCTGCGAGGCGTCGACGACGAGCAGCGCGCCTTCACAGGAAGCGAGCGAGCGCGAGACTTCGTAGCTGAAATCGACGTGGCCGGGGGTGTCGATGAGGTTGAGCTGGTAGGTCTCGCCGTCGTGCGCCTTGTACATCATGCGAACGGTGTGTGCCTTGATGGTGATGCCGCGCTCGCGCTCGAGATCCATGGCGTCGAGTACCTGCGCCTGCATCTCGCGGGAGGTCAGCGAGCCGGTGAGCTCAAGCAGCCTGTCGGAGAGGGTCGATTTGCCGTGGTCGATGTGCGCGATGATTGCGAAATTACGTATGTGGCTGGGGTCCATGGTCTTCCGGGAGGCAGAAAGCCTCGAACCTCTAGGTTATCATCGCGGTTCCTCTGGGTACGCGGCCGAGATCACCAGGTGTAGTGCACCGAATAGGTCAGGATGGCCGACCCTTTTGCCGGAACGACTACCGGGAAGTCGATAGTGTTGCTGTCGCGTTTGACGAAGTCGGAGGATTTTTGGGTGATCTCCCAGTTCTGGCTGCGGTTCAGGTGCTCGACGGCGTGGATGGTGACGGGCTGGTCCTTGGCGTTGGAGAGCTTGACCTCGATGGTCTCGTCCATGGTGTGGTTGTTGTTGTCGACGTGGAAGTCGGTCTGGCGGTGGACGGCGGTGAGGTCAAAGGCGTTGCCGCTGACAACCTGCACGGTCTGGTCGGCGGGCGTGTGCTGCACCATGCTCTCGCCGACGAACTGCATCTGGCCACCCTTCTCCTGGCGATACAGCCGCAGCCGCCCAGCGGGCAGCGGCATTCCAAGGTGATTAGCTTCGGAGTTGGTGATCTCTTCGCGGATCGCGACCTTGGTGTTCGCAGTGTTTCCAAAGGCGCGGTTGACGTCGTGATAACCCGGGTAAAAGTTCACCGGCTGACCGTTGCTGCTGTCGAACTGATAGGTCCGCTGCACGGCAACGTTTGCAGCTTCGAGAAACTGCACCTGCTTGTTCTCTCCATTGCGCAGGGCGACGGTGCGATGCAGGTCGTAGAGGTGGAAGTCGTCGAAAGCTTTCTGCGACACGGCCAGCGGTCCAGCCATGGCCATATCCATTGCCAGGGCGCGGCCTGCTACAGCACCGTGGAACCTGTCTTCGCTGATCTTCGCCACATCGCCGGCCATCAACTGAATGGTCGCCTTGGGGAAGTCGGTGCCGGAGTTGTTCTGGATGGTCACCCATCCGGTTACATCGGCGAGCTCCTGGCCGGGAGCGGTGGTCTGCTCAGGAACGACGACGTTGTAGGTGGCCTGCCAGCTCATGCCGTTCGTGATGTAGTCGAGTTCGGCGTCGAACTTCGCAGACTTCTCTGCATCGATCTGCCAGCGGAGGGTCGGCTTCAAGAGAAGGCCGTCGGTCGTTGCGGGAAAGATCGGCAGGCCGGGAAGCTGGAATTGCAGATGGCCCGCGGCTTCGATCAGCGGATCGTTCCCCGCGCGAACGATCTTGCCCTGCACGATCGTCGTCTCGCCGGGATGCTGGCCCGTGACCTGGAAGTCGATGGTCTTGCCTTCATACTTCTCCAGCATCCAGCTCTGGGTGACGACGCCGGCATCGTAGTTCTGCTCGGCTACGCGCACGGGATGCTTGCCACTGGCGTCGCGCAGGATCACGGAGTCAGGCTCAAGCTGGCTGGTGACGTTGGTGGTCAGCACCTCATTCGCACCCGCGTGCAGATCAAGTGGCACGGTGGTGCGCGCTACGGCGAAGTTGTCGTTGTAGATGGTGAGTTGCGTAGCGGCTTCCGGTTGCTGAGCTGCAAGCGGGAGCCAAACGAGCATCGACAAGGGCGACAGAGCGAACAGAATAATCGACCGGCGGTTCATACACACTCTCCTGAAGAACAACTCGCGGCTGGAAACGAATTTTAGACTCTCACGGTGCCTGATTGTCCGCGAAACCCACGAATTTATTTCCGCGGAGATTCTCGGGACAGGCGACCGACTGTTGCTCTACAGCAACCCTACAAGCGCCTTCCGGGGCTTACTTTCCGCAATGGTAAACTTCTGCTGAGGATTCCTGGCCTTGGAAAAGTTTTTCAAGAAAGAAACCACGGAAGCCCGCGAAAATGCCGCCAGGTGGTTCCTCCATCGCTACTCCACGCAGCCGGTTTTTCGTTTTTCTTTTCTTTTCGCCGTCTGTGCGGCGGCCGCTCTCTTTTTCGATTACGCCGTGCAGTGCATGGTCTTCGCCCATCCGGCCTATGACCAGAGCTGGTTTCTGTACGCAGCGAGCAGGATTCTTGGCGGCGCCACCCTCTACGGTCCGCGACTTACCGAAGTCAACCCGCCCCTGATCATCTGGTTTTCCGTTATTCCCAACCTGCTTGCGTCCGCGATACATATTTCGCCGACGCTCGCATTGAAAATCGTCGTGTCCGCGCTGATCTTCGCCAGCGCCGGCTGGTGTACGAGAACGATGCGTGCCGGCGGCCTGATCGCATCGCCATGGCTTCTCTGTCTCTGCTTTATTGCGATTGCTGCGGCCGAAGTAACTTTGGACAGCAGCATCGTCGCACAGCGCGAACAGCTTATCGCGATACTGGTGCTTCCCTACCTGGTGTATGCCGTGTGCCGCGCCAAGGTTCACTTTGGAGTCGCGGAACGCATGGCTTTGGGCGTAGCGGCCGGCATCGGTGTCTGTTTCAAGCCGCAGCAGGTCCTCATCGTCATCTGCTTCGAGTTGTTCTGGCTTGCCTGGTCCTTTGACCTTCACCTTCTCTTGCGCGCCGAGTTGATCGCTTTCGCGATGGCCATCGTCGCCTACTCTCTCACCGTCTATTTCGCGACACCGTACATCACCCACATGGTGCCGTTGCTAAAAGAGACATTCTGGGCCTACGGAGAGGACTCGACCCGCGCTCTTTTACGCGGATTCCTCTCCCGCGACCGGCTGATTGTTGCCATGCTCGCCTGGGTGGCCGTCCGTCGATATCTCCGCTATCCCGTCGCTCCCCTGGCGCTGCTCGCGGCCAGCTTCGGCGCTGCCCTGGCCTTCTTCGTCCAGCATACGAACTGGAGCAACCACTTCTTCCCAAGCAGGGTGTTCCTGTTCTGCGCGGTCGGCTGGATGGCGATCGATCTTCTTTCTGCTCTTTCCTCGGTCAAACTTCCCGTCGGGACCGTTGCCGGGATCACCTTCTTCCTGGTGGCCGCCTTCCTGCCGGCCTTCCTGGCACAGGGTATGCGAGCCAACAGCGAGCCCTGGGGAGGCGTCTATGTAGCCAACGCACTCGCCCAATACCCACCCGGCACCACGGTCTATGTCTTTACCACCGGCCTGGCCGAGTTCGACGACGTCTACAAGGACCATCTCATTTGGGGAAGCCGTTATGCCCACCTCTGGATGATTCCCGCTATCGCTCAGAGCGAAGCGGGGCTTGCCGGCGGCCCTGTCCCGCGCAAGCTCCTGACGCCGGATCAGGTGCACCAACTGGCCGCTACGCAGCGGTCCGACACCGCCGAAGACCTGGCGCTGTATAAGCCCTCGGTTGTTATCGTCGAGCACTGCATCCCTCCGGTTCAATGCCAGGCCTTGGTTGACATAAATTTCGACATGCTTGGGTGGTTCCTGCGATCGCCCGCCTTCGCTGCGGAGTGGAGCCATTACCATCTGAAATCCGGTGACGGTCGCTACCAGATCTATACAAGGGACCGCTAATCGCGCCCCGGCTTCATTCCCCGCGAACATCCTCAAGATGTTGTGAGCCCCTGCTGCACGGCTATTGCCGGACAGCCAACCGTAGTCCCAAACCCGTACAATAAAGAGGTTGATGGCGAGCCACCGAAACACGACCCTGCTGCTTCGAGGCGCCCTCGCGCTCGCCTGCGCGCCATTGCTCCTTACACTGGCCGGCTGCCCGGGCGATACGGTGAGTGCCACCGCTGCCCCAGGACATGCTCCAGCGAACGTTACAGCGCCACAGACCTCCGCCCCCCAACAAACTGCCCAGCGACAACAGGACGCCGCGGATGCTGCCGCACAACAGCACGCGAAAAAAGTGCAGGAGACTCTCGACCGCTCCGGAGCCAACTACAAGGCGGGGGTGCAGAACTACAACGACAACCACCTGGACGCCGCCCGGCTGGACTTCGACGCTGCCGTCGATGGAATGCTTTCAAGCGGGCTCGACCTGAAGAACGATCCGCAGATGGCCGATGAGTTCGACCATCTGCTCTCGGCGATCAACTCGCTGGAGATGGTGGCTCTGAAGCAAGGCAATGGGTTTTCGCCCGCGGTCGAGGCTGCGCCTCTCGACGCGGAGAATGACATCACCTTTCCCGCCAACCCTGAGCTCGTTGCCAAGTTGAAGACCGAGCTCAACACCGCCTCCGATCTGCCCCTCGTCATCAACGACCAGGTCGCCGGCTATATCAGCGTCTTCTCCAACTCGACCAGCTTCCGCGCCCACATGGCCGCCTCGATGAAGCGCGCCGGCAAATACAAGGCCATGATCCAGAAAATCCTCACGCAGGAGGGAGTACCGCAGGACCTCATCTATCTTTCGGTAGCTGAGTCCGGCTTTCAACCCCAGGCCATGAACCGCAGCTCCGGCGCCGGCGGCATGTGGCAGTTCATGCCGTTCGGCAACTACGGCCTCGCGCGCAATGGCTTTTTCGATGAGCGCTTCGATCCTGAGAAGTCGACGGTCGCTTATGCGAAGTATATGAAGTATCTCTACAGCCAGTTCGGCGATTGGTATCTTGCGATGGCCGCCTACGACTGGGGTCCCGGCCGCGTACAGCACCTGGTCAGCCGCACCGGTTATGCCGACTACTGGGAACTGTATCGCCGCGGCGGCCTGCCCGCTGAGACCCGTGCTTATGTTCCCCAGATCCTCGCCGCGATCATCATGGCAAAGAACCCCGAGAGATATGGCCTCGACAAAATTGTGCTCGACCCACCGGTGCTCTACGACACCGTAACAACCAGCTCTGCGATCGATCTGCGGCTGGTCGCCGACCTTACGGAGTCATCCGTACCGGAGATTGTTGCGCTGAACCCCGCGCTGCTGCGATTGATGACGCCGCGCGACATCAGCTACGACCTGCACGTTCCCCCGGGAACGCGCGACGAGTTCCTCGACCGGCTGAAGGATATTCCCGAAGACAACCGCGCGAGCTGGCGCTTCCACATCGTAAAACCCGGCGAGACGCTCGACCAGATTGCCACTGCCCTGCATGGCCACGCCACGGAGATCGCCGAGTTCAACGATGTGACAGCGAGTCAGCCCATAGAGGCCGGCGACGAACTGATCGTGCCGGTCGCCGCCGTAAGCAGCGTAGCCACCGGGCAGCAGCGCTACACCGCAGGCCGCCGCGATACGCTGATCACCGTTGCCGATCGCTTCGGCGTTACGGTCGAACAGCTTCGCGCGTGGAACCATCTGAGCTCGAACAGCATCACGCCGGGCCACTCACTTTATGTCGCCGAGCCAGTTCGGCTTGCACCGGGCATGCGCTCCTCGCGTTCGCGTTCCACCTCGCATAGCCGTCCGGGCCACACGGCTTCGCATGTATTGCAGCCAGCTTCGCATGTTTCGCATGCAGGTTCTCATCCCGGCCACAGCACTGCGAACACGCCGGCGAAATCGAGCGCAGCTCAACGTCATGCCGAACCATCCACGACGGCGAACAAGAGCAAGCAACAGCCAAAACATCGCGCCAAATAAGGCCATTTGCAATAACGACGATGCGTCGCACGAGTGTTCTATATGGACTTCAGGCGAGCACGAGTACACGACTTCGTTGAATTGAGGTTGAAGCGACGCAAGATTTTAGCTCCCCTCGCATGTAAAAAAATCACTCGTACCAAAAAAGACTCTTGCTATTTAAGTGTCCACAGCGTAATCCTGTTCTTGGCTCTTTGATGAAGTCGTGCGTCACCGTAAGCATGGTGTTCGCAAGACGGTTTCAAAACGAGCCAACGACAAGATGCAGAAGTTAACTTCTGCATCAAGCCGAGGAGATGGAAATGGCTTTCGACGACGAGACGATAAAGCTCTACGCAGCCGGATACGACGAAGTCGACGACGAGGATGACGAGGAAGAATTCGACCTCGATGATGAAGAGGACGACGAGGAAGAAGAAGAGTTGCGCACTGTAGAAGTCTTCGACGACATGCCCGCAACCACTCACGCTGAAGAAGCGATCCTCTTTGCAGCCCCCTCGACGCCCATCGCTCCCTATGAGCCACCCACAAAACTTTCAGAGGAGCCTGCACCTGCTCCGATACCGCCACCTCCTGTGAGGAAGACACCGGCAAAGAAGAAGGCCGTTGCGAAGAAGACCACTGCAAAGAAGGTCGCGAAGAAAGTAGTGGCCAGGAAAGCTGCGAAGAAGGCAGTAAAGAAGGCTACGAAAAAGGTTGCGAAGAAAGTCGTGAAGAAAGCCGCCAAGAAGGCTGTGAAGAAGACAGCGAAGAAGGCCGCCAAAAAAGTTCCCGCCAAGAAGCTTGCGGGCAAAAAGTTATCAAGTTCTGCCGCGAAGTCTGTACGTGCTCTGCGCGGCGGTAAAGCTACCCCTAAAAAGGTGGCTGGCAACAAGAGCACAAGCAACAAAAAATCAACTATGAGAGGTTTCACCTTGGCAACGAAAAAGGCAGTAAAGAAGGCAGTAAAGAAGGCAGCTCCGAAGAAGGCAGTCAAGAAGGCCGTCAAGAAGGCTGTAGCGAAGAAGGCTGTCAAGAAGGCCGTCAAGAAGGCTGTCAAGAAGACTGCTGCTAAGAAGTAGTCTTCCCAACCGCAATATCAAGGCAAGCAAAAGCGCCCGGCAACCTCTTACGAGGCCCGGGCGTTTTTGCGTCTGCGGATAATGTTGCGGGTAGCTCTTACTTGCCGGCGGCGATCGAAGCCAGCACGTCGTCGCTATGGCCCTGGATGTCGGAGACCTTCCACTCCTTCACAATCTCGCCTTTGGGAGAGATCAGGAAGGTGGTGCGCTGTGCAAAGTGCATATCGCCGTGCGTCATCAGCGGCACGCCATACTCATCGACAACCTTATGCTCCGGATCAGCCAGCATCTTGAAGCTGAACGAGTCCTTGGTGCACCAGGTTGCGTGGCTCTCTACGGTATCGAGCGAGACGCCGAGCACAACGGCGTTCGCCGCTTTGTATTTATCCTGATCGCGCTGAAAGTTGTGCGCCTCCAGCGAGCAGCCGCTGGTCTGGTCCTTCGGGTAGAAGTACAGCACAACCCACTTGCCCTTGTAGTCGGCCAGCGATACCGGCTTGCCGTCCTGCGCGGGCAGCGTAAACGCCGGCGCCTTGACGCCAACGGCCACGGTGTCGCGAGCAGCCAGCGCCGTCGACGGCACCAGCATAGCGGCGCACGTGAGCGCCATTGCAAATCCCGCTACGATCTTTCCTGTACGAAGCATGTTGAATCTCCCAGGGGCCGGCGACCTCTGTTGCTGGTCCGCTGCCCGATGCTGTCAATCTTACGCGCCGGACCCACGAAAAGACGCGTGAAAATGTCACTCCATTGTCATCGGCCTAGTCG
>Ga0302309_10004484_pt1 | contig 10298 bp, 8 predicted proteins | sample III_Palsa_N1_1_FD_200453 | JGI IMG/M metagenome (GOLD analysis project Ga0302309, IMG submission 200453) | Peat permafrost microbial communities from Stordalen Mire near Abisko, Sweden - III_Palsa_N1_1 | ecosystem: Environmental > Terrestrial > Soil > Palsa > Peat permafrost | place: Sweden... | reverse complement strand
GGGCTAGGTTCTGAAATGGCCCTTGCGCTGGCCTCGCAAGGCGCCAAGGTGCTGGTGACAGACATGGCCGACGGTGGCGGTCGCGCCACGGTGGAGTCCATCACCAAAGCGGGTGGCACCGCTGAAGCGTTCGTGCATAACGTTACCGACGAAGCGCAGTGGGAGGCCTCGGTGAGCAAGGCCGTCGCGCACTTCGGCGGGTTGGACATCGTGGTCAACAACGCCGGCATCGAGACCGCCGCATTGCTGGCGCAGTGCACGGTGGAGGACTTTCGCCACGTGCTCGATGTCAATGTGACCGGCACCTTTCTCGGCATCAAGCACGCAGTGCGAGCGATGTCGCCGGGCGGTAGGGCGGGCAAGGGCGGTTCGATCATCAACATGTCCTCGGTTGCCGGCCTCATGGGCGTGACGGCGCATGCGGCGTATTGCGCCTCCAAGGGTGCGGTGCGTCTGTTGAGCAAATCAGCGGCGGTCGAATGTGCGGCGCTGGGCACCGGCATTCGCGTCAACTCGATCCACCCCGCGATCGTGCCGACGGCCATGGGCAAAGGCTTGCTGCAGAACTTCGTTGATCTGGGTCTGGCGCCGGACTATGCGGCTGCAGAAGCCGCGATTCTCGCGCTGCATCCCAGCGGTTTCGGCGAACCCAGTGATGTGGCCGGCGCCGTGCTCTATCTGGCATCCGATCTGGCCAAGTGGGTGACCGGCGCCGAGCTGTCCGTCGATGGCGGCGCGGCTGCGGCCTGAGCCATGGGCAGACTTGTCGACGCCATAGCATCGCCCACCACACCGCTGGTGTGGCTGGATAGTGATGCCTATGCGTCGCGCCTGTTTGCAACGCTGCCACCGTGGCTTGACGTTGCGGGTCTGGTTGGCTGGCGGCGCAAGGCGCAGGGGCTACTGCGATCGGACGTAGTCACGCTGCCGATTGAGGACGTGTGCTCGGTGTGGCTCGAAGCGAACATCACGCTCGCGCAGGAGATGCTGATGAAGCAGCGCAACCTGTATCCGTTGAAAACCCTGCTGGCCGACTCCGCACTACGCGCGCACTTGGCCGGGCTTGCGCGAGCGATTCGACAGAGTTTCAGTGAGCTTCCATTGGTGCTGGTTACGCCTTCACCAAGAGCATGGATAGGCGCGGCGCACGCGGCGGTCCATGCGACGGGCGACGCCATCGAAGTCGACGACGATGATGCCGACTCTGCAGCGGTTTATGTGGCGGATTTTCTACGCGCGTTTGCGGATTGCCATATCGATGCGCTGCTGCTTGATGAAACCCGCGTAACGCAGCCCGCGTCGTCAGCGTCGCTCGCGCCGTATCAGGCCGTACTGAATGTCGCTGCCCACTATCGCTGGGATGTCGGGATGAAGCTCGCGATGCCTTCCAGCAGTGAGCTGGCGAGCGCTGGCGTTTCGTTCGTGATTTCGCCGGAGCCTAGCGATGTCATTAGCGGCACTTCAGTCGATGCTTTTTTCTGGTCGGGCCACGCGCCTTCACCGCGGCCATCGAAGGGTTTTCGTCATGCCGACATACCGGCGGCATTATCGCCCGAAGTGGCGCTTGAACGCGTCGCCGTTCTGCGCGCGGCCGGATGAGGACCGCATTGATGTTTTCCTACACGATGGAACATATCTTCTCCTACACCGCCGGTTTGCAGCCGCCGCAAATCATCGGACCCGTGCCCGAGGGTATTCGAGCGAACTGGTACATCACCGGTGGCGAGGTGAGCGGGCCAAAGCTGCGCGGTTGCCTGCGCGCGGAAGGCGCGGATTTTTTCACGCTGCGTCCGGATGGCATCGGCGTGGTTGATGTGCGCACCGTGATCGAAACCCACGATGGCGCACTGATCTACGTGTTCTATGAGGGCATCGGCGATCTGGGCATTGACGGTTACGCCAACCTGATGCGCGGCGAACTGCCGCCGTCATTGCCGCTGACCACCTCGCCACAGATGCGATGCGCGCATCCCGATTATCAATGGGTGCAGCGGCTGCACTGCGTCGGTGTGGGCGCGGTTGATCTGCGCAACTTCACCGTGGCGTACGACGTGCACGCGGTGCGCCGATGAATAGCCGTCCAAACATTGTCCAGGAAGATCAGTATGAAACGCGTTGAAGGAAAAGTGTGTCTGGTCACCGGTGGCGCAAGGGGGTTGGGTCTCGCGGCCGCCGAGGCGCTGCTGGCAGAAGGCGCTTACGTAATGCTTGGCGATGTTGACGAGACCGTCGGTGCTGGCGAAGCAAAACGGCTCGGCGACAAGGCGGCATTTCTTGTCCACGACGTGACCAGCGAAGCCGCGTGGGCCACGGTGCTTGATGCGGTGGTTGCCAAATGGGGCCGGCTCGACGTGCTGGTGAACAACGCCGGCATTGGGCACTTCCTCGATGTCGAGGCACTCAGCCTGCAGCTGTGGAAGCGCACGCTGGACGTGAACCTGTCTGCCGCGTTTATCGGGACTAAGGCTGCCATTGCGCGCATGAAGGGCAGCGGCGGCTCGATCATCAATATCGCGTCGATCGAGGGTTTGGTTGGGGAAGCTACGCTGCCGGCGTACAACGCCAGCAAGGGCGGCATCCGGTTGTTGGGCAAGTCTGCCGCCATTCACTGCGCGCGCTCCGGTTACAACATTCGCGTCAACAACGTGTGCCCCGGCTTTGCCGAAACACAGATGGTCAGCGATGCGCTCGGCGCGCTGCCACCGGAAACGGCGCAGTACTTTGCCGCGGCCACGCTGGCGCGTATTCCCATGGGCCGTTTTGCCAAACCTTCCGAGATCGCGGCGGCCGTGCTGTTTCTTGCGTCGGACGAATCCAGCTACGTCACGGGTTCAGATCTCGTCATTGACGGCGGCCTCACCGCCTGACCGTTTTCAACCAAAGCTTTCTTTCATCAGGAGCGACACATGAGCAAGAAACCCGTTGTCATCTACGGCGTCACCGGTTACACGGGTCGCCTGGTCGCCGAATACCTGCGCGAATACCGTACGCCGTTCATTGCGGCGGGCCGCGACGCCAAGCGCATCCAGGAAGTGCTGGACAAGGTGCCCGGTATCGAAACGGCCGAATACGAAGTGGTCGAGGTAGCGCACACGGTCGAAGCGCTGACCGCGCTGTTCAAGGGCCGCAAGGTGATCTGCAATATGGTCGGGCCGTTCATGACGCTGGGTGACGAAGTGGTCGAGGCCAGCCACGCGGCCGGCTGCCACTACACCGATACTAACGGAGAGCAGAACTGGATGCTCGCCGCGCAGGAAAAATGGGGCGACAAGTTCGCCAAGAAAAACCTGCTGCTGGCACCGGGCATTGCGCAGATGTACACCACCGGCGAGATCGCGGCGAACATCTGCCTGGAAACCCCGGGACTCGATACGCTGGATATTTTGGTGCTGTGGAAAGGCTTTCCCACCTACGCGTCGACGCAGACGATTTTCACGATCCTGCAGGCCGACCATTTTTACCTGGAGCAGAACCAGTACGTGCAGTGGCCGGCTGTCGGCTCGTACGAAGTGGTGGTGCCGGGCCAGCATCAAACGGCGATGGCCTTGCAGTGGGGCGGCACAGCGCACCCGGTCTGGTTCAAGAACGATCCACGCGTTTCGACCGTCAAGGCGCTGGGCGGCGTGACGGACCGCACCGTGATGCAGGGCGTGGTGCAGATCACCCAGATGTACGAGGAAAAGATCAAGCCGCTGCCGCCGGCCGAGCGCGCCAAGGCGCTGTCGGATGTCGCGGCCAGCATGCAGGCCGGCATGCCACCGCGCGAAAACACACGCGTCAATACGTCCATCGATTCCGTCTATGCCAGCGGTCCGCTCGGGCGCGTGCACTGCGCGATTCATGGCATCTGCAATTACAAGCAGACCGGCCTGCTGCAGGCGTATGTGGCGTATCACCTGGTGCAGGCGCCGCCGTTGACGGTGGGCTTTGCGTCGGGCTGCCAGGCCTTTGGTCATCGTCAGCTGCTGGGTGTGCTGCGGAGCTTCGGGCTGGTCTCCGCACCCGTCATATCGGGTGATGTCAAAGCTTGATCAGATCAGGCCGGACGTTCAATGCAGCCCTCACGCCTTGCCGGTTACCGCCTGTCGATAACCGGAAGGTGTGGTGTTCAACAACCGCTGGAATACGCGAGTCATGTGGCTTTGATCCGAGAATCCGCTCTTGCACGCAATGTCCTTGATCGGCAAAGCCGTCTTGGCCAGCAGGTGCTGGGCGTAATTGACGCGACGCTGCACCACGTAAGTATGCGGCGGCATGCCGAAGCGGATCTTGAATTGACGCAGGAAATACGACGCGCTGGTGCGAGTGATGGCGGCCAATTCTTCCAGCGACAGCTGGGTGTCGAGGTTGGCTTCGACATACGCCTCGACCTGACGCGCCTGGACCGGCGACAGACCACTGCTGACGTCGCGCGACTGGTAACAGACGTTGGCGTAGTTGCGCAGCAGGTGCACGCAGATCTGGGTGGACACGGCATCGACGTAAAGCCGTCCGCCAAGATTCTCGTTCGCCGCTTCTTCGTTAATCGAGACAATGCTGCGGTTGAGTGCAAGGTCATCGGCGCGCAGGACATCCTTCAGATGGATGTCGGCAATGTCGCGATCCAGCACGTCGGAGCAGACCTTGGACAGCATCTGGTGAGTGAGATACAGGTGCACGACGTCGATGGGGGACTCCCAGTGCCAGTGCGATACGGCTGCACGGGTCATGACGGCAACGTCTCCCGGGCCCACCGTTTCGTGCCTGCTCGGACCTTCGATATGCCGCGTGATCTCCGTGGTGCCTTTGGTAAAAGCCACAATGGTGAAATCGCGCAGTGCAGGAATTTCCACGTCCATCGGCTCGTAGCGATACGAGCGAAGCGATACGTCATTCCAGTCCATGCGGTCGCTGGTCACCAGGACTTCACCCGGGACCCAGGTATTCAATCGTTCGGGTGGAATCAGATCGAGCATGAAACCTCACGGCCATCGTCGATGGCATCAGTAAAGGAATCGTATCGGCGGTTTTTCCCCCAACTGCCGATTGGTGCTCTGAGCAGACCCGTGGAACGGTTAGACACGCAGGGCCATCTCAGACCTGCAAATCGTGCGCGCATGCGGGCTCATCGGCAATGTGCAGTGCAACATCTTGCGCCGTCAAAAATCGCGAGTCATTCATCGATGAAGTCGCCGAGTTTGCCCTGATGAGCCTGAATGGAAAAACCTTGTTCATCAGTGGTGCCAGCCGCGGTATCGGGCTGGCCATTGCACTGCGTGCGGCGCGCGACGGGGCCAACATCGCCATTGCCGCCAAAACGGCGGAGCCGCACGCAAAACTGGCCGGAACTATCCATACCGCTGCGGCGCAGATCGAAGCCGCTGGGGGCCATGCGCTGCCGTTGATCGTCGACGTGCGCAGCGAGGACGAGGTCAACGTTGCCGTGGCGCGCACGGTGGCGGAGTTCGGCGGCATCGACATCCTGGTGAATAACGCCAGCGCGATAAGCCTCGCCGACACCGCGCACACCGAGATGAAACGCTACGATCTGATGCATGCTGTCAATACGCGTGGCACGTTTCTGTGTACCAAGGCAGCGTTAGCGCATCTGCGCCAGGCCGCCAATCCCCATGTGCTCAACCTGTCGCCGCCGCTGGACATGCAAGGCCGGTGGTTTGCACCGCATGTCGCCTACACGATCGCCAAGTTCGGCATGAGCCTGTGCACGCTGGGCCATGCCGAGGAATTCAGGGCGCTGGGCATCGCCGTCAATTCGCTGTGGCCGCTGACACCGATCGATACGGCCGCCGTGAGAACGGTGCTTCCCGAGATGGTGGGGACCAGTCGGTTACCCACCATCATGGCTGACGCCGCCCACGCGATTTTCTTGAAAGCATCGCGCGAGTTCAGCGGAAAGTTCTGCATCGATGAAGAAGTGCTTCGTGCCGAGGGCATGACGGACTTCTCTCGCTACGCGGTTCAGCCCGGGCAGCTATTGAGCGCCGACCTGTTCGTTCCCGACGACGTGGTCGCGCGATGGCGTCATCAGACCGTTGCCTGAAGCGCGCACATTCGTAACTTGAAAAAGCAGAGCCATCCAAATCAAGCAGAGGCACAGATCATGAATCGTCGCGTCAATGTCATCGGGGTCGGCATGACCAAATTCACCAAGCCCGGTGCCAGCCCCGAGTACTACGACATGGCCCGCGAGGCGGGAACGCTGGCGCTGGCCGATGCCGGCATTGCCTATACGGACATCCAGCAGGCTTATGTCGGTTACGTCTACGGCGACTCCACCTGCGGCCAGCGCGCGGTGTACGAGCTGGGGCTTACCGGCATCCCGGTGATCAACGTCAACAACAATTGCTCGACCGGCTCCACTGCGCTTTGGCTGGCACGGCAGGCGATCGAAAGCGGAGCGGCCGAATGCGTGCTGGTGCTGGGCTTTGAAAAAATGACGCCCGGTGCGCTGGGTTCCCACTTCCCCGATCGCGAGTCACCGCTCAACCTACATATCGACGTGGCCAATGCGCTGCAGGAGAAAACGCAGGCGCCACTCGCCGGCCGCATGTTCGGTGGAGCGGGGCGGGAGTATCAGCAAACGCACGGCACCCGGAAAGAGACGTTCGGCATGATTTCGGTCAAGGCGCGCGAGCATGCGAGCCGGAATCCGTATGCGCTGTTCAATGAAAAGCTGAGCCTCGATCAGGTAATGGCATCACCGGAGATCTTCGATCCGCTCACGCGTTTCCAGTGTTGTCCGCCAACCTGCGGTGCAGGCAGTGCCGTGCTGTGTGCGGACGATTTCGCCCGAAAACACGGCATCTCCCAGCCCGTTTATATTGCGGCGCAGTCGATGACTACGGATTACCCGAGCAGTTTTCAGCCACCGTCGATGATCAAGATGGTCGGCTACGACATGTCGAAGGAGGCCGCGCGGCAAGTTTATGAAGCCGCCGGCATCGGTCCGGATGAAGTGCAGGTTGTCGAGCTGCACGACTGCTTTACCGCCAACGAACTGCTGACCTACGAAGCGCTGGGCCTATGCCCGGACGGCGGCGCGGAGCAGTTCATCTGGGATGGCAACAACACGTATGGCGGCAAGGTCGTCACCAATCCATCAGGTGGCCTGCTGTCGAAAGGCCACCCGCTTGGCGCCACCGGCCTGGCGCAATGCACGGAGCTGGTCTGGCAGCTCCGAGGCAGCGCGGAGCAGCGCCAGGTGCGCGGTGCACGCGTCGGTCTGCAGCACAATCTCGGACTGGGTGGTGCCTGCGTGGTGACCATGTATCGCCGCGATTGATCCGAGCTTCTGCTCAGTGGTGGATGGTCCTGATAGTCCCGCGGCTGCCGGCCGCGGGGGAGGCGGCTGTCGCGGCAATTTTTATGGGTAGAGCTCGCGACTTTATCTATATACAAGTCTTTACAACGACCCCGGGCAATCCATTACTATGTTTGTGAAGGCTTCAAAGTCCTAGGCGTCCCAACGGGTGCGTGCGCGGCGGCAAGTCCTATATCCATAGATCGGAAAGCGCTCGCTGCTTTCTCCGCAACCGCTGAAGGGATGACGATGAAAAAGCAGTTGATTGCCGCTGCCGTGAGCAGCGTGCTGGCCGGCTTTGCGTGTGCGGCACCCGCGCAGGACACCGGAAGTCAGGGGCAGGTCAAAAACCTGGAAAAGGTACAGGTGACCGATCACCAGCGTCTGGGCTACGCGGCCGATGCGCAGTACCACACGGCCAAGGTCGATCTCGGCCCGCTCGGCAACCAGTCGATTCTGAAGACGCCGGTCTCGCTGACCGTCGTTCCCGCGTCATTGATCACCAATCAGCAGGCGAAGACAGTCAACGACGTGCTGCGGGACCTGCCTTCCGTGGAAATTCGCGATCAGCAGGGCTTGGAAGTATCGCGGCCGCAGTCGCGCGGTTTTCAGGGCACCATCGTGCAGAACACCCGGCTGGATGGGCTCAACATTATCGGCACCACCGCCATTCCCGCAGAAAACCTCAGCGGCATCGAAGTGCTCAATGGCATGGCCGGTTCGCTCTACGGTCCGGAAACGCCGGCTGGCGTATTCAACTACACGCTCAAGCGCCCGACCAGCGAGCCGCTTTTTCGTTTTATCGAAAGCTATGACTCGAACTCCATCTTTACCGAGCAGCTGGATATCGGTGGCCCGCTCGGAGCGAACGATCAATTTGGCTATCGCCTCAATCTTGTCCAGGGTGACGGCGAAGGTTACGTCAACCACAGCGATGCCAACCGCACCTTGTTGAGCGGCGCCTTCGACTATCACCTGGATAGCCAGACGGTACTGGAGACCAATTTCAGCCACTACAAAACCGACGTTACCGGCCTGCCGGGCAGCGTGGTGTACGACAGCGGCAAGAGCACGATTCTGCCCAAGGCTGTCGATCCGACCAAGGTGGGCCTGGGTCAGCCCGGCGCGGGTACCGATCTGGTTTCCGATACGGAAGTGGTCAAGCTCAAGCACGATTTCGATAACGGCTGGACGTTTGAAATCGGCGGCCTTTACGAGAACGCGGTACGCAATCTCTACGGCATCACCAATACCTTCGTCGACAACAACGGCAACTACAAGACCACCAAGAATTTCACGGCGGTGCCGCGTTTCAACATCACCAGCAATTCCGCCCAGCTCAACGGCCATTTCGATACGTTTGGTCTGACCAACGATCTGGCGATCGGCACGAACGGTTTCAGTAACGGCCAGTATACGTATCTGAATTCGATCGCCGTGCCGCTGGGCAGTGCCAATATCAGCCATCCGGTGGTGTTTCCCACCAAGCCCACGCCCGACAGCGGCGGTCTTTACCGGTCCGGCAGCCTAAAACAGCAGTCGATCATCGTTGGCGACACGCTGCACCTCAACGAACAATGGGCCGTGCAGGGCGTACTGAACGCCTCCTACATCAGCGCAAAGAGCTACGGCCCCAGCGGCGTGGTGAATAGTGCCGATCAACGAAATGCGGCGATCAGTCCCACCTTGAGCGTTCTTTATCGGCCGACCGTTGACCTGACGACGTACGCCACTTTTTCCCGCAGCCTGGAGCAGGGCGAGTCGGCGCCGGCGGGCACCGCGAACGTCAATGATTTTCTGGCGCCGTATCACGACAAGCAGTACGAGGCCGGCGCCAAATATGCCGTGTCGGACAACCTGCTGGTGACATTCGCGGCCTTCCGCATGACGCGTCCGCTCGCTGACACGAATGCCGAGACGAAGGTCTTTGCCGTTGTCGGCACGCAGCGCAATGTCGGCTCGGAGCTGTTCGTGCAGGGCAGCCCGTCGTCCGAGGTGGATTACCACCCGAATTTCGCCAAGGGCTATGCGTTGACCGCCACGGCACATTTCGAAAGCGAGCGCGCGGCAACCAATACCAACAACAGCTTTGCGCCGTCGTTCGCCACCTTTGATCTTGGCGCGCGTTACTCCACGCAGCTTGCCAGCCATCCCGTCACGCTGCGCGCGCAAGTCATCAACGTTACCGACAAAAACTATTACTCGTCCATAGCGGATGGCAACATCGTGGGCAGCCCCGGTGCCAATACCGCGTACTACGGCGAGCCACGCACGTTTCTCGTGAGTCTTGAACTGGATCTTTGATCAAGCCAGCGGCGCTGTCTAACTACGGTTGACGCGATGCACTCAGTGATAGGTGCCGAGGCATTTAGGGACCAAGAATCAGCGTGACAATCGCCGCGATACGCTTTTCGAAATCCTTCGTTTTCAGCGTAGTGGGAACGCCCAGCGCCAGCGCGCGCTGAGGTTCCGATGCGGTTGTCGAGAGCAGGAGATCCGCAACCAGCAGCGGATCGTCCATGACCAAAAATTTCCGCTCGCGCATGCGCTTGAGCCAGCGGCTCAGTTGCGCCACACCGTTCAGTTTGCCGGCCTGGTAATAAGCGGTGCCAATCGAGGGGAAGCGACTTCTCTCGCGTATCGCCATGACAAACAAGCCAACCGTCAGCGGCGCAATGGCGACCTCGGCCCATGCGATGAGAAATCGCGTAAGCAGACTGCGGGCATCGGCCGCATTACCGACGTCGGCCTCCAGCACGTCGGTGGTCTTGACGATATTGCGTTTGAGAATGTGCGAGACCAGTTCTTCCTTGCTGGAGACAAGGGTGTAGACCGTCCGCTTGGAGATGCCGGCGCGAAGAGCAATTTGCGCCATGCTGAAATCGGCATCAATGGTTTGCTCATTCAGTATGTCGATCGCGGCTTCGATCAGTTTGGCCAGCTGTTGTTCCGGTGTACTGGTAACCGGGCGGCCGATCTTGCGAGTTTTTTTTACCAT
>Ga0302309_10004483_pt1 | contig 10302 bp, 6 predicted proteins | sample III_Palsa_N1_1_FD_200453 | JGI IMG/M metagenome (GOLD analysis project Ga0302309, IMG submission 200453) | Peat permafrost microbial communities from Stordalen Mire near Abisko, Sweden - III_Palsa_N1_1 | ecosystem: Environmental > Terrestrial > Soil > Palsa > Peat permafrost | place: Sweden... | reverse complement strand
TTGCCTTTCTTTATAGCTTCGCGGTATTTTTCTGTCATTTTTTTAAGCTTGGTAGAGTCCCAGCCTGTCATGTCTGCGGGCCTTATGATAATGGAAATCCCCCTCATCCGGGTAGTATCCTCATAACTTACGATTTTAAATATATAATGAAGCGTGTCTATTCCTCTGAAAGGCCCTACAACATCACCAGGCCGTGCCGAGTAAATTTGTTCTTCAATGTCGGCTGCATGGTCTCCCGCCACAAAATTTAAGTACTCAAACTTTTCTGCGCTGTGTTGTATCACAAATAGCGAATCATTTTTAGTGGTTTTAAAAGGTTCTTTTATGCTTTCCAGGTACTTTATGGCCTTTGCTTCTTCGGGGGTAAAATGCTGGGCTTTTACTGTTAATAGTGTTCCAATAAACAAAAGGGATAATAGCATCTTTTTACTGTTCATACTCATTATTTTTTTAATGCATTGTATAATAGTTCTATTGTATGTTTTGCAGTTTTACCTGTTCCATCTTTTATCTGATGCCTGCAACTCGTTCCTGGCGCGGCAATAAGGGTATCTTCATCTGCTTTGCGAACGGCAGGAAACAACACTAACTCCCCGATCTTCATAGAAATATCGTAATGTTCTTTCTCATATCCAAATGAACCGGCCATACCGCAACAACCGGAAGGTATAACTTCCACACTGTAATTTGCAGGGATGGAAAGCATTGTTTTAGAAAACAATACGGAAGAAAGCGCTTTTTGGTGACAATGTCCGTGTAATTTTATTTTTATAACCTCGTCAGTAAAATCATCTTTTGTTATGCGACCGGCTTCGGCTTCTTTAGCAATAAACTCGTCGATTAGAAAGCAGTTTTTTGCCAGCTTGTTTGCCGCTTCCTGCTCATCTTTACTCACTAATGTGGGGTATTCGTCTCTAAAGCTAAGAATGGCGGAGGGTTCAATACCCAATAATGGCGTTTTATCTGTAATTAGCCCTTTTAATAGCTGTACATTTTTGCGGGCAATTTTTTGCGCTTCCCTCATAAGTCCTTTGGATATGTAAGTTCTGCCGCTTTCCAGGTGGTGCGGAATTTGAACCTCGTAGCCTAAACGGGTTAGCAACGCAACGGCCTTAATGCCTATTTCAGCCTCGTTGTAGTTGGTGTACTCATCGCAAAACAGATATACCTTTCCTTTAGGAGTTATCGGATTAAACTGTTCCAGGTTTCTTTTTGCCCAGGTTCTCAGAGTAGTGTCAGAAAGCAGGGGCAATGGCCTTTTGGTAGTCATACCCAGCGTCTTTTTAAGAAGTCCGCCAGTGATGGCGTTAGACATAAAAAAGTTGGACATTACCGGAAAATTGGACAAAAGGCTGTTGGCTTTGGCGAAGTTTCCTATTATCCTGGCCCGTAACGGCGTTCCTTTACTATCGTAATATTGCTGCAAAAACTCAGCCTTCATCATGGCCATGTCTACATTAGAAGGGCACTCGGACTTGCAGCCTTTGCAAGAAATGCACAAATCCATTACGTCGTATATCTCGTCGTGGGCAAACTTATTTTTTTTAGGGGAATTGGTAAGAAACTCCCGTAAAATATTTGCCCTTGCCCTTGTGGTGTCTTTTTCGCTTTTGGTGGCCATGTAGCTTGGGCACATTGTGCCGCCAATTACGGCGGACTTACGGCAATCGCCGGAACCGTTGCATTTTTCCGCCATGCGAAGAATTCCCTGGGTTTTGGAAAAGTCGAAAACGGTTTTTAACTCGTTGGTGTGTTGCCCCGCTTCGTAGCGCAGAGATTCGTTCATTTTAGGAGTATGAACGACTTTGCCCGGATTGAAAATATTATCAGGATCCCAGGCGGATTTTACGCTTACTATTAAATCGTAATTTTTTTCACCTACCATTTTTTTAATAAACTCCCCGCGTACCCTGCCATCGCCATGTTCGCCGCTTAGGGAGCCTCTGTATTTTTTTACAAGCGTTGCCACTTCGTCTGTAATAGTGTGGAACATTTCGCGGTCAGCTTCTTTTTTAAGATCGAGTATGGGGCGTAAATGCAGTTCCCCATCGCCAATATGCGCATAGAATACACAAGACAAGTCGTGCTTTTTAAGGATCTCCCTAAACTCTCTCACATACTCCGGCTGGTCGTGAACATCTACGGCGGTGTCCTCTATACAAGCTACAGCTTTAGGGTCTCCAGGCACGTTGGCGAGCAAGCCAAGGCCAGCCTTCCGTAAGGCCCATATTTTATTAATGTCGCCTCCGTATATAATTGGAAAATGATAACCGTAATTACTGGCGCGCATCTCGGCCTCCATGGCATTTGCAAGCGCTAATATCTCTTCCCTTGTTTCCCGGGCAAACTCAACCAATAGTAAAGCGCCAGGGTCGCCTTGTATAAAGAACCTATTTTTTTGCTGTTCTATATTTTCCTTCGTGCATTTAAGGATAATATCGTCGATTAGCTCCACTGCCCCCGGCTTATACTTTAGGGCGATCAGGTTTGCCAGCATACACTCGTCCACACTATTGAGATGCACGGCTATTATGGCAATTTCTTTAGGCGGCAGGTCTACAAGGTTAAGTTTTATTTCGGTAGTAAACGCCAGCGTGCCTTCTGAACCTGCTAATAGTTTGCAGAGGTTAAATTGTTCTTTACCCGCTGTGAACACCTCTGTCTCCAGCAACTCATCAATGGCATAGCCCGTGTTTCTTCTTCTAATACTTGGCTTTGGGAATTCCTTTCTTATTTCTTCGGCATTATCTTCTTTGGAAAGAATATCTTTTATGTGGCGATAAACTTTGTTTTCCAGCTTTTCGCCATTGCATTTCTCCTCAAAACCTTCTTTAGTAATACTATTAAATACCGCATCGGATCCGTCGCTTAAAATGGTTTTTAGCTCCAGCACATGCTGGCGGGTATTGCCATAGATGATGGAGTGGTTGCCGCAGGAGTTATTGCCCACCATGCCGCCGATCATGCAACGGTTGGAGGTGGAAGTTTCGGGACCAAACTGAAGGCCAAAAGGAACGAGGTGTTTGTTTAACTCGTCGCAAACAACGCCAGGCTGCACTCTTACCCATTTTTCCTCTTTATTTACTTCTATTATTTTGCTCCAGTAGGTAGAAAGGTCGACTACTATGCCTTTGCCAACTACCTGCCCAGCCAGGGAAGTTCCGGCGGTGCGGGGTATTAATGAGGTTTTGTATTTAGCTGCAAAGCTAATTAGTTTCTTTATGTCCTCTTCCGATTTTGGCCTTGTTACCGCCAATGGCAGTTCTTTATACACAGAGGCATCTGTTGCATAAAGCGTCCTCATAGTTAGGTCTGTAAATAAATCTCCTTCAAAATTCTGTTTTAACTCTTCCAGTTTTGCCAACATAAGCCAGGTATTCTTTTTTATAAACTACGAATTTAAACAATAATTGGAAGAAGCGCAGCCAAAAAGTTCAGTTAATAGTTATCCGATAAATTTTTTTCCTATTTTTAACGAGCATTCTATGAAAGTTTTTAAGCTCTATTTGCTTCCTCCTCTTCTTTTTGCCGCTTTCTTTCTCTTTTCGGTGAATTGCGATATAGGAACTACCTACGATTCCGGGGAATATGAGGCTGCGGCGATGAGCTTCCATTCTTCGGGCAAACTGATGGGTAGCAAGGGCAACCCTTATATTGACTGGCCTCCCTTGTACCCTATAACCCTTTCACTTTTTAGTGGCCATTTGCATGGTTTTGCCAGTTGCTTAAATCTGTTTTGCCTGCTGGCGTCAATAATTTTATGGATTAGAATAGCAAAAAATTACCTGGGAGAGTACCTGATTTTTTATGCGCTTTTGCTTTCACTTTCCACTTCTTTGCTGCTTATAGGCTCTTTTCTTTGGTCAGAATCGCTTTTTCTGTTTCTGCTTTCGGTTTATATATGGCTGCTTTATGAATATTCTAAAAATCGCTCAATAAAATGGTTGGTTTGGGCGTCTTTAGTTGGTTTTTTTATGCTGTTGACCCGTACAGTGGGGATAACGCTGGTTGGGGGAGTAGCTTTAGCCTTCGTAGTTTCTGGTCATGAATTTGGGAAAAAGGGGCGAGCCATGGCGCTGATTCATTTTATAATTATTGCATCAGGATTGGCGGGCTGGCTTGCCTATACCGGCCTGTTCTTCAAAAGAGACAATATCGTTTCGGATTTACTCTTTCATACAGGCATTTATGAAAACATCCTGACTTTTAGCTTTGAAGTTAGCTCCTGGTTTATCCCAAACCTGCAAAACTCAATTCTATCATTATTTATAACTGCTGCTGTAGTGGCAGGAATTGCTGTTGTTTATGGTGTAAGTGATTTTTTTATAAAAATTTTGATGTGCTCCATTGCGGCTTATTGCAGTATGTTCATTTTTCTTTCGGTCAACTCTTCGGATATGGGCAGGTATATGGCAGTAGTCTATCCTACAGTTTTATTGCTGTTATTCATGGCTTTAAAAAAGCTGATATCTGCTAGGCCATCATGGAAAAGGCCAATGCTTTTTGTTTTAATTTTGTGGATGAGTTACCCACTGGTGCGAATAAGTTATAATGCTCTGCGGTTTCATCAAAACAATTGTCGTACACCCTCTTCCGGCTTAATAAAATTTTAGTATACTTGCATAATGATACGTCTTTTTTGCTCTTGCTTTATTATCCTTGGTTTAGTAGCTGCAAATTCCTTTGCCCAGACCAAACGAGAATATTCCGGCCTTTTTGACACCTATTACTACCGAGGCCCAATAAGCTTTACCGGAGGCTTGGGAACTGCCGCATACAATGGCGATCTGGGTACTTTTACCAGCCCCAGCTATGCTTTTAACCTGGGCGCCAGTTACAAGGTTTGGCCAAGGATTGCTTTGGGAGCTGAATTTTTGTATTACCAGTTAAAAGGGTCAAAAACTACAGATACTATTACCTCTTCGTTTTCTTCTACCAACATGGAGCTGGATTTGTATGGCAGGTTTTACCTGATTGACGATATAGTAAGAGTGGCCCCGGACAGAAACAAACAACCTAAACGGGTAAAACCCTATCTTACTACAGGTATTGGCTTTTTAAGGTATAACCCTACCTTATCGTCTTCTTATACTAGTTCGGGATCAACCTTTCAGCCTCAGCCAGCGCCGTATCTTGGCCCAGAGTCTGCCAAGGCCTCTGGATTTACCATGGCAATACCACTTGGCGGAGGGGTTGCTATAGGCGTTTCTCCCCGCGTAAGTATATTGGCTGATGTAACCTATCGTTACACCTTTAGTAGTGTGCTGGACGCTATTCCACAAAAGAAAGACGGCTATGCGCTTGCCTGTATAAAAGTTCAGTTCTCTCCGTTTGTACCAGTAAAGAAAAAGAAAAAGAAGGCAGCAGCCTCTGCTCCTGCCCCTTATGAAGGCCCTAAAGGGACCGAAACATGGAAGAACCGCAAAAAGAAACCTGTAGAGAATAACGATAATGCCTACCCACCATTACCGGGAGAAGAACAGCAACAAAACCAGGAGAATCAGGAGAACCAAGAGAATCAAGAGAACCCTGATCAACAGAATAAGAACGAGGGAGGCGATAATCAGCAAAATGAAGGCGGTGATAATCAGAACCAGAATTCCCCTTCGCCCAAACAGTAGTAAGACATACTTATAAAAGTTTTTGCAACATAGCCAATCGCTTTTCGTTCATAGTAAAAGAACACAACTAATTGTAACTTTGGCTGTTTATTACCGATTTATAACTTTAACCATTTTTATTTTTGCAGGGGCTTATTCTGCTTTTGCCTCAACGCCCATATATTTAGGGGACGAGACTGATTCCTATTCCCTAAAAGGCGTTGTAGTCGACTACCTTGAAGACAAGAGCGATTCACTATCTATTTATGATGTGTCTTCGTACGATTATAAGAATCTATACTCTACCAGCCCTCATGTATTGGGCAATAAAAATATAAGTTCGGCCTATTGGCTAAGGTTTACGCCAATTGATAAAACCACTCACAAAAGGAATTGGCTTGTTGAGCTTTTTGATTTCAGGATTGACTATTATGAACTGTATATGCCTGACGGCCACGGGCATTTTGTTGTTCATAAAGGGGGAGCCATATATCCATTTTCAGAACGAGAATATATTCATAAAAACTTTGTGTATGACCTTAAACTTCCAAAGCAAAGTTCTACTATTTATATAAAAATAAAGGCCAACCAGCCTGTCGCTTTTATAGGGGCAATACGCACCTACAAAGACTTTACCGCTTATGCTACTACAGAGTACTTTTGCCTTGCTTTGTTTTATGGTATAGTGGTGGCTATGAGCCTGTATAATATATTCCTCTTTTTTGCGCTAAGAGACTGGACTTATCTGTTTTATGTGCTTTATGTTTTCAGTATAGGAATTTATACATTTTCCCAGGACGGGCTAGGGTTTGAGTACCTATGGCCTAATTACCCGGTGTTGAATGATTATGTTTACCCTGTTTCTGTGTATTCCATGGTGATATGGGCGCTTTTTTATGCCCGTAGTTTTTTGAATACGAAAGTACTTTTTCCTATAATGGACAAAGTTATTATAGGATTAATTCTGGTGCGAACGGCTCTTTTTGTCTCAGAGTTTTTTTACCCAGCCATTTCTTATAGTTTATGGGTAGACCTAGTCCCTTTATTTGTAGCTTATATGGCAGGGGTTATTTCTTTTTCTTCGGGCCATCGTATGGCGCGGTTTTATGTGCTTGCATTTACTACTCTTTTTGGGGGCTTTATAATTACCGTTATGGAACGCCTTCATCTGATAGAAGATAGTATTCTTACCGTTTACAGTTTCAACTTTGGAGTTTTTTGTGAAATGATATTGCTTTCGCTGGCCCTGGCAGACCGCATTAAGGTTCTGAATTTTGATAAAGAAACCGCCCAAAAGGGAATTATTACACAGTTAAGGGAAAACGAGTTATTGAAGGACAAGGTAAATCTGGAACTAGAGGATAAAGTAAGAGAACGAACCAAAGAGCTGGAGTTTAAGAATAAAGAACTGGATACCTTTGTATACAGGGCCTCGCATGATATTAAAGGCCCTCTTAAATCCATTATAGGGCTTACATCCATAGGACTAAAAGATGTAAAAGACCCAGCAGCCCTAAACTATTTTGAACACATTTTAAAAAGTTCTAAACGGTTAGATCATTTAGTGGCAGATCTGCTTGCTGTAACACAGGTTAAGGAGTCGCGCTTAAAACTATCTAAAATAGATTTTGAAAAAACAATAAAGGAAATTTTATATAGCTTAGACCATTTGCCTGAATATGCGGATGTTGATGTTACTTATTCCATTGAGGCTGACGATGACTTTTTCTCTGACGAAAAAATCATATACTCTGTATTCCAAAATCTGATTGAGAACGCCATAAAGTATAGGGATACAAAGAAGGAAAGATCGTATCTTAAAATAAGGGTGTTAATTATGGACTGTATAGCTACTATTGAATTTGATGATAACGGCTTGGGCATAGAACAAGAGAATGCGGATAAAATATTTGATATGTTTTATAAGGTAAATGAGTCTTCGTCCGGGTCGGGGTTAGGGCTATATATGGTAAAAAGCTCTGTAGAGCGGCTTGAGGGAAGCATAAAACTACAAAGCTCCCCCGGCAAGGGTTCCGTATTCACTATCAAACTAAAAAACAATCCGGCAGAAGTGCGTTTAGCGCTTAAGTAACTGTTTCCAGGTTCCCTTTATCCGGTTGTATTTGATAGCGCTTGGCAGAGCAGTCCACCAATAGCTGTTCATTTCCACAGCAAAGGACGGCTGCATATAGCAGTTAATGGTACAGCCTTCGCATTTCTCATATCGGCCCTCTAACGCCACCAGCCTCTGAACTTGTTCAGAGTTATAAAGATCAAATAAATTATCTTTTATATCCAGCGCTTCTATCCCCAAATGGTAGCAAGGCAATAACAGCTTATTTTCCGGAGAGATAATTATAGTAGTACTTGCCGCTTTACAAACTGGCTTTTCTGTATGGTTGCCCCCTTCTTTGCGCAATTTTATAAATCCCTCATTCAGGTATACGTTCTTCTTCTTTCCCCAATTTGACAATATAGCTAGTTGGCTATCCGTCATCTTTTCCCCCGTTTCCACCTCGTTATATTCAAAGGCAGGGTTAAGTATAAGAACAAGGTTATTGGGTAGTATAATGTTCTTATATACTTGTTCTATCTCCTGCAAATTGTGCTCAAATGCCGTAAATAGTATATCGGGCCGCTCGCCCAGTTCTTTAGCTATTTTTATAGATTCTATAAGGAAATCAAAACAGGCAACTCCCCGCATGGCGTCGTGCTTTTCGCGGCTGGCATAATCCAGCGAGAAATGCAGCATATCTATTTTGCCTTTTAGCCTCTGCGCCAGTTTGGGGTATAAGATGGTATTGGTAGTTAATGTAGTAATGAAGCCATAACTCTTCGCAAGTTCCAGTAGTTCGTCAATTTGCCGGTGCAGAAGCGGTTCGCCTCCTGTAAAGTCTATTACTTTTACACCTAGTCGTTTAAGGTCTTTAAAGTTCTTTTCGGCGCTTTCTGTAGTTATGTAGGGGGAAGGCTTTTCCCAAATGTCGCAGAAGCTGCAACTGGCGTTACAACGGTAGGTAACGTAATAATTACAAAGAACAGGGTGGGAAATTAGCCTCATTATTAGAGAAATTATTAAAAGTTATAAGATTGCGCCATTAAAATCAGGCAATAGTACAATTTAAAGTGGTAAATTGGTTTTAAAATACTTTTTTCTTTTCTTATATTTAACTCTTAAATCTAACGAAAAAAGAAGATTATGCTTGATAATGTTAAAACCCCTGCCTTAAAAGGTGTAGTAAGCGGAGACCAGGTTCAGGAAATATTTGCAGCTGCTAAGAAACATCAGTTTGCATTGCCCGCCGTAAATGTAATTGGAACCGACTCCATTAACGCCGTAATGGAAACTGCCAAAGAGGTAAATTCCCCTGTTATTATACAGCTTTCCAACGGAGGAGGGCAGTTTTATGCAGGCAAATCGCTTCCTAACGACAAGCAGCAGGCCTCTATAGCGGGCTCCGTTTCTGCGGCTCACCACGTGCACATGCTTTCTAACTTATACGAAGTGCCTGTAATTCTTCATACCGACCATGCCGCAAAGAACCTTTTGCCATGGATAGACGGCTTACTGGCCGCCGGAGAAGAGTTTTATAAAATCCATAAAAAGCCTTTGTTCTCATCGCACATGCTTGACCTTTCGGAAGAACCTCTGGAAGAGAATATTGAAATTTGTGTGGAATACCTTAAAAGGATGAGCAAGTTGGGTATGACGCTGGAGATAGAGCTTGGCGTTACAGGCGGCGAAGAGGACGGGGTTGACAATAGCGGGATAGATAACTCTAAATTGTACACTCAGCCAGAAGAGGTTGCGCATGCTTATGAAGAGCTTAGCAAGGTGAGCGATAAGTTTACTATAGCTGCAGCCTTTGGCAACGTACACGGCGTTTACAAATCGGGCAGTGTGAAGCTTGAGCCTAAGATTCTTAAGAACTCTCAGGATTATATAAAGAAGAAATTTAATAAGAAAGAAGAAAACCCTGTGAACTTTGTGTTCCACGGGGGGTCTGGCTCTTCTCAGGAGCAAATAAGAGAGGCCATCTCTTACGGAGCTATTAAGATGAACATTGACACCGACTTACAGTGGGCCTTCTGGGAAGGGGTGCTTGGTTACTACAAGAAGAACGAAGGTTACCTACAAGGGCAAATTGGAAACCCTAAAGGGGAAGACGCGCCAAACAAGAAGTTTTACGACCCACGCGTATGGCTTAGAGAGGGCGAAAAGAGCTTAGTAAAACGACTTAAAGTTGCTTTTGAAGACCTTAACTCTTTAAATGCGAACACTAAAATATAAACGACTTTTAAACTAACAGTACAAGAAAGCTCCTTAACCGGGGCTTTTTTGGTTTATGACCCTTTGTGCCAACTGGCACAAAAGGTATCCCTTATTACTAGTAGAATAACCGGCAACTTACTACCTGAACTTTTGATAAAGCCGGTTTTGTGCTACTTAAAAAACTACTAGTTGAGGGTAAATAGTACATGACCAAAAAATCCTCTCTGTTATTTCCCTGTAAATTTTCCTGTTATTCTCTGATAATTTCTCTGTTTTTGGGTATGGCCATGTAAGGTTTTTGTCCGTTTTGACACGTCCTGAAATTACTTTACATAGTTTATAGATAATCCTGAATTTACTTTACACATTTTCAAAATAGTCCTGATTGTACTTTACATGGATTTATAATAATCCTGAAATTGCTTTACA
>Ga0302309_10004475_pt1 | contig 10313 bp, 11 predicted proteins | sample III_Palsa_N1_1_FD_200453 | JGI IMG/M metagenome (GOLD analysis project Ga0302309, IMG submission 200453) | Peat permafrost microbial communities from Stordalen Mire near Abisko, Sweden - III_Palsa_N1_1 | ecosystem: Environmental > Terrestrial > Soil > Palsa > Peat permafrost | place: Sweden... | reverse complement strand
TTTTATATATCCGTTGCAATTCTTCTTTCGTTAGCACTTCCCGGTGAACAGCCTTTTGTTTAGGCTTATAATTCAAATAAGGGTCAACCGTTAACCAGCCATTGCCTAAACAGATGCGAACGACCTTACCTAAGTTTTTTATATACTTAATGGCCGAGTTATTAGCACAACTACGAACGCTGCGGAGGTAGTATTCAAAATCGTTCAGAAAAGCGAAATTGATTTTTTTAACCGGCATGTCAGATACGTTATACTGCCACTGTATAAATTCCTTTGTATGCATCAGGCAAGTTTCGTAACGTTGCAAAGTGCTTTTTTCAAACTCCTGGCCGACAAGGCTTCTCATCCTAGCGTTATGATCTTCAAATACCGCCACTAAGGTGCGGGCTTTTTCCACTTTACCAATAAACCGGTTTTTAAGGGTCTCGGCGGTAACATCATCGTCATTAATGGTCATAATGTTGTGTAGTTCCTGTGCTTTAGCTTGTAAGGTATCCAGGTACATATTTAAAACACGGACATCTTCTTTCGTACCGTTCGCGCGGCCGGCTTGCACATTCCAGCGGGCGGGGTCGCAGGTTTTCCCGGTGGATACTTCGGCCCGTTGCCCCTCAACAGTAAATCTTAAATAAATAGTTACAGGGCCGCTTTTGTAGGTTGCTCTTTTTTTCAAATAGAAAAGCAAATTAACTTGTGTTCTCATTACAAATGATTTTAAGTGAAACAAAATTGTCGATTTCATCACTTGCAGTCAAGATGTTCAATGGTTGAACTGGCTGTATATCAATTTATTACAGCGTTTTTGGTGAGCATTCGGTTTTCTCAAATATGCTCACCATAACGCTCACCTTTTTGATGGTAAAAATTAGATATTTTGGCATATTTCAGAAAACAAAAAGGCCTGTAAATATTTAATTTACAGGCCTTTAGTTGTTTTTAACTTTGTTGTTGGCGGAATGGACGGGTCATGAACATCGTTCATAACTGTCTATATATCACATATTTATATTTTCAAAAAATCAACTACTTTACGAATCACGCAATGGATAAATGATTCTAAATCGTTGGTATAAATATAGCAAATAAATTTGAAGAAGAAAAGTAGAACTTTATACTATTGTTGAAGATCTATTAATTGTAGACGATTGGAGCGAAATATTCCGCTGGGATACTTTGTGATCCTGCTATGATTTTGTTTATGTAATAGGGCGCTTCAAACGCATTGTTTTATCATTTTTCTAACATACTAGGCACTACTTTTGGGCACCAGTTATTTGATACGATTAAAAATGGGATTAAAGAACAATTGGTAATACCTATGTAAGGTTAAGAATAATAATCTACCATCCAAATAGTAGGAATATTATTTCATTACACATGGTGATTAAGTTGTTCATTTTTTTGCAATGTTCAATGAAAAGTGAACATTGCAAAAAAATGAACGATGGAAATTCGTTTACTAAATCCAATCGTTTACTATTAGTAAACAGAAAAAAAGACGTAAAAACTTGATTCTTTTACTTATTGACACCATATTCTTAAATCTTAACTTGTAAGGTGGTATAGCTTATTGTTTTATAAAATTCCATAATCGCGATTGATTCATCAGCAATATTCGCATAACAGTAGTCTTGGACTTTCCTTCCGTTGCGCTTAAACTCTATAGCATACCCACTTCGTTTATTTTCTATTAACTGTAATGTGAAACTTTGCGAATTTAATGTACCTGTCCAGTTGCCTTGATCTATGGGACGCCAATCAATTCCGAATTTAATTTTCTGTATAGCTTGTCTAAAGGCCAAACATGAAGTAAACCTTTTGCTTCTGTCTGGTTTCATTGCCTTATTGACTATTCGTTTAACAGCGTCTGGAATATGCTCTGAATAAAGTCGATCTGGAAATTTTTCCTTATTGATAGCTTTAAGCAACTGTGCTTTATTTATATAAGGTATATCTAAACTCAATAGGTTATTGATCATTCTATAAAATGTTATCCCCAAAGAATAGATATCACTTAGCTCATCCTGAATAGTATTCGCTAATACTTCAGGAGGCAGATGTGCATTATATCCAGCAAAGTTAAATGTCTGTCCTTCCAGTCCGAATGCTAACCCGAAATCAGATAGCTTAGCACGCCAATTATCGTTATACAAAATGTTGCCTGGTTTAATATCTCTATGGTGAATATTTTGGCTATGTGCATGTTCTAATCCGAACAGTACATCGATAATAGTTTTACAGGTTTGTTGCACTGATACAAATTGTTTTTCCAATAAGTTTTGTGCGCTGCCGTTTTTGAGATATTCTGTTGTTATGCAAGGCAACTTTCTACCTTTAAATTCATAGACATTTACCTCTTTTACCTCAACAATGTGTGTATGACGACACATTTCCAGGATTTTCGCCTCATTAAATGCCTCTATAAATTCTTCCGCCGTAAATTCATCTTCCAGCATAATGACTTTGACAGCCCGTTCTGCATCGAGTAAGGGATCAAGCACATGGAATACAAAACCGAAATTGCCACTACCTAATGGTCCAATAATCGAAAATTTGCCAATTTCATTAATCACTACTTTAATAGATTTAGTGCCATTAATGCTGTATCCTTCATTTTTGCATCCCAGGGATTTGCGGGGGAGTTTAACAGTTGATCAATGTATGCCTGCAAGTCAGTTCCTTTGGGCAGGTTAAATTTGCTGGTCACTATAGAGCTGGGAGAGGTATGATCAATCGTTATATTGTTTTTGGCGCAGAGTAAATTTAGAATAGCCTGTCCATAAAAAACCTTGTTTACAAAATTATGGTTAACGTTACTAATCGTTAATTTATAGGTTGCTAAGGATGGCTTTTCCCTATTTAATATAAGGTTTAATTCCGTTTCGAACCACTCGACTGTCTGCGCAGTTGAATAATTAGTAGGAAGACTTAATTTATTTTTTGATTTTAATATTGGATTTTGTTTAGTGCCCTGTAAGGCGCATATATAAATACCGGTAGTAGAAAAGGTAAAGGCGATAACCTCCATAATAGATTGATTGGTTGTATAAAACTAATCAATTTTTTTCAATCGCCTTTAAGAATGTAGTATGCTTGTTTATTTCCTAAGTTTTGCTAACAACTGGCTCCCTGTTTCGCTGGTATAGTATTTTTGAAGGGGGCTATTTGGCGTTTCTTTAACCGTTGAATTCAATAAGTTCATTTGAATAAGCGGGGTTATATATTTTCTTGTATTAAGTGTATGATTAGATAAATTAAGCGCTTGCTCTAATATATCACTTCGCTTTTGGGGTATAGTTGCAAAAGTAAGAACTTTTAAAAATTCACTCCCTATTTGATTAACCTGTTCCATAAATTCGGGAACCCCTTCATTTCCACGTACTGCCTCAGCAAACGCTTTAATAGATTTATCCTGAAATTCCTTTCGACTTAGCGCAGATTCTTGAGCTTGGTCAATTACTTGGTCAATAGCCGAAACAGCTTGGTCATTTTTGACTAAGTTATTCTTTACGAAGGCAGGATGGCTAAATATTTCAACTTCAAAAAAGGTACGATCATCATCAAAACGGAAGGAAGGCGATGGCGAATTATTTTGATGGAGAGATTGTAAAATGGTAGGAATACCGGTAGCTCGGCCCTCCGTAAGCTTCAGCTCTTTTAGAAAATCACCCAACCTACGGTTCCGATAACGCCTGGGCCTGATTCTACCGGCAGCAAAATCTTCCTGACGTATGGAACGGTCCGGTCCGCCATAGTTAAGTACAACGATAGATTCCGGCAAAATTCTAATCTCAACTGGTTCACGCGTTGCATAATCCCGATGAAAAAGCGCATTAGCGATAGTCTCTTCCATTGCCTGAAAAGGATAATTCCAAACCCGGACTGATTCCTCGTTGTCCACGAGCTTGGTCACTTTTTGTTCCATCACATTCCCGCGTAAAAATTCTAATGTTCTCCGAATTATGGTTGGAACCGGTCCCGTGATTGGCTCATACTCAATAAATTCTGCGCTACCTTCACCGTTAGGAAATCGCACGATTTCAACACGCGTAACCGGAAAAAAGCGTTGAGGGTCTTCATTAAACATCATTAATGCGACGTTTCGGACAAACCTTCTTTCAGGAGGCCCGTCCAATAAAGCCATCTGTTCAAGAACATCTTCTTTACTACCATGTTCAGCAAAGTCAAATAGCTTACTATTAACCAATCTCAAATGATCTTTTACTAATACCATCGAAATATCAGTAATACTGGCATCGTTATTCGAGCGGTCGTCGAAGGGTACCTGGTTAGCCAAAGCTATCAGTTCTTGCCTAGTTTCGTGCTCCGCTTTTACAGAGCTGGCATTTCTTCTGATATAATAGAAATAAGACTTGCGGGTAGCCGTTATCTGTTCAGGAACTTCGTATGGCCTATTGGAACCACCAGGCACCCAAATAACCAAAATTTGTTGCCCGTCAATATTTTCAATAGAAATTTTAGGATTATAAACGGGCCGGATGAGATTGTTAAACCCAATCATCCGTAATTGAATAGTTGCTAACTCAGCAGCAGTTAACCCCTTAACGGGTCGCTGGGCAATACCCGCCGCCTCCACAACTCCGACTAGTATAAACCCACCTCCCGTATTGTCAAGGTCGTTAGCAAAAGCGCAAATTGATCTGTAAATAGCATCGGGGTTCCAACCTTCTTTAAATTCCACCCTTTCTGATTCAACAGTCCGGCTGGTCAATAAATCTTCTACATTAAGCGGTAACGGCATAAAAACTTACTAGGCGTAAGCAAATTTATTAAGGTCGGCAAATCTATAGGTCATCGCTTGAATACTTACATTAAAAACTTTTGCCAGTTCTTCTATTAACCTTGTTTCTGTAAGTTCTTTAAACTTCTCCTTTTGCATTTCATTGATTAAAAACTCCTTTGGCATCAAAAGCGCTGCTGCAAAAGCATTAGCTTCCTGCTCATGTTGAAATTCTTTCGGGGAATATATTTTGTTATAGCGCCATTTTACAATGAAATCTTTATCGACAAACAATTCCTTAGGTTTGTTTTTACTAACATGCAAAACAAGGTGGCCGAGCTCATGAGCAATGGTAAATCTTTGGCGGTTTTTAGGGTGTGTCGAATTATAACCGATAGTCCCTTTATGTTCTTCGACGACTAATACACCCGAAACTTCCTCGCCCAACTCATAAGGCACCACCGCAGCGCCCTGGGTTTTTGCGATATGCTCTACTGAAACTGGTGCCTGGGTAATTTTGGCTTCCCGTAAAAGTTCGGAAACCTGTTGTTCTATTTTAATATAAAATGAACTGGGTAATGACATAAGTAATTGGTTCCTTATTTTTTGTATTTTGAATATTTTAAAAAGCCTTTTAAAATCTCTGCCCCTAAATCCTTATCGGCTAACTGGGCAACTTCTTTAGTAATTGACTTTTCAGTCTTTAGGGTTATATTTTTAGTAGTAATAACATATAACGGAGCTAAAAGTTCTGCCACGTCAATATTTAACAAGTTTGAAAGTTCAAGCAAAGCATGTAATTGAATTTTTTGCGTTCCTTGCTCAAAATTAACGATTGACACCCTAGTCAAACCAAGATGGTCTGCGACATCATCCTGCGTTAGTCCCGATTTTTTTCGGCCCATGCGAAGCATTTCACCAAGCTTCCTGTAAAAAATATCCTGATCTTCTTTACCTAGCACAAGTTAAACTATTTACTGCAAATATACAAATAATTAGTAAATAAAAATTACGTCACTTAGACTTACTATTTTGATATATCAAAACTAATAAAATGTAAATATAAATTTGGAGGGTAATGTTTTTTTATGCACTTTTGTATTATGTTAGGATTAATATTAATGGAGGAAAAAGCATAGGACATAAAAAGAGCCAGATAGTAGACTACCCAGCTCAGTGATTTTTAGTAAGGTCGGACAGTTTTACATGCTGTCTTCATATTGTTTTTAGCGATTCAAATATAAGTACCTACTCTGAATTAACCAAGCAAAAGAGAAAAAACTCTTGATAGCCTACCTTCTGGTAAGTTTCATTTTAAATAAAAACATCGTAGAAAAGTAACTCAATTTTAGCTTTTGTACCATTATCGCACGTCATGCTATTTGGTATTGCATCATCCCTGTACAATGTTAACACATGTGCAATTGGATCATATGCGCCGTTCAAAAATTGTTAAACCGGCCGACTGGCCAAAATTCTACAAGTTAAATTAAATTAAAATGAAAAAAGTATACCTGCACGGTGAAAACACCCGTGATATTAAAGAGGTCGAACTGGAAGCGACTGCTGACCATGGCCAATTAGTGGAAATATTTAAACGTGAGTTTAAAATCACAGAGCCAGATGGCGACTACATTGTTTTTTTACAGGAAGACGTGGTTTTTGAAGACGGAGAAGAAATAGAAGTGAAAGCGGAAATAATTCACCGAGGGCACTACCATTTCCACCGTTGTAAAAAAATACATACGTCTGTTACTTATAATGGGCAAACCGAAAGCTTTGATTTTAAGCCTTCTGCTACCGGCAATAAAGTATTAAAAACTGTTTTAAAAAACTTTAAAATTTCCGGCAATGACGCTGCCGGGCTAATCCTTAAAGTCAATGATAGTTTAATCCTAAAAGCTACAGACCATATTGGTTCTTTTGCTGGCCACCACGATTGTAAACTAAGTTTGATACTGGCACCGGATAAAGTTATACAGGGATGAAAACAATGGACTTGCTGATGTTCGAAAAGCACGTTGACGAGTTTGAATTTCAAAATGGTATAGAACAGGGCATGTGGGGTTTTCATTTGGAAGACCCCACATCAACCTGGCCTTTGGTCATTATTTGGATTCAGGCATCGACAACCTATTGCGCCCCGGGGCGGTGTTATTTAAGGTATAAATTGGACTCTTACCCCCAAAGTGCCCCAACCGCCTGCCCTTGGGATATAAAAAACGATGGGACGCTGGCTGATGCGGATTGGCCTAAAGGTTACCTTAATTTAAATCAAGTCTTTAGACCAGGCTGGAACAGAACTGCGCTTTATACGCCTTTTGACCGCGTACCTATTACAGATGGCAATCATCTGGGATGGCAAACTCAATACCCGGAATACTGGTGGCAGCCATCGTTTAAAATTACTGATTACTTAGTTTACCTGCACCGCTTATTAAATACGTAACAATGGAAGAAATGCGACTAAATATTCCAGAAGAACTATGGACAAAAATGGTACTGGATCTAAAAACAAGAGGGCGCGGTAAACGCGAAAGCGGCGCTTTTATATTGGGCCCCTTAAATCATAGAGATATAACTCATTATATCTGCTATGACGATTTGGATCCACATTGCCTTGACTCGGGCATCATCGAATTTGATCATAGCGGGTTTACGCCTTTATGGAGATTTTGTGAAGTAAATAAAGTGAAGGTTTACGCGGATGTTCATACGCATCCCGGTAGTGGTACGAGGCAAAGCGGGTTGGATATTAACAATCCGATGATCCGCCAAGCGGGGCATTTGGCCTTAATAATGCCTGATTATGCACAAAGAAAGTCTCAATTTTTGAATGGTGTGGGGATATACGAATATCTCGGTGATAAAAAATGGAAGACCTTACAGGTATCTTCTAATATAATTAACATTAAAAAGAAAAATTATGGAATCTTTAGAAGATACTTTCAACAGGTTATCAATTGGTATAATAGAAAAAAATGAATGTAGCCCAGAAGAGGCTTTAGCGCAGTTAAGTACGTTTAGGGTACTACTTCATTGCGGTGAAGATATTCGCAGTTCCGTTCCCCTACAAGCAGCATTAATCACAGCCGTTAATTCTGGCACCCGTGCATTTTTAGGGGGCGTTTTTATCAAAATGCCGGAGGGTGTAAATAACCTGCTTCCCTGGTCTAATGACAAAAGCTTAAATGTAATTTTAACTGACTTGGGTGCAAGAGTTTTACAGGAAGATGTCGAAGACCTTTTCACCTTAACCTTTGGACTACCGGGCGATATTGATAATGATAAAGCGGAAGTAATAGCTACAAATTGGCAGGGAGGTGTCTTTGTCAATGGCGAAGCTGCAATCGATCAAAGCGGAAGCTTGCCTATGGGAGGTGTTTACGCAGGTGGTCTCGCCATCGGGCTTGCGTTCCTAAAGGTTTCAAAGTTACATTCGCAAGCTTTGGATAAATCGGTCGGGCTTTCCCTTTGGCGCCCTGATTTAAAATGGTTAGATAGTGATACAGAGGGCCCTGAATCGGTTATACTACCAGCAAGTCTTTGGTTATTGGGCTTGGGCCACCTAGGTCAAGCCTATATTTGGAACATCGGCCTATTGCCTTATAGCGATAGAAACTCTGTAAGTTTATTCCTTCACGATTTTGATAAAGCTGTTAAAGCTAATACCAGTGCTGGGCTTTTATGTGTTATAGCAGATGCCGGAAAATATAAAACCCGCATTTGTAGCCAGTGGCTGGAAGATCGTGGCATTCAAACCAGGCTAATTGAACGTAAATTTGATAAGAACACTATAAGGAATGAAGGTGAACCTGTTATAGCATTATGTGGATTCGATAACGCATATTCTCGTACTCTGTTAGAAAATGCGAAATTTGATTTTGTCGTGGAGGCTGGGCTGGGTGATAACGTGGACACATTTGATAAAATTATGCTACACACTTTTCCCAGTAAATTACATACGGCATTAGAGATGTGGAAAGATATGCCTATGAATCTACTACCTAATGAAAAGGTATTAAAGGCACTTACTAAAGATAGTGAAAAAGAGTGCGGGATATTAGAGTTGACTATTGCCGGCAAAGCTGTTTCTGCATCTTTTGTTGGTGCCTGTGCAGGGGCTTTAGTTATAAGTGAAGTCATTAAGGGCTTTAATCAAGGCAAATCTTGTGCAAAGCTCGTCAGTCAGTTAAGGGTTACTGACCACACAGAAGTTGCCCAAGAAGGCAATCAGTACCTAACAGAATTGGGTTGTAGTCTTTCCCAGGCTAGCCTTAGCAAATAACTTAAAAACTATGAGCTATTTTAAATTTGATTTTATATGCTTAACTTGAAATGATGTGGCTTGACGAACTGAAACCTGGTGAAAGCTGGATGGGTGTGTGGCGGTTAAAATTTACTTGTGGTAATTGCACTTGCATAATTGATAGTATCCATTGCCCGCTTTGTGGATATGAGCACAAACCTGTCCAATTTCCTGATGCTACCCGAGGCAATATAAGCTCAGAACCTGTAATAACACTTGCAGGCGCAATTCCATATAATACGTATGTAATTCTCGAATTAATGAAACGAGAATGGGAACGGCCTTTAGTAGAAGACCATGAAATAACAGGTATGAATGGTGAGAAAATACCGCAACGAATCATCATCGTTTTGTTATTTTGGACATTATTTGAAAGTCAAATGGAAAGCCTTTTCAGTAAAAAATTAAAAACAATCCCTGAAAAGATTGCAAATAATCTTTTAAAACGCTATAGTACAATTAGTAGCAGATTGGGTGAATTTTATAAACTTGTTTTTGATGCCACTTTTGAAGATGATCTAAAAGAACTTGGCTATCACCATTTGTTTAATCATATTAAAAAAATACAGCAAAAAAGGAATGAATTTATCCATGATAACCCCATGGCAATCGATGACGTTTTAGTGTTAGAAACGGTAACTTATTTACAGGCAGTTCAAGAAGCGTGGATAGCTATTTACAATAAAAGGTGCACAAGTATGTTCCGGGACGCTTGACCAGACAGTTCCATGCACATTAGAGCATCGAGTCGTGTTGGGGCTCAGATAAACAGTTATTGACAATTAATATATTAAATGGTCAAAGATATGAGTGTTTCGGAATTAACTATATTGCAATTTCAGAACAGGATGATCAGCGTCTCCGTTTCTTCCATTGGCCTGCCAAACATGCCTTTGTAATTGCCCATCGCTGATCGTTCGTAACTTTTCGATATTAAATTCAAATAATACTCGTCCCACTAACTTGGACAGATCTTCGTAAAAAAGATTGGTAGACATATACGGCACAGGATCAAACCGGAATAGCTAAAATTAATCTTCCAATTTCGCAAGCGTAGAAAATATTGCGATAAACCTTACAATTCGATCAAGTTTCGTCAACATTTTTCATGATTCGAAGCGCCTCCTCCGCCGCTTGCTCATGATGATCGAACCTTCTTTTTAAAAAATAGAAGAAGGCAAGGTTATTCATTGGAAAGCTTATGTAAATGTACTGATCAGGTAAAGCGAAAAAATCAAAATGACGCACCCGCGTCTTGAGGGC
>Ga0302309_10004469_pt1 | contig 10324 bp, 10 predicted proteins | sample III_Palsa_N1_1_FD_200453 | JGI IMG/M metagenome (GOLD analysis project Ga0302309, IMG submission 200453) | Peat permafrost microbial communities from Stordalen Mire near Abisko, Sweden - III_Palsa_N1_1 | ecosystem: Environmental > Terrestrial > Soil > Palsa > Peat permafrost | place: Sweden... | reverse complement strand
GGCGTCCCATCCGGTCCACCAATGTCCACCCCCTCGTGAAACTCCCCTTCCCCATTGCCTAAAACAGGATCTTCCCGTTGCCCGAACCCACTGTTAATCGGCCCCAGGATCGGCCACATGTCGGGCACATTCGCACCCACGCTTGCGTCAAACGAAGCAAAATTACTCAGCACACCACGAACCCCAAAGTTCTGATTCACTGGCTGCGGCGCCGTAAGTCCTTCAGTTGCCGTGTCTTTCAGCGCATTGAACGTGTCCAGCGACTTGTAATAGGCATCATCGCTGAAATTCGCCGCATCGTCCTTCAACGGAGCCTTCGCCGCTTCCACCGCCGCCGACTTCGAAAGATGAGGCCCGTGAATGTGAGTCAATTTCCCGGCAGTCAGGCCGTAAATTGCCGAAACCTCAACCGCCAACGACCCCAGGCTGGCCGCCTGAATATCTTTCTCATGAGCCTGCTTCTCCAGACCCGCATAATCTTTGCGCGTCATAGCCAGCTCATCGCGCATGTGATTAATCGATTCCGCCTTCACCAGCATTCGCGTGTACGATCCCGCCATGCCAGCAATCGAAAACATCCCCACCAGCCCGGCAGCGACAAACATCGTAACGTACCGCATCGGAATGCCCACGCGTTCCACCGTGCCATCCTCATGCTGCGTTACATAAACAATAAAGCGTTTCCGCAATGCTTCTCCTGCCTACAACTAGATTCGCGACAACCTTGCGCGTCTTCCTTCCCTCGCTGAAACAATACTCCTGAATACATGCGAGGCCGTAACAGTAGACGCTTTTTCTGCGACTTTTTTGCGATCAGCATCGAGTGGTAAACCCGGGAGAGCTCCGTACAATCACCCGATGACCATCTTTCTATCTTAACGGAGTGACCGCCTTAGAGCAACCGTTCACAGCCTTTCCTCCGCTCCTCCGCAGCGCTCTTTCATATAGATTTACTCTGGAATCTGTGCCTTATCCATCTCACCGCCGCCCTGTGCAAAATCCCATCGGCGAACTGCGCATCATCGACCGCATCCGCGCCCGCACTTCCCCATCAAACGCCGTCCGCCTCGGCATCGGCGACGACTGCGCCATCCTCAAACCACCCCACGGCCACGAGCTGCTCGTCACCACCGACTTCTCCCTCGAAAATCGCCACTTTCGCCGCAACTGGCATAGCCCAGCCTCCATCGGCCATCGCACCCTGGCCCGCGGCCTCAGCGATCTCGCCGCCATGGGAGCCAAGCCCCTCGCCGCATTCCTCTCCCTCGCCATGCCGAAATCCATCGCCCGCAACCCTCGCTGGCTCGATGGTTTTCTCGACGGCCTCCTCGCCCTCGCCGCCGCCCACAACGTCCCGCTCGCCGGCGGTGACACCTCGCAATCGCCGGCCGACGTCATCCTCGCCGACATCATCCTCATCGGTTCCGCCCCCGCAGGCCGCGCGCTCCGCCGCTTTGGCGCCCATCCCGGCGACCTCCTCTACTGCACCGGCACCCTCGGCGGCGCCGCAGCCGAGCTCACCGCCCTTTCTGCCAACCCCCGCAAATTCCGCACCGCAACCTCCGCCAACGAACACCCGCACCTCTTCCCCCAACCCCGCCTCGCCGTCGGCCAGGCTCTCCTACGCCGCCACCTCGCCACCGCCTGCATCGATCTCAGCGACGGCCTCTCCACCGACCTCGCTCACCTCTGCACAGCCTCCAACGCCTCTGCTGAACTCGACCTCGCCGCCCTCCCGCTCCACCCCCTCGCTGCCACACTCGACGACCGCGCCCAGATCAACGCCCTCCTCCACGGCGGCGAAGACTACGAGTTACTCTTCACGGCCGCACCCTCCACCAAAATCCCGCGCTCCATCGCCAACGTCCCCATCACCCGCATCGGTTGCATCCTGAAGGCGCAAAAAAACAAACCGCAGATGACCCTCCTCAGCGACAACGACCGTTTCGAACTCCAACCCCACGGATGGGAACACTTCGCATGAGCGCCGCATCCTTCCCGCAATTCTGGGCCGCACGCATTCTCTCCACACCTCCTCTCATCGCGCCCGCGCGTCAGTATGTCTACCCGCAACACATCCCCGGTGAAGAAGACGCCATGAACCGCGGCGCTCTTCTGCTCGACGTGAAACCCGCAGCCGCGGCCAACTTCCTCGCCACCTGCGCGCTTGGCTTCCGCGACCCTTCGCTGCCCACCGGCGTCTTCGCCTGCCCGCACCCAGACCACCTCCTCGCCGTCGCAGGTGGCTACGCCTATGTCATCGACACGCTCGCCCCCGACCACTGCGTCCATCTTTCCCTCCGCCCCGTCACCCAGATCCTCCCCGCACCCTCCGCCGGCGTCATCCTCCTCGCTGGCTTCCACAATGTCCTCGCCCTCGACGCCACAGGAATCCGCTGGCTGAGCGCCCGCGTTAGCTGGGAAGGCATCAGCCTCACTCACACCGACGCCCACCACCTTCACGGCACCGGCTGGAACCTCCACACCGACCGCGAAGTCCCCTTCACCGTCGATCTCCTCACCGGCACGCACCACGGCGGCGGCTTCACTCCATAGCTCCCTCCCAGCTTTGCTACGCTACCCCTATCCCTAGTCGCCGAGGTGTCTTTCTTGCTGGACGTCCACCCTCCCCACGAATCCATGCACGGCTGGCGCGATTTCCTGCTCCACCTCACCACCATCACCATCGGTCTGCTCATCGCACTCTCGCTCGAAGGCATGGTCGAGTGGCAGCACCGCCGTCATCTCGTCCACGACGCCGAAGCCAGCCTGCACGCCGAAATCAAAGGCAACGCCGCAAACATCGACGGCGTCCTCACTGACCTGCATAAGCGCCAGGACGCCCTCAAGCACGACGTCTATGTCCTCAATTACGTCGCTGCCAACGGCAAGTATCCCCAGGACAAAGGCATGACGGTCGACTTCAGCATCGTCGGCTTCGACAGCGTAAGTTGGAAGACCGCGCAATCCACAGGCGCTCTCTCGTACATGCCCTACAACCTCGCCCAGGACTACTCCCGCATTTACATGCAGCAGGATCTTCTCACCGGCGCCGAACAGCAGGCCGCACGCGACTCAGTACTCGCCATTGGAACCTTCATCAATGAGCCGGACGACTCTAAGCCTCCTCCTCCCGAACAAGCCCAAACCATCGTCCAGAAGATTGAAGTCGTCCAGGGGCAGCTGATGCTCGTCAACTCGTTCATGGAGGCACTCTCCTCCAACTACAAACAGTTCCTCGCCGCCCACCCCAACTGAAACCACCCGCGTCCCCTGCCGCTACACCACGCGATAAAAACTCAGCGCCGCATCCCCCTGCTCCAACACCCGCGTTCTCTCCAGCACCGAATACCTCGCCTCCAGCGGCGACTTGCGCGCATGCTCCGCCACCACCACCGCTCCATCCGCCAGCACCGCCGCATGATGCCGCGCCAGAAACTTCAACGTCTCTTCATACGCTTCGGCATCCTCATACGGAGGATCGAGAAAGACAATCTCCGCCGCGCGCTCCTTGGCCAACAACGCCTCCAGCATCTTCTTCACGCCCCGATCCTCGAGCGCGAAGCCGCCAGCAATCTTCAGTGCCGAAAGGTTCGCGCGAATCGCCGCCACCGCCGGCCGCGCACTCTCCGCAAACCACACAAAGTCCGCGCCCCGGCTGATCGCCTCAATCCCCACCGCCCCCGAACCCGCATACAAATCAACAAAGCGCGAGCCCTCCACCAGCGGCCCCAGCACATTGAACAGCGTCTCCCGCAACCGGTCACTGGTCGGCCGCGTCGCCTCGCCTCGCGGCGCCTGCAACAACCTCGATCGCGCCCCCACACCCGCGCCTACAATAGACCCATGCTGCGTTCGTCCATCGCCATCGGCAGGTTCATGAATGTCGATCTGCGCGTACACATTTCTTTCGTTCTTTTGCTCGTCATTTCCGTCGGCTTTTCCGTCGTCGAAAACGGCGGCGCCACTCGTGGTGTAGCGCTGTGGCTCGGGATGTGTTCCGCCGTCCTCGTTCGCGAAGTCGCGCGCTCCATCGCAGCAACCTACGTGGGCCTCCGCCTGCGCGCACTCTTCCTTCTCCCCATCGGCGGCCTCATGGCTTTCTCGACGTCCACCCAGGATGCCAACACGCCCGACACCACCCGCCTGCTGATGCTCACCGGACCCATCGCCAACTTTGGCGTCGGCCTGCTCCTGCTCGGCACCAGCTACGCCCTTGAGCCGCATGTCTCGCTTCTCGCCCAGCCCTGGATCTCCACCAGCCACATTCTCCGCAGCCTGGTCTGGATGCAGATCATCCTCGGCATGGTTAGCCTGTTGCCCATGCCGGTAGTCCCCGCCGCTGCCGCCAGAACCGAACCCGCAGCCGAAGACAAGCAAGCAAAGTCCGGCGTCGCCAGCATGCTGCACTTCCCCTCCTTCGGTCTTGGAACCGGCCTCGCACTCGCGATGATCGTTGCCGGCTTCATCCTGATGAGCCTGTGGATGGTCATCCTCGGCGGCTTCATGATGCTCGGCGCCCAGCTCTCCAGCGCCCACACCGTCTCCACCACCGACGCCGAAACCATCCTCGTCCGCGAAGTCATGCTCACCGAGTACACCCTGCTCTCCAGCTCCGACACCCTCCAGGGCGCGCTCGACCGCTCCGTCCACAGCGGTCAGGACGTCTTCCCCGTCGTCCGTGGCGACCGCCTCGTCGGCTCCATCGCCCGCCAGACCATCGCCGATCGCCTCGTTTCCGACGGCGACAGCTACCTCCAGGGCATCATGACCCGCAGCCTGCAACTCGCCAGCCCCACCGACAAGCTCGTCGAAGCCCTCCGCCGCGCCGCCCTGCTTGGCGCCAGCGAATTCATCCCCGTCATAGAAGATGGCTCCATGATCGGCATCCTCACGCCGCAAAGCCTCTCCCGCGCCGTGCAGCAGATCAAACTCATGCGCCCCACCACCTCCAAGCTGCGCGAGAACCTGTGAGTAACAACGAAACTATCCCCGACCCTGACTCGCACGAGGCCGGCGCCAGCCCGTCTGTTGATAGCCAAGCGGAAGAAAATGCTTTCGCCCCTCGGGGACAGGCGCACGACAAGCCCCTCGCCCCCGGCCTCTATCTCGTAGCCACCCCCATCGGCAACCTCGAAGACATCACCCTCCGCGCCCTCCGTGTCCTCCGCTCCGTCGACCGCATCGCCTGCGAAGACACCCGCCAGACCGCCAAGCTCCTCGGCCATTTCGGCATCCGCACACCGACGGTCAGCTACCACACCCACAATGAAAACTCCCGCGCGACCGAGCTAATCGAAGCCCTCAAAGCCGGCGGCCGCATCGCCGTTGTCTCTGATGCCGGCATGCCAGGCATCGCCGACCCCGGTGCTACTATCGCCGCCGAAGCCATCGCCGCCAACGTCGCCGTCTACCCCATCCCCGGCGCCAACGCCGCCCTCAGCGCCCTCATCGCCAGCGGCCTCAACGCCGAACGTTTCGCCTTCCACGGCTTCCTCCCCAGCAAAGAAGGCCAGCGCCGCACCACCCTAGAAGCCCTTGCCAAAACCCGGGTGCCCCAGGTCCCGCTTCTGGGACCTGGGAACGAACCTTCAACCACCCATATCTTCTACGAAACCCCCCACCGCATCCTCGACGCGCTAGCCGACATCGTCGACCTCTTCGGCCCCAACCAGCGAATCGCCCTAGCCCGCGAACTCACCAAGCTCCACGAAGAGTTCCTCCGCGGCACCGCCGCCGAACTCCTCGCCAACCTCGGCGCCCGCCCCTCCATTCGCGGCGAGATGGTCCTCCTCATCGATGGCACCCCCGCCGCCTCACCCACCGACGCCAACGCGCACCTCACCCTGGCCGACGAAGTCGCCGCACTCATGCGCTCTGAATCTCTATCCGAAAAAGACGCCCTCAAGCGCGTAGCCAAATCCCGCAACATCGGCAAAAGCGAAGCCTACCGCGAATGGCAACGCAGCCAACCTCGCAAACGCTAACCTCTATCTACCGCGCACAGCATCCATGGCTTCGATTCGCCGTCGGAAGTGAATAGCTGCCAAGCCACTCCCCGCCGTGAGAAAAAGATAGAAAATCTGTTTGATCACAAATTCCCACGGACTCCAATCCGAGGTAGGTGCAACCGTATCCATTTCACGAAAAAACCACACAACTGACTCACGCCCTCCGTTGGCACAGAGAAAGAAGATGATGGCTCCCAAAAGCACGATCCAACGGAGAATGAAGAGGGCGCAAATCACGACGGTCACTTTTCTTCCAATGACCAATGCAGACCGACTCACTGTCAGTTCCTTCCCTACTGCTAATTCTTGTTCCCTACTACCGCCCCTTGATCCGATCGTAGTCATACCGATCGCTGGTCGTCCCCAGCGCCTCGTTATAAAGCACCATCGACCCCACGGCCTCTTTCAACTGCTCATCGAAGCTATGTAGAGCGCGCAGATGATCTGCGGTCGCCGGAATCTCCAGTTTGCTGGTCTTCAAAAATTTCTGATACCCACGATCCACCAGCCGCGCAATCTCTCCGCCCAGCACCCACCCACCCTTGGTCAGCAAACGAGTCGGAGCATCTTTCTCCGTGCTCGGCGCAATCTCAGCTGCGCACCCGTCCTTGCTCACCCGATAAGCTCCCGCCGCTCGATTTGAACCCTCCGTTGCCGGAGACACATCAAACTTTTCGTTACCCAGGGTAGCCAGCACTTCATCAAACGTAGGAACCGCTTTCGTCTTTGCCATGATCGTTTGTTCAACTCTCTGCCCAGGCCGCCCATCACGCACAGCGAGCCAACGGCTAAACCTCTCCTAACTCTCGCACATCCCCGCGCGCAGATTCAATGAACCAGATCACAGCCGGACGATACACTCAAAAGCTACCGAGAACATCCGCACACCACATGTCCACCACAACCCAAACGCAACTCGGCACCAGCCTCCTCGACCGCATCGGCAATACGCCCCTGCTCCGTCTCGACAAACTCACAGCGCATCTCTCCAACATCCAACTCCTCGGCAAGGCCGAGTGGTCTAACCCCGGCGGCAGCGTCAAAGACCGCGCCGCCTCCGCCATCGTCCTCGCCGCACAGCGCGAAGGCAAGCTCACCCCGGGCAAAACCCTACTCGACGCCACGAGCGGCAACACCGGCATCGCCTACGCCATGCTCGGCTCGGCCATGGGCTTCCCCGTCACCCTCTGCATGCCCTCCAACGTCAGCCCCGAGCGCAAAAACATCCTCGCCGCCTATGGCGCCCAAATTGTCTGGACCGACCCAGCCGACGGCTCCGACGGCGCCATCCGCAAAGCCCGCGAGCTCGCCGCCAACGACCCGGCTAAGTACTTCTACGCCGACCAATACGGCAACCCCAACAATTGGCTAGCCCACTACCACGGCACCGCCAACGAAATCTGGCAGCAAACCGAAGGCCGCATAACCCACTTCGTCGCTGGCCTCGGCACTTCCGGGACCTTCATGGGCACCACCCGCCGCCTGCGCGAGCTCAACCCCGCCATCCAGTGCATCTCAATGCAACCTGACAGTCCGTTCAATGGTTTAGAGGGCCTCAAGCACATGGCCACCGCCATCGTCCCGCCCATCTACGACCCCACCCTCGCCGACCGCAACATCGACATGCCCACCGAGCGCGCCTATCTCATGGCCAAGCGCCTAGGCAAAACCCAAGGCCTGCTCGTCGGCGTCTCCGCAGCAGCAGCCGTAGCCGCCTCCCTAGACATAGCCGAAGCAGAGGCTTCAGCCGGGCGCGAGGCAGTCATAGTAACCATCCTCTGCGACTCCGCCGACAAATACCTATCCGAACGTTTCTGGACCGAAAAAACCGAAGGCGAATGAAATCCGCCGTCATTGCACGCGGCCGTCACAATTCGAAGGAGCACGGCCTTAGCCGTGCCATAAAATCATTCATCACGGCCCGGCTTTAGCCGCTGAGGTCAGATTGGTAACCGCGATGCTAACCATCTCCCATTCCCTCTACGACGAACTCCGCGCCCACGGCGAAGAAACCTACCCCCACGAGTGCTGCGGCATCCTCCTAGGCAAATCCTCCGACGACGTCCTCACCGTCACCGAGCTCATCCGCGCCGGCAACACCCGCACCGACAGCGCCCACAACCGCTACAACATCGCCCCCCAGGAACTCATCGCCGCTCAGCGCCAGGCCCGCAAATCCGGCCTCGACATCGTAGGCTTTTACCACTCCCACCCCGACCACCCCGCCCAGTGGTCCCCCACCGACTTCGCCGAAGCCCACTGGTTCGGCTGCGCCTACGTCATCACCGCCATCGAAAAAGGCGCTGCGAAAATCACCAACAGCTTCCTCCTAACCGGCACCACCGAAGAAGACAAAGCCTTCACCAACCAACCCATCGAAATCACTTAACCGCCGGCCGCCGCGGCCGCTGTTTCGCCGACACCGACTTGATGATGAACCGCCCCGCGCCCTTCTCCGCAAGAGGAGTCTTCGCCACCTCGAGCGCCGCCTCCATCATCGCCACAATCGCTGGAATCTCCAGGTCATCCGGCGAATCAAGCACCACATGCCGCGCCACGTTCCCGCTACCCTTCAGCAGTCCTTCCGGATCCAGCACGCCCTTCGCCTGCAGAAAAAACAAGCTCACCCACTTGGGATAAACCGCGATCGAAAAGATCGCCTCCCCCGTCTTTTCCCCGGGAGCGAACCCGATCGCCAGCGCGTTGTAGTTGTCGTACACAAGTACCTGCGCCGTGGGATAACGCTTGCGCATCTTCTTCAGTACAGCCTGTGTTCTCGCTGCAATTTCGGGCGAAAACTTCGCGATGAACCCATCCAATTGCTTAGCTTCGGAATCCGGCATCAGAACCTCCTTGCAAGCCTTGCAAACTATCGGGAGATAATTGTACTCATGGAAATACACATCCCCACCCCGCTGCGCGCCTACACCGACAAGCAGGAAACTGTCTCGGTCCAAGGCTCAACGGTCGCCGAAGCGCTCGCCGCGCTGGTCGCCACCCACCCCGACCTGCAGCAGCACCTCTACACCCCCGAGGGCAAACTGCGCTCCTTCGTCAACCTCTACCTCAACGACGACGACGTCCGCTACCTCCCCGCCAAGGAAGACTCCCCCGTCTCCCCCACCGACGAGCTCACCATCATCCCCTCCATCGCCGGCGGTTCCGCCGCCCCCGGTTGTTGTCGCTAGCCACGAGAACACCACCCCACCGTACATCCGAATCGCACCCATCACCCCGAGCATCTGCTCTAAGTAGACGTCGCCGCGCCCGCACGCCTCCGCATCCCTCCTTGGAGATGTGGGCTCCACGCCGCTACACTTAAGGACACCATGCCGACCGCCTTCGAACCCGAAACCGCCGATCTTAATAAACTCCCCAAGCTCACCAACGAGGAGATCGCCCGCTACTCCCGCCACCTCATCCTCCCCGAGGTCGGCATGGAAGGCCAGCAGAAGCTCAAGGCCGCCAAGGTCCTCTGTGTCGGCACCGGCGGCCTCGGCGCCCCGCTCGCCCTCTACCTCACCGCGGCCGGCGTAGGCACCATCGGCCTCGTCGACTTCGACATCGTCGACGAATCCAACCTCCAGCGCCAGATCATCCACTCGCAGTCCACCGTCGGCAAACTCAAAGTCGACTCCGCCGAGATCACCCTCAAGGGCCTCAACAAAAACACCAACATCATCAAACACAACACCATGCTCACCAGCGCCAACGCGCTCGAGATCTTCAAGGACTACGACGTCATCGCCGACGGCACCGACAACTTCCAGACCCGCTACCTCGTCAACGACGCCTGCGTCCTCACCGGCAAGCCCAACGCCTACGGCAGCATCTTCCGCTTCGAAGGCCAGGCCTCCGTCTTCGCCACCGAAGATGGCCCCTGCTACCGTTGCCTCTACCCCGAGCCACCACCGCCAGGCCTCGTCCCCTCCTGCGCCGAAGGCGGCGTCCTCGGCATTCTCCCTGGCCTCGTCGGCGTCATCCAGGCCACCGAAGTCATCAAGCTAATCCTAGGCATCGGCGAACCCCTCATCGGCCGCCTTCTTCTAGTCGACGCGCTAGCCATGAGCTTCCGCACCATGAAGCTCCGTAAAAATCCCGAGTGCCCCATGTGCGGCACCCACGAGATCAAAGAGCTCATCGACTACGACCAATTCTGCGGCATCCCCAAGCCCACCGAAGCCGGCCCCCTGGAAGTTAGCTCCTTCGGCGGTGTAGCTGACCTCCCCGTAGTCGACGGTATTCCGCAAATGTCCGTCGAGCAGCTCAAAGAGCGCATCGACAACGGCACCGCCCCCTTCATCCTCGACGTC
>Ga0302309_10004466_pt1 | contig 10326 bp, 5 predicted proteins | sample III_Palsa_N1_1_FD_200453 | JGI IMG/M metagenome (GOLD analysis project Ga0302309, IMG submission 200453) | Peat permafrost microbial communities from Stordalen Mire near Abisko, Sweden - III_Palsa_N1_1 | ecosystem: Environmental > Terrestrial > Soil > Palsa > Peat permafrost | place: Sweden... | reverse complement strand
CGAGTAGAGGGTCCCGTGGGCGCGCATGACCGGAACATAGGCGCTTTCTTCAATCCATCGAGCGTAAAGCTCGGGGGTTGGAGTGCTCTGAAAACCGCCTGCGTCCTGGCCGACGAACGGCATTCCCGCCAGGCTCCAGTTCAACATCGTGCCGGGCTGGTTGGCAAGCGACGCCCAATTGCTTTCGATATCACCCGTCCAGCAGGCCGCTCCAAACCGCTGCATCCCCGGCGCGAAGCCCCGGTTGAGAGACCAGGCGCGCTGATTGCTAACTGCACGGCCGCCTTCATATTCCGTCTTTGACATGTTGAAGAATTCATCTATGCTCTGTTCGGCTTCATCGTTCCACCAGCCGCTCACGCCGGCCTGGACGAGTGGAACATGGTGAGACCACCACCAGTAGCGCGCATTGGGGAGATCGAAGCGCAGATCGCTTCCGAAAGCGCTGGGAATAATCCATGTCTGGGAGCGCGCGTAATCTAGATTAGCCCCGTTGATACGCGGTTTTCGGATACCGACAAAGTGAAGTCCCATTTGTTGCATCGTCGCCAGGTTTACCTTGGGATCAGGAAAGGTCTTGGGGTTGAAATCCCAGTCGTCGGAAAACCAGTCGTAATCGTAAATAAAGGCGTCCACCGGAATTTGGCGATCCCGGAATTGATGCCACTTGTCTTGAACGTCCTCGGCATCCTTGTAGCCCCAGCGGCTGATCATGAAGCCCATCGTCCAGCGCGGTGGGATGGGAGCGCGGCCGGTCAGGCGTGAGTAGGCGTCGAGCAGTCCGTAGCCGTCGGGGGCGACGCTTAAATAAAGGTCAACGTACGGTCCGGGCATTGTCCATGTCAGCGTGCCGCCGTCGTTGTGCCAAACGCTCCCCGTCTGGTCGTTGGCCATAAGCATGCTCCAGCCGCCGGTGGACCATAAAAACGGAATGCGGGTACATCCATTTCCAACGTATTGTGCTTCCGAGGGATGGGTGAGGTCGCCGGCACGGTTAATACCCGCGTTGCCGGCCCCGTAGAATCGCTCATTCGCATCGTGCGACAGTGTCAAGGTGATCGTCCCGTTCGAACTCGCAATGGCAATGGACGGCAGGAGCGCTTTACCCATGCCTTGCAACTGCAGCAAACCGGTGCTGCCCACGCTCAGTTTCCCAAACGGAGTCTCAACCTGAGCGCTGTTGGCGTCGTTCCGCTCGGACGCACCAGTCCATGCGCCGGTCTTCACGACAAAGGGACTGACTGGTGGAGGTGATGTGTTCACGGGATAAGCAAGGACGTGAAAGGTACCTCGATCGACTGCTGTCACATCGACGATGAGGCCTTGCGGGGTAACGGCTTCCGACGCGTTTGCCGGCACGCGGAACATAAGTACGGACAGGCACAGTGTGAAAAACAAGATGCGGCTGACGGAATTATGCATGGTGAGTCTCTTAGAAAACCAAGTTCAATGATTGAGTTGCAATTGTTGTTGCGGGGATTATAGACGGTTGGATTGGCGCCGCCCGAGCGGTTAGCACCAGCGACGCGGCGCTAGCCGATTCGATGAGACGTGTAAGCTAGCCCGCCATGAGGGTTAGATCACGATCACTATGAACATACGCGGCATCTTCTGCTCTGGCGGAAGTGTCCATATCTTCTCGCTGGGCGGGAATGTCGCTGCAGATCAGACACCGGACGCTGTCGTGCTCAATGAGCTGCGTGGGCAATTCAACATGTGCGAGCTTCAGGGAAGGGTCCTGGATGCGCAGAAGAATAAGCTTCGCCGCGGCTCTGCCGATTTCTTCGAAGGACTGCGCCACTGTCGTTAGACCGACTCCATTCGGCAGAGTTCGCTGGACGTTGTCGAAGCCTATCAGAGAAACGTCTTCGGGGACACTAATGTCGAGCGCGGAAAGGTGGTTGGCTACACGCACGGCTTCGATGTTGTTGACACAGATAATTGCCGTGGGACGCTCGTCCTGAGGCAATCTCCCTATGGCATCGAGCATCGGCCAGGAATTGTTGTGCGTAAGCGGCGGGGTCACGATCATTTCGTAAGCATCCGTGGGAAATGCTTCGTTCAATGCCTGCAAATACCCCTGAAGACGCTCCTGCACGGTGTTGATATACTCCCCACTCGTTACAAAGGCTATTCGCTTGTGCCCCTGACGGACGAGATGCCATGTTGCTTCGTACATCGACTGGCGATTTTCGGATCCGACAAAATCGGCCTGAATGCCGGGCATCAACCGATCGAGCAAGACGAGAGGGATCTGGCGGGAGACTTCCTGGATCAGTTCGCGGTTGCAACTGTAGGCTTGCGGATAGAACACCACGCCGCCGAAGCCGTAGTTGAGGGCGTAGCTGAGATGCTCCGCCTCCCGTTCGGCATTTTTGCGATACGTTCCGAAGTTTTGCCCTACGTCAAGAAACACTCCATGGTATCCCGAGCCGCCCAGTGTTTCGTTCATTCCCCAGAACACACGCTGCTGAGCGGTTCCCGAGAAATCGACCGCGCCTCCGTGCCACATAACTAGCGCGATGAGGCGCGATGCGGGAAGGCCTGACACCATGGGGAGCGTCTCATTTCCATCCGCCTGCATCGCAGAGAAGTGTACTACGGGGCGGCAATGGGGGCGGCGTTCGAGAAGGCCTTCTATCTTGAGTTCCGTGATCGCAGCACGAACGGTTCTACGGTCCACGTTAAGATCTTCCACCAGGGCTCGTTCGGAAGGGAGTCTATCCCCGGCTGGGTAGTGACCGGAACGAATGCGCTCACGCAGCATGCCGGCAACCTTGCCTGGGAGCCCCTTCGGTATACGAGAACGGCGTTTAGTGATTGTATCCATCATTGTGTATCGCGAGACTAGATTGGACTAAACGTCCCTACAATTTGAGAACTAATTGTACTTTAACACAATTTGGTACAAATGTCAATAAAAACAAGGTCTAAAAACAGCCCAAATTATGTTCCATACCTAATAGTTGGTACTCAACACCGTACAAGGCGGGGTGACTTTGAGATGAAAAATAGATATAGAGGCATTAAATTCCCAAGGGCCTAATATGAGAGGCAAACTAGAACTGCGGATTCAGAGTAGATCGGAGAGTAACGTCCCAAATGCAGTTGAATGGCCGTAATCTGGAGCGCGAATGAAGAAGACAAACGGACATTTAGTGGATGGAAGATGGGGGTATTGGAGGGACATCCTGGAGAAGCGCCACAGCATCGGAGCATTCCCAGGCGGTTACGGAAGTATCCGGTGTGGGCTGGTCCCAGAGGCCCCAGGTGAGGCCGGCCTTGTTGCGGCGATCCACTACCGTTTGTGCGTTCCGCCTGAGCCAGGCCAGGACTTCATGGTTATTCGTCTTACGCGCCCAGAGGCCGCACCATCGGACAAAGATACCTTTGAAGCCGGCGTTGTCGGAATCGCCGTCGCCCATGGAGTACTCATCGTCGAGGAGTTGATTCGGATCGCTTCTGTGGTCTCGCGTAAAGAGGGCGGCGGCAAGGGCATAGGGCTCATTATCGTGGTTACCGGTGGCGGCATCCAGCAGGTATGCTGCTCCGATGAAAGTCCCCTGATTGTAGGTGGTCGCGCCGCCGGAGACCACGCCGGCGGAGATATTGTCATGCACAAGCCCGGTTGGTTCGTAAAGTGTCTTTACTTCCCAGTTAAATGCAGCTTTCGCGTCATCGAGGTACTGGCTGCCTCCGCCGCACTGGTATATAAGCAGGGCGGCGATTGCAGCGGGGCCGGCGATGCAGGCATTTTTCGAACTCTTGTCCGTACTCCACCAGACGCCTCCACCGATTGGGTCGTAGGCCCGGCTCCATGTGTTGTCGAAGCACCATTTTGCCTGCGTGTAGTAGGTTTTATCGCCGGTAATTTGATAGGCGCGCAGGGTGGCCATGGTGATCCACATCAGGTCGTCGTTGTAGTTGTTTCCCAGCCAGTTGGTTCCGTTTACCTTAACAAACCCGTTGTAGAGCGACACGATCGTGGTTTTATATTTGTCGTTGTGGGTCCTGTCGTAGGCATCTTCGACCATTTCCATCTCTTCCGCATTGCGCCAGAAGCTCGATGACGTGGGGTAGTCTCGCGTTGTGTCGTTCTTGACAAAATTGCCTGCGGGCGCGGGAGCTTCGTTAGTAACGGTATAGAATGCCGACAGATAAGATTCGATGGCGGCATCCTGATCCTGCCGCGTATAGGCGGCGACGGGTGCGGACAGGCCGGCGGCCAGCGTAAGCACTCCGAGACAGGCCAGGCAGCATTTATTCATGATGGACGCCTTACCGGGAATTGTTAGGATATGGCTGGCAGGACGACCGGATTACCAGCCTGGTGGCGAGCAGAACGTGCTGAAGGACGGGAGCCGCGACTTTTGGTTCCGCAAGACGGGTCAGCAGCAATTCGACGGCCTTCTCCCCCATTTGCTCGAAGGGCTGGTGGACCGTCGTGAGCGGCGACGGACGCAGGGCATGGCGGTCCATGTCGTCAAAACCCATAATGCTGATCTGTTCCGGCACCTGGCAGCCACGGGCCTGCAGTTCGGACATCAGGGCGTGCGCCAGGAGGTCGTTCATAACGAATATGGCGGTGGGAGGCTCGGCCATCGACAGAAAATGATCGGCGGCCGAGGTTACTGGAGGCTGAAGCTGGGTAAGGTTGGACATCCTGTAGACCCAGTCGGCAGCCGGACGAATGCCGCGCGCCATCATTGCGTCCCGGTATCCCTGTTCTCGTTCACGGACGGTGCTGGTGGGATCTTCCATGGTCAGGTGCATAATGCGCTGGTGCCCGAGCTCGAGCAGATAAGTGACGGCCTCTTTAGCGGCGGCGGCGTTGTCGATCCCAACAAAATCGCAGGCAAGAGCTGGGTCACGCCGATCCACGAGCACCATAGGTATACCGGTTTCCTGAACTCTGCGAATATCAGGCAGGGTATGCACAGATCCCTGGTGCCAGAGGACTACTCCGCGGATGCCTTCTTTTATAATGGAATCGAGCGCGTGTCGTTCCCGGCGAACTGTCTCCGAGCGTGTGTCCGCTCCGTTGTCGAAAACAACAAGATGGTAGGGCGCTTCTCTATTGATCAGAACCTGCAGCACACCGCGCTGTATGGCAGGCGACGCGGGATAGTGGGGAGTCTGCGGGGACAGTACTGCTAGAGACTGAACGGATGAACTGAGTTGGCGCGGATCCTTTATGCCGATCTCTATGTCGGGGCGTGCGCTGACGCGGGATCTGTGGCCAGGCTTGCGCGTAATCATCTCCCTGTCAGCGAGGGATGAAAGCGCCGCGCGAATAGTAGAGCGGTCGGCGCGGAATTCAGCGGCCAGTTCGCGCTCCGTGGGAAGCCACTCTCCCGGCAGGTACTCCCCTTTTTCGATCCTGTCGGCAAGGGCGCCGGCCAGCCTGTCGGCTGCCGGCAGTCTCAATAGATTGTTCGATTCAGGCATTGAAGGATCTTTCGGCCACCATACGTAATTACCGTCTAGCCTAAACTGAGCGCATTTAGGGCGCATCTGAACCATGCAGACGCAATCCAAAAAAAATCCAGACAGACGACTAGAGATAGTATATCCCAAATTCGCCCATCTAGCGAACTTATGGGGCCGAAGATGTTAAATTCATAATTCTCCTTCTGAAGAGCAGCACTAAATGGGACTGAACGTTACAGCATACTTGCTGCTTTCCGTGCCTGCCGCCATTCCAGGGTTAGCCGGGCAGTCCCCAAGCACGGGAGTTCCATTCTCGTTGCAGTCCGAGGCGTAAGCCACGGAACCAGGAGAAACGGAACCTGGATTAAACCATTTCGCATGTCCGTCACACAGCAGGAAGTTGGATCCATTCGTGTGTCGGGCTACGTTGCCACCCTGGCTTTCACCCCCCAGAGGTCCCGTAGTCTCCGTTCCGCCGCCGCCGCTGTTGGGCAGGAATGTGTACACGGAATTAGTACCGTTGCTCACACTCGACGTAATGGTGGGAACAAAGATATTGGGGATCTCATTCGGAGCGGTTATGTTCGCATAGATTCCCGAAACTTCGCTCAGTAATACTGTGTTCGCCGGAGATTGTTCCGCAGAAATAGTGTTTCCAACATGCGGGTCGGCCGGACTCCCGCTGGTGTCGGTCCGCAGAAGGCTAAGATTAGCGGCGTAGGAGACGGGGTATGCCGTCACGTTTGGCCGCACTGCAGGCGGTGTGGGATCGTCCGGGCAATCGTACACTCCCGTGCTCTTAACGTAGGGATAGATCTGGCCTGCCCAGCCATTTCCCAGCGAGGGAGACTCGTTCCCACCATCGACGGGCCATCTCTCATCATTGTCCTGAATGTATTGCGTGAACCCCAGACCAAGCTGCTTTTCGTTGGAGAGACAGCTCGTCTGGCGGGCCTTTTCTCGCACCTTGGCAAAAACGGGGAATAGGATGGCGGCAAGAATCGCAATAATTGCGATAACAACTAGCAACTCAATAAGTGTAAAAGCGGACCGATTACTCTTCTCAAACGTGTACATAAAGGTCTCCTTTAGCCTACATAACGAGACTCACTTGAAATCCATTAGAAATCCAAATGATAACCTAGAATATCACAATTTACCCTGACTGTCAAGGGATTTCTCCCGATGTCCGAAAATAAAATCCAAGAGACTATCCAAAATACTTGGGAGCAACAACTACGATCAATCCTGGAGGCCAGTGGTCTGAAGAGAGCTCGGGTTATCGAGATTCTTGGGGAGTAAGCAACGGTGAAATCAGGACTGCTACCTGTGGGGCTATGCTCAGGTGTGCATAGGCATAAGGATGAAGTCCGTCGGAGGAGTCTTTGCTATTCCAAAATCCGGCCGTAGATCCGTAAGTGACGTTAGCATTGTCGATCGCCTTGACTTCGGCCTGAAGATTAAGCGATTCATAACCTCCGAAGGGCTCCAACACCAGATGCCTGGTCCCGTTAAGTCCTGAGAAGGTGTTGGTTTTGCCGGCGTAGCCAATCCCACGTATGACGGCGGCTAACTCTGCGCCAATCGGTGCGTTTCCGTCGTTTGTTCCTTCGTTGTACACGACAAGGTCAGGAACCGGCGAGAATGACCTCTCTTGTCCCGACCAGAGGTAGTTGTAAGACAACGGCAGGGCAGGGACGTTGCCGCTTCCCCCTGTTTGCAGCCCGGTGGCGCCAAACCCCACCACACCGACTTCTGCATTTAAAAGCTGCCCAAGCTGGTAGGAATAGTCGCTCACACTATCGTTGCGGTCGGTGTCATCAGGGATTCCTTCGTATCCGTTCACTCGGACACCCTCGGTGATACTATCTCCATAGAGGAGAACTCTGTATTTGCGAGCAGCGGGTAAAGTTACGCCTGCGCCTGGGTCTAAGGTCAATCCCGTGAACTGGACCGCTGTCGTCTGATTGTCCCAGCGGTCTTTTGTTTCTGTTGTGGACTTGACGACAAACTCCAGCAAATGCGTTCTGGACGTAGTTGGGGACGGCAGTGTTAACATCCACGTTTGTGGGCCGGAAGCAGTCGGAATATACTCCTGCCAGGAACCGGTGTCTAGACGGGCCCAGCACTCCGAGTACGGTGTTGCCGCCCCAATATTTAGCCCAATGGCGCAGGCAGCCGTATTGTCTAACCGGATCCTGAAGTAGGCGCCGGCATTGATTGTTTTGGCCGCCTCGCCCGTGACCAGCCAGTTATAAGGCGAGTAAACAAAACTCGCACTATTGGGAGCGACATGTACACTGCCACCAGGGTTTTGACCTGGAGCCGCAAGTGCGGCAGACAACATAAGGGCGGCCAAAATCATGATCTCGGCTACTCTCCGCTTTGTTCTATGAGCTTGCCAATGAGGCCGGTCCAGCCGGTTTGGTGACTGGCGCCTACTCCGGCTCCGTTGTCGCCGTTGTAGTACTCGTAGAAATTAATCAGGTCTTTCCAGTGCGGATCGTTCTGGAAAGTTGGGTTGGTTCCATAGACCGGACGGTGTCCGTCCGCTCCTTTTAGCGAGGTTCTGATGAGCCGGCGAGAGAGTTCCGTGGCCACCTTGGACAGTGGGATAAGGTTGTCCGATCCGGTTGGGAAGACTACTTTATAGTGGCTTCCCAGGCAGTAGTCGAACTTTTGCAGGGCTTCGATCAGCAGATAGTTGAGGGGGAACCAGATGGGTCCGCGCCAGTTGGAATTGCCGCCAAAGAGGCCCGTACTCGATTCCGCGGGCTCGTAGTCCACCCGGTATTCCATGCCGTTGACGTTCATAATGAGGGGATGCTCGAGGTGGAAGCGTGAGACGGCGCGCAAGCCGTTGGGCGAGAGAAATTCGCTTTCATCGAGCGCCTTATGCAGGACAAGCTTAAGCCTGTCCGGATCGACAATGGAGAGCAGGATTCGATTTTGACCGCGGTTCACCTGGAAGTCGGCTACATTCTGGCAAAGATCGGGTCGGTTCTCGACAAACCATTCCAGGCGTGACTTAAATTCCGGCATCCGGTCCAAAATTTCCTGATCGATTGTCTCGACCGCCAGGATGGGGATCAGGCCGACCATGGAGCGCACTTTAAGAAACTGGTGAGTCCCATCAGGGCGGTGCAGGACGTCGTAGTAGAAATTGTCCGTCTCATCCCAGAGGTCCAGATCGTGTTCGCTGAAGTTGTTCATGGCGTGGGCGATATAGACGAAGTGTTCAAAGAACTTCGTGGCCATATCTTCGTAGGACGGGTCTTCTCTGGTTAACTCAATGGCGATACTGAGCATGTTCAGGCAGAACATGCCCATCCAGCTGGTGCCGTCGGATTGCTCCAGGTGTCCGCCGGTTGGAAGAGGCTGGCTGCGGTCGAAGAGGCCTATGTTGTCCAGTCCAAGGAAGCCGCCCTGGAACACATTCTTGCCCTCTTCGTCCTTGCGGTTAACCCACCATGTGAAGTTTAGAAGCAGTTTGTGGAAGATCTTCTCCAGAAAGACTCGGTCTCCCTTACCGTTGATACGCCGGTCTATCTGGTAGACGCGCAGCGCGGACCAGGCCTGGACTGGTGGATTCACATCGCCGAAGGCCCATTCGTAGGCGGGAAGCTGGCCGCTCGGGTGCTGGTACCATTCATGATGGAGCAGGGTGAGCTGCTCCTTTGCAAACGCAGGATCGACCACCGCGATGGGGATACAGTGGAAGGCAAGGTCCCAGGCTGCGAACCATGGGTATTCCCATTTGTCCGGCATGGAGATGACGTCGGCGGCGTTCAGATGGCTCCAATCGTGGTTTCTGCCCTGCTTATGCCCTTCAGGCGGAGGAGGATTTCCGGCGTCGCCTTTCAGCCACCAGAAGACGTCGTATCGGTAGAACTGCTTGGACCACAGGAGGCCGGCAAAAGCCTGACGCTGTACGTTGCGTGCGTCTGCAGAGAGTGTTGGAGAGCCGATCGCGCTGTAAAACTCGTCGGCCTCGGCAATTCGTTCAGCAAATACGGCGTCGAAGGCCTCGGGCTCAAGGGCTGCGGCTTCCGGAACGCCGGGTGTGAGACGAAGGGTAATTACAGCCTGCTGGCCACCTTCAACCGTCACTTTGTAATGGGCTGCCGCCTTGGTGCCTTGCCCGTCCGGGCAAATGGCGCCGATAGAACCGTGTATGACGTGTTCGTGGAAGGCGTCCTTGACGTGCTCGACCGGGTTTTCAGAAACCCCGTAAAGACGCTTCTGGTTGGTCTCATTTTCTGTAAAGAGGAGTTCCGGAGAGCCTGAACAAAGAAGATGGCGTGGCTTGATTTCAGGATGCTCGATCTCAATACCTGTGACACCGACTAATTCTTTTTCGGCGGAAAGCTTGCCCTTTTCACTGCGATACCCCAGGGTCCAGGTGTTTCGGAACCAGAGTGTGGGCAATATGTCGAGGGTCGCTGCGTCGGGACCGCGGTTTGCCGCCGTAATCCGGATTAGAATATCGTCGGGCGAGGCCTTGGCGTATTCCACGAAAACATCCCAGTAGCGGTTTTCGTTGAATACTCCCGTATCGATGAGCTCGTATTCCGGGTCGTGTTTGGTTCTGTTCCGGTTTGTGACGACCAGGTCCTCGTAGGGAAAGGCCTTCTGAGGATACTTGTACAGCATCTTCATGTAGGAGTGCGTGGGAGTACTGTCGAGGTAGAAGTAGTATTCCTTAACGTCTTCTCCGTGGTTGCCTTCTGGGCCGCCCAAGCCAAAGATCCGCTCCTTAAGAATAGGGTCGACGCCATTCCAGAGTGCAAGTGCGAAGCAGATCTTTTGCTTGCTGTCGCAAATCCCAGCAATGCCGTCTTCCCCCCAGCGATAGGCTTTAGACCGGGCCCAGTCGTGTGGAAGGAAATCCCACGC
>Ga0302309_10004465_pt1 | contig 10326 bp, 9 predicted proteins | sample III_Palsa_N1_1_FD_200453 | JGI IMG/M metagenome (GOLD analysis project Ga0302309, IMG submission 200453) | Peat permafrost microbial communities from Stordalen Mire near Abisko, Sweden - III_Palsa_N1_1 | ecosystem: Environmental > Terrestrial > Soil > Palsa > Peat permafrost | place: Sweden... | reverse complement strand
AGTGAAAAAAACAGCAAGTGCGCCAGAGATAGAAAAAAAAATCTATGCATTTTGTGAAGTCTTGCTGAGCATTTCCCAAAAGAAAAGATCCATATATACGATGCTGGATGTTGAAATTGGAGATGTAGAACTAACCGCGTACGCAACTATCAAACAATCATTACATAAACGTTTTACGGAAAAGCAGGAATCCTTATTGCATAGCATATTGAACGAGGGAATTGCGGGCGGGCAACTTCCGCCAACAGATGAAAATTCATTGCTAAATCTTGTCTTTATCCTAATTAGTAGTTTGCATGGTCTACGGAGGGAAATGTCGATTGTCAATGACTTTTCCAGGATCACAGCTATCGCAAAAATACTGTCGGAAATGATTTTACACCAATTGAGAAAATAAAAAATTTGCTTTTTTTTCAACAAAAAAACAAAGAAAGTTTAAAAGTTTATAGCCCAGATTATGCTAAAACAAAAGAATTCCAATATATTCCGCGCATTTCATAGCCGCAATTATACCCTATTTTTTTTCGGACAGCTAATTTCACAAATCGGAACTTGGATGCAGCGAACCGGGATCAGTTGGATCGTTTACACTATGACCCATTCTACCTTTATGCTTGGCGTTACCGTATTTGCCGCTCAATTCCCTTCCTTCATTTTTTCGATCATTGGCGGCATATTTTCGGACCGATTCAACCGGCACAAAATCCTGCTATTCACCCAATCAGCATCAATGGTACAGGCGATGCTGCTGGCTTTCCTGGTACTTACTCATCATTATGCCATTTGGCAGATACTTACACTCAGTGTGGTCCTGGGAATAATCAACGCTTTCGATACCACTGCGCGGCAGCCATTGGTCAATGATCTGATCGATAACAAAGCCGAGCTGCCCAACGCTTTGGCTTTAAATTCTTCGATGGTCAATTTAGCGATGTTGGCGGGTCCAGCTTTCTCTGGGATTGTGCTGGTGAAATTCGGTGCGGGCATCTGTTTTTTACTCAATGGATTGAGTTTTGTTGCCGTATTGATTTCCTTGCTGATTATCAAGCTTCCCCCTACGGTGAAAACCACCACTCCAAAAAACATTAAATCTGATCTCAGCGAAGGCTTTAAATACCTAACGAAAACAGCCTCAATCGGAATGCCAATCCTGATGCTGGCTATCGTCAGCCTGCTGATAACACCTTACAATACTCTTTTGCCGGTTTTTGCGAAAGTGATATTTCACGGGAACGCGGCAACTTTTGGTTACATGAACGGGTTTATTGGATTCGGTGCTTTTTGCGGTGCCTTGTACTTAGCTTCCCTGAGACAGGGTACCAATATTAAAAAGATATTAATCATCAACACCATCATTTTCGGCTGTTGTCTCGCCTTGTTTTCCCATATGGCTTTATTTTATCCGGCAATGCTTTTTCTATGCATAGGCGGATTCGGATTGATGTCACAGACTACCATATGTAACACCATCGTGCAAATGGAAACCGTGCCGGCTATGCGCGGACGGGTACTGAGTTACCTGGTCATGGCCATTACCGGGATGGTTCCCCTGGGGAGCCTGATAATAGGAGGTATTTCTCAAAAAATCGGTGCACCAAACACTTTATTATGTCAGGGAATTCTCGCAGTGTTCATCGCACTTATCTTCTCCCGTTTATTAAAGCGCACTCATGGTAATCAGCGAGTCCCTATACCGGACGAGCGACTACCGGAACAAACTTATGAATAATGCCAGCGGATGAAAATAACGGACTTCGGTGGCTGGTAAATACGATCACCGAGTCAAACGCAAATAATGAATACCATAATTAATTATAAAATCTGCATCAGGTTATTCTGTTTTTTGAATAACTGCAAGGGCCTGGCCAATCGAAGAAATTGGGTTGTATTGAACAACAGGTGGCCTATCATGGAACGCTTAGGCTGCAGCGAAAAGTCATCTTCAGCGGGGATTTATCTGATCAGCAACGACTGTTTTTGATTCCTATATATCCTGTCATATGGAACTGATCGAGATCAATAGCAATGATCCGGCCATTGAGCACCATAACAGTAAATTGGTTCGCGTAATGCCTTTTCTTGAAAATTGATTGATAAACAAATAATGAAAATCCATTATAATATTTACAGTAATCACTAATTAAGTATAAAAAAATGAAAATCAACACCCAAAACACTATGCTCCTTGTATTAGATATGCAGGCCGCAATTATCAGTAAATTAACCGATGTAGATGCATTGGTGTCTAACGTTAACAAAGCCATTGTGGTCGCAAGAACGAAGGGCGTACCGGTTATTTACGTCAAAGTCGGATTTCGCCCGGGCGCAAACGAGATCAGCCAGAACAACAAGGCTTTTGGCGCTATGCAGCAATATTTGGCCAAAATGAACATGGATGATTTTATGGAACTGCACCCTTCGATTTTACCTGCGGAAAGTGAACCAGTTGTCATTAAACGCAGGGTAAGCGCTTTTTCCGGTAGCGATTTAGATGTTATTTTAAGGTCTGCTAAGATTGATCACATCATACTAGTCGGTTACACCACCAGCGGTGTGGTTTTAGCCACCCTTTTTGAAGCCTCAGATAAAGATTACCGGGTCACGCTGATTTCCGACTGCTGCGCCGATCAGAACAGCGATGTCCATCAAACACTGGTAACTGAGGTTTTTCCAAGGAAGGCCGATGTCATTACCATCGATGAGTGGGGTAATTAGGCAGAAGTTGACAAGGTTGGCTCAATAGTGTTAATAACAAACACAATTATGAAACTTTAAAGAATAGTGGTTCCGGTTGAAAATTGCGATACTGAGGTAAATGATTTCCAGCATCGGCTAACCGGGCATTTGGTTGATTTTGTTCAAAATAGCCATACACAGTTTTTAAGGTTCTGAAATTATCACACTGCAATAGCTATTAACAAGCATTTTCTTTATCACGAATTAAGGATATTCAATTTTGTCAACATGGAAATCATTTATCTTGTTACCCACCTGATCATGCTCTTTAGTACCTTAGGAATATTTTACACTTGCTTTACCATCCGAATTGACACCGATCAGGTTGATGATTGCGCTGGAAAGCGGAACACCCGGTCATGGTAGAGCTAAATTATCAAAAGCACAGGTAAAGCCTTTTCATCTTTGAAAATCAATTTTATCATAATTCATACGCCTTGAATCAAAAAAGAGAATGAAAACATATAATCTAATCATCGATGACAGTTACCCTTCGGGTGCAGCGTTAGTAGTCCTAATCTTGATATTTGAGTTGCTAAGGAATGGTATTTTTTCTTTACAGACGGCAAATTAGCCCTAAGATTGCTGTATAGGCTCTTGCCGATTTGGAAAAAAGAAAAACTAAAGGCAGTGTAATCTTCATACCGAAGTACAAAATAAAAAAGAAGCGGCCCAAATTAGAATGGCCGCTTCTATAACTATTAACTTATTACTGAAACTAACACTGAAGTTTATATCCAACGCCCCTGATACTCATCATTTGAATCCCGGACTCATCCTTAAGCATTTTTCGACGTGTGCCATAAAAACGTCCATACTTCTCGAATTATAATGGCCGACATCTCCCAGATCTCGGTCAGCAGTTTGTGTCGTCCAATCACGGCATTTTCTCAATCAGCAACATTTTAAGCAGCGCCGCTTCTTTATAAGAAATGTCATAGGTATTCGTGGTTGTTTTTAATTGCTGGTTCATGGTATCGAGCATACACCCGCAAAATTCAAACTTTGTTTGCTCTGGGGTTGCAGAAGAGTTAGGGAGGAAAAGGTAAAGCAATGATCTGATAATTACCATTAATTCATCCATACTGAAAGGGTTTTTCAGATAATCGTTTCCACCGCTTAAAGCCTTTATAACATTTTCACTTAATGATTTTGCACTCAAAAAAATTATGGGTCTGATTCAATTTTCTGATATCTTCAGCAAGGGTTTAACCATTTTTAAGCGGCATCACCACGTTCAATACACAAATATCCGGTCGAATCTTTATAAAACGAATCTAAAGCCTGTTCGCCGCTGGTTGCCATGGTGACCTCATAGCCGCTGCTAATCAACCCGTCACCAACAATATTGGCAAGAAACGGCTCATCTTACGCGTATAGTATGCTGTAACTGATATTGCTAATCGTAAATAGATAATGCATTTACTTCCCTTTCCGACTTCACTGATCAATTTGTTTTACCCGCCATGCTTTTCAACAATTTGTTTTACATAATGCAATCCCAGCTTAAGTTCGCGTTAAAGGTGAGCTGAATAATAAGATTTGTTGCCATGCCTTTCACTTTGGCGGATGGCCTGTTGAGCGGTATAGCAGGACGATTAATCCTTTCCGCAAATAGCAATATATAAGTAGGGAAATTTTTTAGAACTACTCCTGTTTTACTCACATACTCTTTAACGGTGATCAATAAATCGAATGATCTATTTTAAGTTATCCAACAATAATTTTGTTTGATTTAATACCTTTAATATACTTTAGATTTAATCAGATGGAAATATAAAATCTAATCGCCTAAAGTCATTATATGTTAGCATTGAAGCGCTTCGCCCTTAAATTAATTTTGGCATTTTCCAATTCATTTTCTTTTATAACTTCCAACGACATATCGATAAACCATTCCGATTTCTTACTACTGAAGTAGCTGACTTTTAGTCCCATAAAATCATCTATAGAAATCATGCTTTGCTTGTTGTCAATGATGTTACAATCAAGAAGGTCGATTTTAGTTTACTATTGTTTACATATTTGTTCTGCACGGCCTTGATCACGTAACTTTTATTCTTTTCGTTTATAGATGTAAAATTGTGATTTACAAAGAATACTATGTTTTTATAAAAATGAATTTTTAATCTGTCATTAATACCATTAATCTTCCTTTTATAAATATAAATAGAGACATTTTTTTCGTTGAAAACATAATCAGGGTATCATTTCTTTCGGATAATGAATTTAACATCTTTACCAAGTAAATCAGGAAGAATATCAATATCTGTATGTAGTGAGTTTAAATCGATTTTCTTTGGAAATATATTAATATAATTTGCAGCTTTAATATACTGTTTTAAAATACTTTCATAATAAATCATTGATTTTAAAATAGTTAGGGCTTTCAAAATTATTAATGTGAAAATAAGATAAGATCTTATTTAATCTATAAAGGTGAAATATTTTATTAAAATCAATTTTGATAAACATTCACTTAGGGATTATTAAAAAAACTAAAACAGATTAACTATCAGTAATTAACCTATAGGAAATATTATAATATGTACGCCTTAAAAACCATGTATTATTACATTGAGTTAATTAAGTAGATTTAATAATCCCTTCGAGACAATTTTAACAACTCAATGTATGTTGTGAAATAGTAGCCTGGCTATTTGCTGAAGTATTTTTTAATAGAAGGCTGTTCGCCGTTATCCCGTATCTTCGACAGTGCATCCCGGCAGGACCTGGTCCCCGGTATTGCAAAGATCGCTGATCATGATCATTCAGTGCGAATAGCGCGGCAGCTGCACCTGGCTAAATATACAAGGTACCCCTGTCGCCGGCGTGCTGGTAATAGTCCATATTCTGATAGTTAAGCAGCCCTAATCAATCAAGTATAGGCTTATTGATAGCGTATCCCTATGCCCTGAATTTAAGTGCCAAAATATTGATGCCGATCAAATATTCGCCCGCTTAACGGTCCCTCCGAGATTGTGTGCAAAGGCTGTCGTGTAAGTGTTCCTGCTGGCGCCCGTGCCTCAAAGATTTTATAGGCACACTGTACCAGCAATTGAAACCCGTCGAAACTTATTTCAGACTTAAATTGGAAAGGTTTTTTGTCAGTTCTCAAAAACGTGTATTGAGTGACCTGGCACTTTCTGCTAAAGTTATCTTAACTTTTTATTTAAAATCACAATGTCACCCGAGAAAAAACAAAACAACATTCGAAGACCTTCTCGATTAACAATTTGGCCTCAAAAGACCAAAGCCTTTATGTTTATTGATTATTCCTGAACTATTCACTTCTTAAACTTCTTACAGGGTTTACCAGGGCTGCTTTTATTGCTTTATACCACACAGTCAGCCACGCGATTATTACAGAGGCGGCAATGGAGATCAGAAATATGCCGGGCCCCATGGCATATCTGTAGCTGAATGTCTGTAACCACTTATTCATCAGGAACCAACCAGCCGGAGCAGAGATCCCAAAAGCAATAATGATCAGTATAGTAAATTCTTTAGAGAATAAATAAACGATGCTGCCGACTGACGCGCCAAGTGTTTTGCGTATGCCGACCTCCTTTACCCGCTGAACGGTCATAAATGAAACCAGTCCGTACAAACCGAGACACGAAATCAGGATGGCAATGCCGGAAAATATTTTAAAGAGTTGAGACAGTTGGTTGTCATCTTTATAAAAATCAGCTATTTTTTCGTCAAGGAATTTGTATTCATAGAGATTTTCAGGAAAGGTAATATTGTACACTTGTTCAACGGCAGCCAGCGTTTGTTTAAGATTAGCAGGCCGGACTTTGATGTTGATGGTTCTGTAAGCGCTTTTATTTGAGCCCATAATAACCGGCGGGATCCGGGATTTTAAGGAACTGACATTAAAATCCTTCACGACTCCTACAATCCGGGCATTCTTGCCCTCGATGGACATCGCTTTCCCAATAGCAATACTCGGGTTCGAAACGCCCAGTTTTTTCAGCAGTGTTTCATTTACGACAACCTCATGCAGCGTGTCCGTTTGAATAAAAGGCCTTCCCGCTATAAGTTGTAAATGATACAGGTTAAAATAGGCGGCGTCAGCATATTTCAAGTCAGCCATAAAATTTACCGGTTTTGCAGCATTATCGTAGGTAAAATCTGACCCCATGCTGGCGTTGTCCGATGGACTGGCGAAACTGTAACTGACATCCCTTACCCCGGGCTGCTGCAGCAATTCATCGTGTAAAGAATTGAGACGGCTTAAACTAACACTGTCATTTGGTAAGTCAACATTAATAACTGCATCCTTGATAAATCCGAGGGATTTATTATTAAAAAAGTGCATTTGGTTAATAATGACCAGCATCCCGATGATCAGTACCTGGGCAATACAGAATTGCAATACGACCAGGGTTCTGCGCAGCGAAACACCGCTTGTGCTGCCTGCCGAAATTTTATTTTTTAATGAAGCGATAGGATTAAATCCGGATAAGACCAGCGCCGGATAAAAGCCGGCTAAAAAGGTAACCGAAATCAGTAAACTAAAATTGAACAGCAATACAATAGGGTCTGTCAAAAAAAATATCCCCAACCTGATATCCAGTAATTTATTAAAAAAAGGCACAGCCGAGTACGTAACAAGGATACCTAAAACAATCGCCGATAAGGTGATGATCAGCGTTTCACTCATGAACTGCAATATAAGTTGTCCACGGTTACTGCCTAATACTTTACGGATACCGACCTCCTTAGAGCGGTTAACCGCCTGCGCGGTTGCCAGGTTAATAAAATTTACACAAGCTATGATTAAAAGAAATAAACCTGTAAGTGCAATTGCGTTCAATAATTGATGACTGAATGTTCCCTTTGTATATTTTCCGGTGTCCGTATTATAGTGAATGTCTGAAAGCGGCTGTAACTGCATTCCCTGTTTAATAGGCCCCGGGGTAGCATGCTTTTTAAAGAATCCGTCCAGTTTAGCATTAAACTGGTTTACATTTTCGTTATCAGGCAAAAGCACAAAACAATAATGGTCGTTATAAATGCTGGACCAGTTTGTTAAATCGTTGGCATAAATGCCGCCCTTTGCTTTAATAGACGCGTATGACAAAACAACCTTCAAAGGAAAGTCCGTGTTGGCCGGCGGGTCATTCAAAATACCCGTTACCTTAAGATTGATCTTATTGTCAAGCGTAACAGTCTTTCCAACGGCATTTTTCCAATCGCCAAAAAACTTAGCTGCTTCGCTTTGTGTTAAAACCACCATGTCCGGGTCATTGAGTGCTGTTTTTCGATCTCCCGCCAGCCAGCTGAAATTAAATATGCTGAAGAACTGCGGTTCAGCGTAATAAGTATCTTCTTCTTTAAACTTTTTAACAGTATTGGTCTTCGCGTCACTGACAGTTAAAAGCCCGCCACCGGTTTTAAGTATTCCGGCTACCTGTTTGAGCTGCGGAAAATCCAGGCGAAGACCTTCCACCGTCGGGATGGGCACTCCGCTGGAGTAGGTCACACCATCAGGATTATGCTGAACGAGTAAAACCCGGTATATGCGATCCTTTTTCGTATGAAAGGTATCGAAGCTTGTTTCATACCGTATGATCAGAAAAATTAAAAGGCAGGAAGCAATTCCTATGGCTAAACCAATAATATTGAGTGTTGCATAGCCCTTATTATTGAATAAATTTCGCAGTGCAGTTTTAAAATAATTCCTTATCATTCCTTTTTTTCTTTAGGTAAAAACTTCAGGGGATACCTGATTGTAATACTATTTTATTAATATCCCATGTCTTTCTGCATATTGCTCAGCATCCGATAAACGGGATTCTTTATTAATTCCATATTGTCTGTAAAATTCATCAACTGTAACCCGGGATGCTTTATCCGGGGTGCCGCTGTCAAAAGGAGGTGCAGGATCGTACTCCATATCAAGCTGAATTTCCTTAGCTACTTCTTCGCCGCTAAGAATTGCTGCTAACGCGAGCGCCCCGTCTATTCCGGCAGTAATGCCAGCGGAACTTATATAATTTCCATCAACAACAAACCGGGATTTTAAAGCGTCGGCTCCGTAATATTTTAACAGGTCCCATGCGGCCCAATGTGTTGTAGCCTTCCTGCCCTTAAGAATTCCCGCAGCTCCGCATAGTAATGCGCCGGTACATACTGAAAATAAATACCGGCCTGAGTCAAATTGATTTCGGATCAGTGATAATACTTCATGGTCATCCATCAGATTTTGCTGTCCAAGTCCTCCGGATACAACCAGGACATCCAGAAGGGGAGAATCGGCGATAGTCATTTCAGGCGTCAATATAAGGCCCTTAATATCACGCACCGGGTCGGTTGTTTTCGATATAACATGGGTAGAAACCTCAGGGAGGCGCGACAAAACTTCAAATGGACCTGTAAAATCAATTTGGTCTTGTTCGGGAAAAATAAGAAACCCGATCACCAGTTTTAACCCGTCGGTTTTAGCGGTAATCACCGCCGTCGAATTTTCTTCTTTCATTGTTGTCTTTTAATTACAAATTAAACTGAGTTTAATATTACTTCATATGGACAAAAGCTATGAAGTCATGGATAATTTCAACGTTCAAAGAATTGTTAACCAAAGCTTTTAGCGTCGTCTGCAATCATTTAACAAATAGCGATTTTAAGATTACCCGAATCACTTTATCAATTATTAGATAAAGTTTTGTATTTCAAAAATAGGTTGAAAAGAAACTGAATGTATAGGCGGTAAGTAAGATTTAACCATAATTAACCAAGTGTAACTTAATAACAAACGTAGTACGTAACAGGACGACTTTTCTTGCAGGGTTAGTGCGTTCTGACAACGATGAATATCAATCCAATTCCTTTTTCAAAAAAAAAGGGTAATGATGTGGCAAATAAGGACAATTAGGCCCGCAGGTAACTGCATAGCCTAATGATCCAAGTTAAAAATGTTATTCGTTTAACTGAAAAGCTAGAAAAATTCAGTCTTTCATTTCACTGGCCAGCGCGATTTCCTTTTGATCGTCCAAAGCTGCTAAACGTTCTGCCAGTGCCGTGCGCATGTCCCGGTAGGCATCGCCTCCCAGGGCAAGCCTCAAAGGTGCTGGTGTTATCTCCACACAATTAATGATTTCCTGAACTGTTTTATTTACGTCGCCCTTTAGGGGGAACTTGCCGGCTTCCACCGCGCGGCGCACATCGCCTGCAGGGGTGTTGTCGTAAGCTGGTATCACTGGTGCTGTTTCCATGCCTGTACCAAATGAGGTTTTGTGAGCGCCTGGTTCAATAATAGTTACGCCAATATTCAGCGGGGCAACCTCCTTGGCCAATGTATCACAAAAACCTTCCACCGCCCATTTAGATAAATGGTAATAGCTGAAATTGGGATAAGTGGTTTGTCCTCCGGCAGATGAAACCTGTAATATCCGCCCATTGCCCTGCGCGCGCAGGTATGGGAGCACCGCCCTTATTACCTGGACCGAACCGGTGATATTGGTTGCTATCTGCCGATCGATCTGCTCATCACTTGCCTCTTCTACAGCGCAAAACAGGGCATAGCCCGCGTTGTTGACAATCACATCAATCTGACCCAATTCATCAAAAGCTTTTTTAACT
>Ga0302309_10004463_pt1 | contig 10328 bp, 6 predicted proteins | sample III_Palsa_N1_1_FD_200453 | JGI IMG/M metagenome (GOLD analysis project Ga0302309, IMG submission 200453) | Peat permafrost microbial communities from Stordalen Mire near Abisko, Sweden - III_Palsa_N1_1 | ecosystem: Environmental > Terrestrial > Soil > Palsa > Peat permafrost | place: Sweden... | reverse complement strand
GGGCGGCAGCAGCACAGTCGGAATCAGCCAGGGCCAACCGGGATCCTACGGCATCCTGGGCGTGACCGGGACCGGCACTCCGGGAGGTCGGTTCGGATCCGTGGGTTGGATCGATGCGTCGGGCAGTCTTTGGCTCTTCGGAGGCAATGGCTACGACTCTACCGGTGCGGAGGGGTATCTCAACGACCTATGGAAGTACCAGCCATAGGATAGGAGAGAACTTGCACGAGGCGAACGGTTTGCCTAGGCGCGGATACAACGCGCCTAGGCGGGCCGTTCGCCTCGACTTTTTTGCCCATCAAGACACTTACGTCGCTGCTCTTTGGAACACCCGGCAGAATTGAGGGAGCCACACGGGCCGTCCGACGCCATAAACGCCAATGCTCCGCGATGAAGCTAGGCCTTCTACCTTGCCGGGTTCGCCCGCGCTGTTGATTCGCGCACAACCAGCTCCGGCTCAATCCGCGATAGCTCCGGCACCTTAGCGCCGGCGATCTTCTTGAGCAGCAGCGACGCCGCCACATTGCCCATCTGCTGCAGCGGCTGGCGAATGGTAGTCAGTCGCGGCGTGTAGAACTCCGCCGCCGGAATATCGTCGAAGCCCATCACTGAAACATCAGCCGGCACTCGCAGCCCAGCGTCATGCAATCCACGCACCGTGCCGATGGCGGCCACGTCGTTGAAGCAAAGCACCGCGGTAAAGTCCTTACGACGCATCAACAAACCCTGAATGCCAACGTAACCCAGGTCCGACGAGTGGCTGTCTTTATCGAGGTGAATGACCAGTTCAGGCGATACCTGCAATCCCAGCGAACGCGCAACGTGCAGCGTAGAACGCCAGCGGCTGCGCGAGTCCGAGCTGAAGAGCTGGCCGCGCATGTAAGCGATCTTGCGATGGCCAAGACGATACAGATGCCCAAGCGCCAACTCCGCCGCGCGCTCATGGTCGAGCACCACATTCGCGACCCCGGGAACAACCGTATGTCCGGCGACGGAGACCGTCGGGCACGGCGGCGGCGTCTCCAGATGCGTGTCGATCGCCAGCAGACCCTCCACACCGCGAGCATGCAGTAGCCCCGGGTACTCCGCCACCAGATCAACCCTGTGCCGATGATGCGCCGTGAAGAAGAAGAACCCCTCCTTCATCAGCACGTCCGCGGCGCCGCTCAGTACCTGCGAGTGATACCCCGCGCCAAGCTCCGGCAGCATCACGCCGATCGTATGCGTACGCTTGCCCTGAAGCGAACGGGCAACATGGCTGGGTTGGTAGCCAAACTCCTTCGCCGCATCGCGAACCCGCTGCCGCGTCTTCTCCGGAATCGACCGGTTAGGCGCGTCGTTCAGCACAAAAGAGACCGTAGCCGCACTCAACTCCAGATGCTCGGCCAGCATCTTCAGGCTTACGGGGCGCGTGGGCTTAGGCGGAATGATTGATTTGCGGGGCATCGGTAGTCTCGCCAGTTTATTCCAGAAATAAGTTCAGGACTAAAGAATGAGACAGAGACCATGAGTTTTCGTTAGGAAGATAGTGATCTTTCTTTCCAGCATCGCTCATGGCCGCCCCCGAGCCAGCCATCAGGGGTTATGCTACCTTGATTCCATCTCAGGCTTCTTCTTCTGGAGTACCCGTCGTCTCATGAAGGCAAACACCTCAAGCACAACTCAATATGGCCGATGGCTGCTCTGCGTCTCAGGGCTTGGCGGACTTCTCTATGGCATCGATGTAGGCATCATTGCCGCGGCCCTGTTGTACCTGGGAAAGACGGTCAATCTAACCACGGAGCAGACCTCCATCATCGTAGCCGCAGTCCTTGCCGGCGGGATGTGCTCGTCGCTCGTAGCCGGCTTTCTCGCCGACTGGCTGGGCCGCAAGAAGATGATGATCCTCAGTGGTCTCATCTTCGTCGCCAGCGTCGGACTCATCGTCATCTCACAAAGCTTCGTCCTGCTCTTCGCCGGACGCCTGCTGCAGGGCATCAGCGGCGGCATCATCGCCGTAGTTGTGCCGCTCTATCTCGCAGAGTGCCTAAGCGCAGAGCATCGCGGCCGTGGCACGGCAATCTTCCAGTTCATGCTCACCTTCGGCATCGTCATCGCATCGCTGGCGGGCTTCTTCTATACCCGTCAGGCTGAAGCGGCAATCAAAGCCGCAGCCGGCAACGCCACGCTAATTCTGGCAGCCGAAAACCACGCATGGCGCGGCATGTTTCTGTCAGTGATCTATCCCGGCGTGCTGTTCTTCGCCGGCTCCTTCTTCCTAAGCGAGACCCCGCGCTGGCTCTTCCGCAAGGGAAGAAAAGAGGAAGCCCTCGCCTCGCTGCGCCGCACCTCACCAGAGGCCGAAGCCCAGCTCCAGATGAACGAGATGGAGGCGCTGGCCCGCGAAAATCAACGCAAAGAAGAGGCCCACGCGACAGGCTCACTGCTACGCCGCAAGTATGTGGTGCCTTTCGTAATCGCCTGCATCATCCTCGCCTGCAATCAGGCCACGGGCATCAACTCCGTCCTCGGCTTCCTGGTCATCATGCTGAAGCAGGCGGGAATGACCCCAAGCCACGCCACACAAGGCGACGTCGCCGTCAAAGTCCTGAACTGCGTCATGACGATCGTAGCCGTAGCCCTCGTCGACAAAAAAGGCCGCAAGTTCCTCCTCGAGATCGGCACCGGCGGCATCATCATCGCGCTTCTCGCCGGCGCCTTCATCTTTCACAGCTTCGAGTCCAAACGCGTCGACGTAAAGCAGCAGATGCAGTCGCTCACGACCGGCAACGCTCTTCATCTCTCCGGCGACCAATTCTTCGCCAAGCTCCCTAGCACGCAGCCCGTCGCCCTCACCGTGATGTACACCTACGGCGATGGCGATAAGTCCACCACAGTCCTAAGCAGCGACACGGACTCCAGCCTCAACCTCTCTCCCGACGCCGCAAAGCCTAACGCGCACCTGACCATCCAGCGAGCCTTCTACGGCCCAGTCCCCACCGAGGCTACCGGATGGTGGATCACCGCCTGCATCGCCCTTTTCATCGCCTCGTTCTCGGTCGGCCCCGGTGTCGTCGTCTGGATCGCCCTCTCCGAGCTCATGCCCACCCGCATCCGCTCCACCGGCATGGGCATCGCGCTGCTGCTCAACCAGGCAGTCTCCACGGTCATCGCCGCCCTCTTCTTGCCCGTCGTAGGAGCCTACGGCTACTACGCGATGTTCCTCTTCTGGGCCGCCTGCACAGTGGTCTACTTCATCGTTGCCGCATTCTTCCTCCCCGAGACCAAAGGCAAAACCCTCGAACAGATCGAAGAATACTTCGAAGGCGCCAAGGCCCTTTGAGTCCCAATCGAAACCTCAGCAAGTAAGGCGGTATAATTTCACAAGCGAGCGGGAGTAGCTCAATGGTAGAGTAGCGGCTTCCCAAGCCGTTGGTTGCGGGTTCGATCCCCGTCTCCCGCTCCAAATCTCTGACACCACAAACGACAAGGGCCGCGCATCAAGCGCGGCCCTTGTCGTTACAGCGAACCTTACCGGCTAGCCGTCTGTGTCTTCGGCTGTGTACCCAGCGTGTGATCTTCGAGCGCGGTAGCCTCGGGCATAAACGTCAGCGCCTTGGCAATCTGCGGATCCCACTCAGCTCGCACCTGCATACCCAGCGCCTGCCCAAACTGCGACGTAAACAGCTCAGCCTTGATGCTCGACTTCACCCAGTCGATATTGTCTGCGACATCCTTCTCCGTGAAGTCGATCTTCTGCGTCTTCAGGAAGTCCTCAAACTGCTTCAGAATCGCATCGTCCACCACGAACTCCTTGCTCACGGTGTGGTCCGAGAGGTAATGCTTCGAGAAGTTGAAGTACGAGTAGTTCTGGAGCAGCACATCCTGGAAGTGGTTGGACTTCAGCTCAGCGATCTTCTCATCCGGCGTAATGCCGCCGCCGCCATAGACCGTCCGTCCCGAGTCCGTCAGCTTCACTTCCTTATTCGAGTTGTTCGCCGGCAGCGCGCCCTCGCGACCGTAGTAGTAGTCGTAGAGCGAAAGCCCCTCATAGTTCCGCTGGATCAACCGTCCCGACGGCGTGTAGTAGTGGAACGTCGTCAGCGCGAGGCCAGTATTCTCTGCCAGCGGAATCACCGTCTGCACCAGCCCCTTGCCAAACGTCGTCTCGCCGACGATCAGCGCGCGATCATGGTCCTGCAGCGCGCCAGAAACAATCTCCGCCGCCGAAGCCGTATTGCGGTTCACCAGGATCACAATCGGATACTTCCCATCCGACCCCTTCGGCGCGCGATACACCTGATCCGGGAACGCCCGTCCCCGCTGCGAAACCACGATCTGGCCCTTCTGCAGGAACTTGTCCGACATATTCACGGCCTCATTCAGCAGCCCGCCGGGGTTGCCGCGCAGGTCGATCAGCAACCCATGCAGGTTCGGCCCAAACTTATCCAGCGCCTCCTGCACCTCGTGCGAGGTCGTCTCCATAAAGTTCGTTACGTGGATGTACCCAATACCCGGCTTGATCTCAAACGCAATATCCACCGAGTACCGTGGAATCTCATCGCGCACCAGGTTGAACACCAGCGGCTTCGGCGAGCCCTCCCGGCCCATCGTCACCGAAACATTCGTCCCCCGCGGCCCCTTCAGCATCGAAGCCACAGCAGCCGAGTCCATGTGCTCGGTCGTCTTCCCATCGACGGCCAGAATCACGTCGCCCGGCCGAATCCCAGCCTTATAAGAAGGCGTCCCTTCAAACGGCGCCAGCACCACAATCTTGTCGCCCTGTGGCTGAATCTGCATGCCCACGCCGTAGTATTTGCCGTGCTGGTCTTCGCGCATCTGCGCAAACGCCTTCGGATCAAAAAAGTTCGAGTGCGGGTCCAGAACGTGCAGCATCCCCGGGATCGCACCGTCGTAGATCGCTTTGTCGGCCTTGTCGCTGTCCATCTTGTCGGCATAGTTCTGCTCAACCAGCGCATAGACATTCGTAAACGACTTCATCGAATCGCGCAGGTTGGACTCGTCGCTCGCCGACTGGGCCGAAACCCCACCGAAGACCGAGCCTGCGACACCGCAGACTGCTAAAAATATAGTTGCCGAAAACAGAGCGCGACGGGTGCGATTAGCCATAAAGATTGGAAGGACCTCAATGCAGAAAAGCAGCGGTAAAGACACAGAAATCCTGCGCCAAACCCCGCCTTACGGGTTGGACGGAGTATATCACCGCGGCGTTAGCCAACCCGTTGGACAATAGCCAGCCAGCCCGTTGGACAATAGCCAGCCAGCTCCCGGGCGATTGCCGTCGCCGCCCGCCACGTCCACCCCCAAAACCCCGCAAAACCAGCCGCCCGTAATTCCGTTAGAATAGGGAGGCCAGTTGACCTCTGTTTCGCGGCGTGGTCAAACATAAGAAACTCACTGCCGATCCCGCTCGACTTCAGGGTTGCGGGCGTTGGGACACAATCAAGAAAGCCCGATCGCGGCAGGGCATAACTACAGCGGCAGTCTGTAAAGGAACGGATGATCGAGAAGCACATTAGCAAAGACACCACCCATAAGTTGTTCTCCGGCGCGCTGATCCCCGCCGTTCTTGCTGTCGCCACGTTCAGCTTCGCCGGCGCGCTCTCCGCGCAGACCCAGCCGCAGCAGCCCAACTACCAGGTCCCCGGCCTCTTCGGCGCACCCACGCAGCTGCAGCTTCCCACGCTCCCGTCATCCACACCCATCACGCCCAACGGCGCAGTCGTGGAAGATGTTGTCGCCCGCGTCAACGACCAGATCATCACCCGCAGCGAGTACGAACAGGCCCTGCAGTCGTTGTTGCAGGAAGCCAAGCGGCAGAACGCGAACCAGGCTGACTTCGACGACCAGCGCAAGAACCTGCTCCGCGACATGATCGACCAGCAGATCCTGCTCTCCAAGGGCAAGGAGCTCGGCATCTCCGGCGACGCCGAGATGATGCACCGCCTCGACGACATCCGCAAGCAGAACCACCTCGACTCCATGGAAGCCCTCGAAAAGGCCGCCGCCACGCAGGGCGTCTCCTTTGAGGACTTCAAGCAGGGAATTCGCAACAATGCCATCACCCAGCAGGTGGTGCGCGATGAGGTCGGCCGCCACATCAACATGACCCACGCGGATGAGCTGGCCTTTTACAACGCCAACCTCAAGGACTTTGAAGTCCCCGAACAGGTTCACCTCAGCGAAATTCTTACTCCCACCCCGGAGAACGCCACCGAAGCCCAGCTCGCCGATGCGAAGGCCAAGGCTGACGCCATCGAAGCCCAGCTCGTAGCCGGCGCCAACTTCGCAGATCTCGCCAAGAGCTCCTCCGGCGGCCCCACGGCCTCGGCCGGCGGCGATCTCGGCGACTTCAAGCGTGGAACGCTCGGCGCGGTGCTGGAGAATGCAACCTTCCCCCTCGCCGCCGGAAAGTTCACCGAACCCATCCGCACCCGCCAGGGCTTCGTCATCCTCCGCGTGGATACCCACCAGGCAGCCGGCACTCCGCCTCTCGATACCGTCGAGGCACAGGTACAGGAAGGCGTATACATGGAGCAGCTACAGCCTGCTCTCCGCCAGTACCTCACCAAGGCGCGTCAGGAGCTCTATGTTGATATCGCTCCGGGCTTTGTCGATTCCGGCGCAGTCGCCAAGAAGAACACCGATCAGTTCACGGCCTATAAGGCTCCCGCACTCAAGAAGAAGACCGTAAAGCACGAGCGCATGGAGCAGCAAAAGGCCACCGCAGCGCAGGTGGAACTGGCCGCCGCACGCGCCAAGGTTGCTGAAAAGAACGCGGAAAAAGCCGCGGCAACTTCGGCACAGAATCCCAACGCAAAGAACGTCTCCAAGTCGACCAAGCCGAAGAAGATCCACAAGGAGAAGATTCGTTACGGGCAGGCTCCTCGCAACTCGCTTCCGTCCGCCCCCATGGAAACCGCGACTGTGAACAACGGCGCGCTTGCCGGTCAGGCCCCCGGCGCAGCCATGGCGATGACCGCCTCCACGACCACCATCTCCACCGGCACAGGCGTCGATACGGACGACAATCCGTTGACCCCGAAGACTGGCCCGCAGCGTAAGTCCCGCATCGGCGCACGGCAGGACGAAGAGAACGCGACCCACCTTCAGGCCAAGCTAAACAAGGCCGAGGTCAAAGCCGAAATTCGTCCTGTGAAGGCCGATCAGCAGGCGACTGCGTCGGAGAAAGTGCAGGCTGCTCCCCTTGGCTTGAACGGCGACACGGAAAAGAAGAAAAAGAAGCCCGCCCACGTAAAGGGTCAGCCCAAGGAGCGCATGCAGACGCAGCCCACCAAGCCGGTGGATACGACGCCCGCCATCGCACCCACAGCGAACCCCGCTCTGGTATCGACGCCAACAGGCCTGCAGCACGCCGAAACACCTGCAAAGCCCGCACCGTCATCCGACCAAACGGTACTGCCCCCGGCAGACACTCCCGCCCCCGGCGCACCACCCCAGGGCCAGCCGCTGCCCGCAACCACTGGCACCGAACCCAACGCTCCAGTAACCACCCCCGCACCGCACTAAAGCAGGGATTAGGGAACAGGGATTAGAAAACAGAGATCAGCCAAAGGTTGATCTCTGTTCTTTTTAAGCGACCCCCTGAAGCTGTCTATGGCCCCATTGAAGCCGCCTATTGTTTGTCATTCCGCAGCGCAGCGGAGGAATCTGCAGTTGTTGTTGCTGTTGTTTGTTCTTACCGAAGCTCGCACCACCCTTACACTCGTCATCCTTGAGCGCAGCGAAGGACCACTGTATTGGCTTTTGCCGTTGCTGTTGTTTGTTCTTACCGAAGCTCGCACCACCCTTACACTCGTCATCCTTGAGCGCAGCGAAGGACCACTGTATTGGCTTTTGCCGTTGCTGTTGTTTGTTCTTACCGAAGCTCGCACACCCTTACACTCGTCATCCTTGAGCGCAGCGAAGGACCACTGTATTGGCTTTTGCCGTTGCCGCTGCTTGTTCTACCGGATCGGCAAGGGTCATCAATCTACTCCCTACTCCCTACTCCCTACTCCCTACTCCCTACTCCCTACTCCCTGTATCCTGATCAAACACCATGAAAGACTTCTACATCGCCGACGCCGCCAGCTTTGAAGGCCAACCCGTAACCAGCTTCTTCCTGCTCACCTCCATCTCCGCCCGCGACGGCAAAACCGGCAAGCAGTATCTCGCCCTCACCCTCGCCGATAAGACCGGCCAGTTCGACGGTCGCATGTGGGACGACCTCGACGGCATCGTCGACACCTGCAAAGAAGGCTCCTACATCAAGGTCCAGGGGAAGCTCGAAAAATATCAGGGCAAGTACCAGTTCATCGTCCTCAAGATGCGCCTCGCCGCCGCAAGCGAGTTTGACACCGCCGACTTCATCCCCACCACCCAGTTCGACATCGCCGAGATGGACGCCGAGCTCCGCGGCTACGTCGCCGCCTTCTCCAGCGAACCCCTCCGGAAGCTCGTCCTCTCCTTCCTCGACGACCCAGCCATCGGCCCGGCCTTTATCACCGCCCCCGCCGCCAAGCGCCTCCATCACGCCTGGATCGGCGGCCTGCTGGAGCACGTCCTCACTCTGGTCCGCGTCTGCCTCGCCACGGCCCCGTTCTACCCCGAGGTCGACCCCGACCTGCTGGTCACCGGCGCCATCCTCCACGACGTCGGTAAGATCCGCGAACTCTCCTGGAAGTCCAGCTTCAACTACACCCTCGAAGGCCAACTCATCGGCCACATCTCCATCGTGCAGGGCATGCTCCACGAAAAAATCGCCACTCTCAACGCCGCCGCAGCCGAAACCAGGGCGTCCCTCCCAGCCACAACAGAACTCCCGCCGTCCGCGCAGGACTTCCCGGACCGTTTGCGCCTTCTCATCGAGCACATGATCCTCTCCCACCACGGCAAGCTCGAGTTCGGCTCTCCCAAGCTCCCCATGACCCCGGAGGCGATGCTCCTCAGCGCCCTCGACGACCTCGAAGCAAAATTCCAGGCCATGCGCAACGAGTTCGCCGCCGCCAAGTCCTCCGGCAAGTCCTCCGACGAAACCACCGAATGGGTCCGCTCCATGGACCGCCCCCTCTTCAACTCCCGCGCCTTCCTCGCCGACAAAGATTAGACAACCGAACACTGTCATTTCCACCGGACCCTGAGCGAAGCCGAAGGGAAAGTGGAGAAACCCCCGTATTGGTTCTCCACCACCCCCCACAAATCTGTCATCCTGAGCGGAGCGCAGCGCAGTCGAAGGACCTGCCATACCGCCAGTCCCGACACAATCGCTCGAACCTTTCAACCGCAGATCCTGCTATTGCTCCTCCACCAACTAATAAACTAGCAACAGAAGGCTTTTCCCGCTGCCGTCACGGTAAAACCCCACCGTAAATCACCGTCCGTAGCACCGTAAAAAACGACCGTCGCCACCGTCTTTTTCACCGCAAAAAAACAGCCAAAACCCTCGTCTTTATTGCCCATTTCAAATTGTTCCACGTGGAACAATTTGCCGTTCCCGCAATTTCCCGGTCCAAACCACCCATTTCACCCCTCCAACCCTCCTCCCTCAATCCTCCAACCCTCATCCCTCTCCAGAAAACCACCGCCCCACACGGTCCGTACGGTCAAGAGTTATAGCTCGGTATAATCAAGATTCCATGCTTCGTTTCTCTACAGCCGGCGAAAGCCACGGCGAATCCCTCGTTGCCCTCATTAGCGGACTTCCGGCGGGCGTTCCCGTCGACCAGGAGTTCTTAGACCACGAACTGTGGCGCCGCCAGCAAGGCTACGGCCGCGGCGGACGCATGCGCATCGAGCGCGACACCGCCCACATCCTCTCCGGCGTCCGTCACGGCAAGACCATCGGCTCACCTATCGCGATGACGCTCGCCAATAAGGACTGGAAGAACTGGGAAGAGATCCTCCCTGTAGCCGAAGGCGACGCCGAAAAGCACAAAGCCGTAAAAAGCCCCAGACCCGGCCACGCCGACCTAGCCGGCGCCCTGAAATACGATTTCAAAGACGCCCGCTACGTCCTCGAACGCGCCTCCGCCCGCGAATCGGCCGCCCGCGTAGCCTGCGGAGCCGTAGCCAAAATGCTCCTCCGCTCGCTAGGCATCGAGGTCGCCAGCCACGTAGTCCGCGTCGGCACAGGCGAACTCTCCCGCGAAGCCACCTTCGCTGAGATCGCCGCCCTCGCCAGCCGGGAAGAAGTCCTCCTCGCCTGCGTAGACCCCGAATCCGAAGCCCGCATGAAGGCCGAAGTAGACATAGCCCTGCGCACCGGCGACACCATCGGCGGCATCTTCGAGGTAGTCGTCCACGGCCTGCCCCCCGGCGTAGGAACC
>Ga0302309_10004460_pt1 | contig 10332 bp, 5 predicted proteins | sample III_Palsa_N1_1_FD_200453 | JGI IMG/M metagenome (GOLD analysis project Ga0302309, IMG submission 200453) | Peat permafrost microbial communities from Stordalen Mire near Abisko, Sweden - III_Palsa_N1_1 | ecosystem: Environmental > Terrestrial > Soil > Palsa > Peat permafrost | place: Sweden... | reverse complement strand
GCAAATAACGATTTTTCAATGTTTGCGCATGGAAAAAGGCAAGCTCCCGGTAGGTAAACAGCCTTTTCGACGACTGTGAAAATCTTCAACTTCTATTGATATTTAGCATTTATGTCCGATGGAAAATATACTACAAAACGAGATCCTTTCCCTAACTCACTTTCCAGTTCAATCTTTCCGTTGTTTTCCGCTACAAACTCCTTGCAGAGCATCAAGCCTATACTATTTCCCTGTTCCTTAGCGGTACCCTCTATACTCCGGTTTTCCCGTTCAAAGATTTGCCGTTGTGACGCCTTTGCAATGCCGATCCCGTTATCTTTGATCACGATCGCGTTGAAGCCTGTTGGCTGATTCAATATTGCCGCTATTTCAATCTCTCCTCCCGCGCGTGTATATTTAATCGCATTGGCCAGCAAATTCCGTATGATAAAATCAACCTGCGTGCTATCTGCATAGACGGATAATTCATCGGGGCTCTGATCGGTCAGGCTAATCATCTTTTGCAAGGCCGCATTCTTGTAGAGTACCGTGTTTTTAATAATCAGTTCCTTGGCATTAAAAACAGAGCGATTATAACGGGTTCCCTTAAGCTGCGATCTACCCCAGATCAGCAATTTGTCCAGGATATCCAGGGTGGCATTGCTTTGTGCCTTGAGCTGCGGCACGAGGCCCTGGAATTCCTCCGCGGATAGCTCGTTTTCTTCCGCTACCTCCATCAGGTTAACAATGGTCGCGATGGGGCTTCTAAGGTCATGACCGATAATGGAAAAAAGCTTGTCTTTAAAGTTATTTTGCTGATCAAGGGCTTCTTTTTGCCGGCTAAGGATAGTGTTGAGTTTCCGGGTCCTTTGATAAAAGAACAGGACGATGATGAATAATATAAAGACGCCGATCGCCACCGCCAGGATGATATTCCTGTTATATTTTATTTGTTGGTTATTTAGCTTTAACTGCTGCACTTTTAAAGCCGAATTCGCCAGTTCATAGCTAGATTGAAGGCCCGCGATGTCATTGGCTTTTTGTAAGGTGAACAAGCTGTCCTGTAAGACATTTCTCTTTTCAAGCGTTTGCTCGGCTTCCTTGTAGTTACCTTGCTGCTTAAACAAATCTACCATTCCCTGGTAAACATCGAGCATCAGGTAATTTTGATTAATCTCTTTGGCGATGGACATCGCCTGGTGAAGAAGGACCGCGCTGGTATCGGGTTTTGCTTTTTGCAATAAGGAGGCCAGAGTTACCAGCGTATTAGCCTCCAGTTCCCGCAGATGCATCTTCCTTACGGTGAGTAAAGCTTCATTTTCATACTGGAATGCTTTCTTAATGTCACCTAATTTTTGATAAGCGCCGCCCGCGTTGATCAACAATAAAACGCGTACATCTGCCAATTGTGGATTAGTAATCTTTTTTAGGCCGTCCTTTAAATATTCAAGCGCTCCGAGGTAATCATTCTTTTTAATATAGACCAGCGCTATATCATTTAACAGCGTTCCCGTCGTATTGGATGCCGGAAAATTTTTAGCCTGTTGTATCCCCTGGGTATAGTAATCCCGTGCCTTATCCAGGTTTCCTATCTGTAAGTTGACTGTGCCCAGCTTGATATAGGACTGAACGATCCCATTGGTGTCTTTTAATTTCGTAAAAATTGATAAAGCCTTTAAAAAATGCGGTGTGGCTTCTTTATAGTCGCCTTGTCTTGCAGCTAAAACACCAAATCCATTGTTGACTGATGCGATACCTTTTTCGTTTCTGATCTTCTCAAATTCGCCGAGTGAAGCTTCGAACTTGGACTTTGCCTCCTCTAGTTCTCCTAAAAGCAGGTTTAATATGGCCGAGCCGTATATATAATTCAGCTCCCCGGAGAGGCCGGCACCACGCCTGGCGAAATAAGCGGCTGAATCCGGGTTAATATTTTTGTAATAACTGGCAATTGCGTGATAGGCCAATACCCGGTTGGTGTCCTGTCCGGTTTTTTCCAAGCGAAAAAGTAATGGTGGTAGTGGTTTCTGTGCCGCGGCCTGTGTGGTTATGATCAGCCCTAACAGGATAATTTTTAGTGCTTTCATATACTGGCTATTACTTATACCAGGATTATCCTGGTATAGGTAGTTAATATGCGGCTTTTTAATTTTATTTAATTTTTACGAAACTATTAAATAAAAGTTAATCATCTTTGGACTTTTCGTACTAAATGTAAATATTCCTTGATGAACTTTTCATATCGATCAGTTTAGCTATAAATGACAAATAATATTCCAGATAATTGTAATAACCAATCCGCGATTTTAACTTTTAAATAAATTTATCGTATAAGTAAACTCAAGAAGGAGCGTGAAAGAAATCTTAACTTTGTTTAGTACAGGAAAATGGTATATGGATATTATCTTATATACGATAATAGGCTTTTTAGCTTTCATTAATATTTGCATGATAAACTACAAAGGAGGCATGTCACCTACTGAGAGCAGGCTCTAGTCAGGTTTTTTCCATTCCTGAATGATAAGGTCAGCCGTGAAATTGGATCTCAAATCCGGTGTTTTATGAAGAACTATCTATATTTTTATGATTAGCCGCATTATCTTAAAATCAACCTGTCTTTTTCTTGTTTTTTTCTGTTTTTCATTTGGCGCAAAAGCAGTCATATTTAGTAAACGGGATAGTTTGGTAAATATCTTGCAAACAAACGACGCTGCTCAACGCAAACGGCAATTGGTTCTTTACCTCCGTTATTATTTCACTGATCTGCCTCCGGAACACTTGGATGCCGTTAAAGCGGAGACAGACCGGTTGCTCGAGCACTATCAGGTAGGGGACCGCGTCGCTATCGGCTATTTCATGAGCACCCTGTGCCTGATGCGGCGGCGGCAATATCAAGAGGCGGAAAGTGTCCTGGTCCGGGCGATAGCGCTGGCTGATAAAAATAATGACGACAATTTATTATATGCCTGTTTTACCCACCTAGGCTTTATCCAAACCTACCAGGGCAATATAACCGAGGCCATATCCAGCTTCAGGATGGCCAAAAAGGAAGCCACCGTCCTGAATGATGGCTATATGCAGGTAGTTATCGATATCAATATATCTGATATTTTTTATAAGATCAGTCTCTACAGCCAGTCCTTGTTTTATCTTAGCCAGGCGCAATCGCTGATGGCTGCCCATCACATTACGGTGCCTAAGATCAGGAATGCTATCGTTAATAATATTGCGGAATGCTATTTCCGGATGGGCAATATCGATTCTTTAAAAAAGTACAATCGAGTACTGCATTTGACCCAAACTGGTACGGTTAGCTTATATACCTACAGGCAGCGGACAGATTATTATCTCGATCTGCTACGGCATAATTACCGGGCAGCGATCGGGCGATTGCAACAATTACGGAAGGAAAGCCGGTTCGATTATGAATCTTCGGATGAACAGAACCTGGCGGACGCTTACTTTATAGCCGGGCAACCCGACTCAGCAAAAGCGATAGCGACGCGCCTGTTGGCTGGCGAAGCGCAAAGCAATCATCCGGAGACCAGGATGCATCTCTATGAGATTTTGGGATTGATCGCTGAAAACGATAAGGCTGACCGGCTAGCTGCCGTCAATTATAAACAAGCGCTACAACAGGCTAAGGAACAGATCAGCAGACTGACCCGGGTGGATACCATTTCCTCGCGGATCAAGCTCGACGAAATTCAAGGCGCCTATATCCAAAAGGCAGAAAGCTATAAAAGGGAACGGTTGTGGATGGGCTTTACGATCATTGTATCTGTCCTGGGCTTGGTCATCGCCGCCTTATCCTATCGCCATATCAAACGTAAAAACTATTATGAAAAGCTCCTGTTTACGGCTAAAAGAGAAGAGCTGGCCTTTATCAACTCGCATGAAGTGCGGCGGCATTTATCCAACATTATAGGCATCATCGATACCATCAAACACAGCGAAGATAAACACGAGGCCTACGTCGAGGCAGAAGATCACTTGTTATCCGCCGCGGGAGATCTCGATTCGGCTATCAAGAATATCTCCGCCAAGCTCGATGAGTAGGAGTGGGCGACCACCCATTTGTCGTAATTGGAAAGTATAAATATAAAGCAGGAGGATCACTTCGATTTCTGCTATGCTTGTTATTCCGAACAAACCGTCTAATCGAAGCCAATATGAGGACAATCAGTTCGGCTCGCTGTTAAATTATTGTCCCAAGTAGCAATGATCAAGCAAAATAAAAAAAACGATTATAATCATAAAGATAAGCCCATTAACCAGCTCTGGCTGGCATTGGTAGCGCGTGAATGGCATGATAACCACCACTTTTTCCTATATTAAAATGATGGAGCTGTATTGGCATGGTAAGTCGTTACAAAGACCGTAAAAAACAGTTTTATGAAAAATACTATTTGCCTTATGGGGAAAAGCGTTTGAAGAGGGGTAAACAAGCCTTGACAAACGTTATTTAACTATGATAATACGGACAGGTTTCAGGAAAATAATTCCTGGCTAGTAGTATAATAGGTTTTTCTTGATCCAACTGGCTTTTGATGAATAGTTTCGCCTTTGGCTGTTTCCTTTTGTTTTGGTTTATGCACCAGCAAAAAATCCCTTACCTCGCCGCTGATGAGATCAGGGTTGTGTTTGATAATCTGCTTTTCCGCATCCGTCAATACTGACTTTATGGAGCTAACAAGTGTTTTTATTTTATCGGCAGGTATTTTATTTGCGACTGAAAATGGGGATAGTTTAACATCATACAATATTTCATCGGCGTAGGCATTACCAATGCCACGTAATACTTTTTGATCCATTAAAACAGTTTTTACAAGTGAACTTGTTCGGCTAAGTTTTTGCTCCATATATTTTGCATCCACGGCAAGCGCATCGGGAACATCCGATTTTTCCGGATCAAGTGTTGGCGTGGCAGCTTTCTGGAAATCGGTTAATACAAGACCTTTTTTATCCTCAAAAATCAACTCCATAATACTAAACCTATGCTCATTCTTCGTTTCAAATAAATGCAGTTCGCCATGCAGCATCAGGTGTAATGCCAGTATGTGGCTGTTCTTAAAAGTAAACTGTAGTTCTTTACCAACATGGTTAATGTGGGTGAGCGTTTGTCCTTCCAATGCGTCTTCCAGTTCTTTTGCAGGTATATTTAGCTTTGCGGCTACGGTGACATTTACTTTTGCAAGCTTTTTATCTTTAAATAGTTTAGTGAGTTTTTTAGCAAAAACCTGCAGATCGGGTAATTCAGGCATAATTATTCAAGTTAACTTTTTTTTTAATGTCTTTTCTTGTAACGCTTATCTCCCCATTGCTTTCCATGTAAATCTTATCGATCAGGCCAAGGTCATCCGTTAAACCAGACTTGCGTACGCCCTGCATCGCATCTTCTTCCCTTGCCAGCGCTTTTATGCCTTACGGGATGAATTTAACCTGCCGGGCATGCTGGTATTGCAATTTGCTTTTGGCGGCGAAGCTTCTAGGCGATGAAATAACGGGTATTAACAAGGATACCGTAAATGATTTAGATGGCTTTTTTAAATAGGTGAACCGGTACTGGCCCGGAGATACGGTTCAATTAACAATACTACATGCGGGACAAAGCCATAAGGAAAACATTGTTTTAGATACCATACCCCAAAGACATTTTAATCACCCAGCTGAAAAATTTGCCGGCGGCAAAAGCTTTAGGAGAGATGGTTTTAACGGAGTTTTTACCCATGATGCGATTATCGAACCTTATCAGTGTGGAAGCCCAGTATTTGATGTTAGCGGAGATTTTTATGGACTTAATATAGCGCGTTTTAGTCGCACAAGTACTATCGCTTTGCCCGCAACAACAATTTGCAATTTTATAAACATGTCACTGAACGATAGCAAAGTATTAACGAATTAAATGAACCATAAATGCATTTAAATCCATAAATTAAAAAACGGTCACCGATAATGTTAATGGAAATCTCTTTCGTTCTTTATAGTTGTTCATTATTCCAATTCATTTGCAGCTCATAATCGTAATAATAATTACTCATCTAATGTCGCCTGTGTTATTAAGTTTTTTATTATGTATTTTTGATTTTGAGAAAAATAATTGGCAGCATATAATACCCTTCTGGATGACGAGTTAGCTTCTCTGTTAAAACAGGGAGACAAACAAGCTTATACAGAAATTTATGCGCGTTATCATGCCGGAATTTATATTCATACCTTTAACAAGCTTCGTATCCGGGAGGACTCAAAGGATCTCGTTCATGATTTGTTCAGCAATCTCTGGCATAAAAGGGAGGAACTTAATTTACACACTTCTCTTAAAGCATATTTATATTCAGCAGCACGTTACAAAGTTTTTGATTGGATATCCCATCGTGAGATTAAATCACAATATCTGAGTTCTATCGGTGATTTTATAACAGCCGGCGAATGCGTTACTGATCATCGCGTCCGTGAAAGACAGTTAATGGAATTGGTGGAGTCTGAAATTGCCGCGTTACCGCCTAAAATGCGTGAAATATTTGAGCTGAGTCGGAAAGAATCATTTTCTCATAAAGAAATTGCAGAAAAACTTAATATTTCAGAGAAAACGGTAAAAAAACAAGTCAATAACTCACTGAAAATATTACGCGCTAAATTAGGAGCCACAATTTTTACCGCTTTTTTCCTTTAAAATGATAGGATGTTAAAAAAAAGTTAAAATATCTTTAACTTTTCTACGCCCAAGACCTTTTTCAACCGACTCTATCTATAATTCCCTTAAATGGGTTGTAGTTTGATAATGGATGGAAAATAAAGACGTCGAGAAATTACTTCAAAAATATAAGGTTGGTCATTGCACCGCGGAGGAAAAGGCCTGGTTGGAAAGCTGGTATCTGCACCATGACCCCGGTGCCATTTCTGAATTGCAACCGCAGGAATTTGTCGCAGATTTGCAGCAGATTGGGGTTGGTCTGCCACTTTATCAAGCAGCTAAAACCAGGTCGCTTTGGCCTCGTATTGCAGCAGCAGCTTCGATCTTGATCATGTTGTCCTTCGGCACCTACTTCCTGGTTCACAAATCAGCAACGACAGTTCAAATCGCCAATAATCAAATCAAAGATATAGCGCCTGGTTCTGACAAGGCCACAATAACCTTAGCCAATGGCAAACGAATTGTATTAACAGGCGCTAAAAACGGTTTGCTTGCCAGCCAGGGCAATACGTCTATTCAGATACAGGCCGGTAATCAGGTTGTTTACCAAGCGACAGGCGCAGCAAATGATCTTCAATATAACACCATGACCACGCCACGGGGAGGCCAGCACTCGTTAGTCTTATCAGACGGTACCCAGGTGTGGCTGGATGCAGCATCGTCCATCACTTATCCGGTTGCATTTATCGGTAAAGACAGGCCTGTTAAAATCACCGGACAGGTTTATTTTGAAGTGGCACATAATGCGGTTAAACCATTCAAGGTTACTGCTAACGGGCAGACAGTTGAGGTATTGGGCACACATTTTAATATCAACGCCTACCCGGATGAACCAAATATAAAGACTACCCTGTTTGAAGGCAGCATTAAAATAACCAGCAATACAGGCCAGGCTATTTTAAAGCCAGGCCAGCAAGCACAACTCAATCAGGATAAGATAAATGTTGTGAGCGATGCCAACATGGATGAGGCTATTGCCTGGCACAAAGGCTTGTTTGAGTTCCATAATGCCGATATTCAGACTGTTATGCGCCAATTATCCCGCTGGTATGATGTGGACGTGAGTTATGAGGGTAAAATACCAGACAGGTATTTTTCAGGAAAATTGTACAGAAACGTAACCGCTTTAACAGTTGCGGACATATTAAGCTATAAGAAAATTCACTTCAGAATACAAGGAAAACAGATTATTGTACAACCCTAATAAAGCCCGACTATAAACGAAGATTAAACTTATCAAAACAAAGAAAGGAAGCTATGGAAAAATCATACTAAGCAAAAGCAGTAAGGTGGTTCAATAAAAAACCGCATCCCGACAGCAATCAGGATACGGCACTCATTGGGCTAACCCTCCCGGAAACCGGGAAAATAACAATTGGACAATGTATTCACGTTTACCCAACAATTACAAAAGTAATGAAATTAAGTGCTTTTACTAAGGCCATGCCTAGCGCGTGGCCGCTAAAAAAAATCCTGCTGATCATGAAGCTAACTACGCTACTGCTGATCATAACCCTGGTACAGGTTAGTGCCAAAGGATATAGCCAGAAAATCAACCTGGATGAAAAAGATGCACCACTGGAGAAAGTTCTGCAGGCGATTGAGCGTCAATCGGGATATGTCTTTTTTTATGATTCGAAAGATGTTAAACAGTTGGTAACTGTTCATCTTACCAATGCTACCATAGAAGATGCCCTGGCAGTATGCTTTAAAAACATCCCTTTAACTTACAAGATTGCAGATAAGGAGGTTTTATTGCAACAAAAAGAACCGACAATACCTGGGAAAATTGAAGCAGTATTAAAACCCGAAACCGGCATTCGCGGACGAGTATATGATGAAAAGGGTAACCCTATGCCTGGCGTGACGGTAAAAACCAAAGATGAAAGTCACAGCGCGATCACTGATAAGGATGGGATTTTCTTTTTGATGGGAGTTAATGACAAAGCTGTCCTTGTGATTTCCTCAGTTGGATACCTAACGAAGGAAATCAACGCGAGCGACCCGCTTGTACTGGATATTCACATGGTGATCAGCAACTCTAAGTTAGACGAGGTACAAATAATTGCTTATGGCGAAACCTCACAACGCTTAAATACCGGTGATGTTACTACAGTTTCTGCCAAAGACATTGAACAACAACCGGTGACTAATCCATTATTAGCACTTGAAGGCAGGGTACCGGGCTTATTTATCGCGCAGGATAATGGTATTGCGGGCGGCGGCGTAACCGTAGCCATCAGGGGGCAAAACAGTATTCAAAGCGGTAACGACCCTTTATATGTTATTGATGGTGTGCCCTATACAAGCCAGTTAATTCCAACAGGTATTGGCGGTATTTTAGGTATCTCCAGCAACACCCCGCAGATCGGTTTTACAAATACCCCAGGAAATGGCAATCCTTTGAGTTTTATCAACCCTGCTGATATTGAAAGCATATCCGTATTAAAAGATGCCGGAGCCACCGCCATCTACGGCTCAAGAGGTGCGAATGGCGTTATTTTGATAACTACCAAGAAAGGTAAAGCAGGACAAACAAAGGTAGATATAAATGTCCAAAGCGGTTATGGGGAAATAGCCAGAAAGGCAGACCTGTTGAATACCCAGCAATACCTGCAGATGCGCAATGAGGCTTTGAAGAATGACGGGGCGACCGCCAGTCTCGATAACGGAGATTATGATCTGCTGCAATGGGATCCCAAAAGCAATACCGACTGGCAAAAAGTGCTTTTGGGCAATACCGCTCACTATACCAATGCGCAGGGAAGCATATCCGGCGGCAATGAACTTACCCAGTTTTTAATCGGCGCAGGATATAACAGGCAAACGACCGTATTCCCGGGCGATTTTGCAGATCAGAAAGCCTCCATGCACTTTAATATCAATAATACTTCGCCTAATAAAAAATTCACCATATCGTTAACAGGCAGCTATAGTATCGATGACAATATGTTGCCGGTTAACGATCTTACTTATGCAGCTTATACGCTGCCACCCAATGCCCCGCCATTACTTAACCCCGATGGCAGTATCAATTGGGCCCCGAACAGCAGCACAGGTGCCTCTTCTTTATTTTCAAACCCGCTTGCGGCAGATCTGCAGACCTTTCAAAATAAAACCAATAACCTTGTTGCCAATTCTGTTATGAGCTACCAGATTCTGCCCGGCCTGACGATCCGCAGCAGCTTTGGCTATACCAACATGCAAACGCAACAACAGAATCTATATCCGCTAACCAGTCAGGCGCCGGAAGTCAGGATGTATACTACAAACTTCGCTGTTTCTGCTACCAATAGTATTAATTCATGGATCGCGGAACCTCAATTATCCTATAAAAAAGTGATCGCAAAGGGAACGTTGGATGTCCTTTTAGGGGCGACTTTTGAACAAAATGACGGTAAAGAGATTGCCATTCAAAGCACGGGTTATGACAATCCGGCAAATCTGGGCGACATCAATTATGCTTCAAACATATATCCTAGCAATTATATTCAATCTATTTATAAATACAGCGCGGTTTTCGGGCGCGTCAATTATAACTGGGACGATGAATACCTGGTTGATTTAACCGCAAGGCGTGATGGCAGCAGCCGTTTTGGCTCGAATAACCAATTTCATGACTTTGGTGCTGCCGGATTAGGTTGGATTTTCACCAGGGAAGA
>Ga0302309_10004457_pt1 | contig 10334 bp, 7 predicted proteins | sample III_Palsa_N1_1_FD_200453 | JGI IMG/M metagenome (GOLD analysis project Ga0302309, IMG submission 200453) | Peat permafrost microbial communities from Stordalen Mire near Abisko, Sweden - III_Palsa_N1_1 | ecosystem: Environmental > Terrestrial > Soil > Palsa > Peat permafrost | place: Sweden... | reverse complement strand
TCAATATCGTAGTACAAGCGCTTACACAAGTCGATGTCTGACTGGGTTAACATAGACATGGTCATGGTGTCCGTGTTGAAGTGGGCGATGGCCTGGTGCCAATGGCGGGTTACAATATTCTGATGTATGATGTAGTTGTCACTGTTGTTGTTTGGATCACTGTACACTACCTCATAGCTGGGATCAGCACACAAGTTCTTGTAGTCAGCCTGATCAAAGTCGCTGAAGTTACCTTTGACGTACTTACCAGCCACTGTTAGCTTATGCTTGTAGAAGGTAGAACCGAGAATATAACCGGTTGAACAATGAACTTGGTACTTGCTCGAATAACTTAGCTGTAGTAGGAGGACAAAGTCGTCTTGCTTTTCGCTTCGGTAACGTTGGTAAGCAACCAGTTGTTCATACAACTTAGTGTCTGTGTCTGTGTTGCTTATGTTACGAAAACGAGCCAACTTTTCATCCCACACCCGGTGTACAATAATAGCCGAATTCACACAGCGATCCAACTGAAGCTGAGTTGGCGGACTATCTAGAACTAAGTTGGTAACAGCGATGTTGTTGTCAACAGCACTCAGCTTTGGAAGCAGCAAGTAGGCATTACTATCTTGTGCGTAAAGATAGTTGTTATCAGCCAAAAACTTCTGTTGTTCAACAGACAACGTTAGTGGGCCGCTAATTGGCTTCTTGTCCATCTTGGGTGAGTTAGAACGAAAAGACGACCTGTTACAGTGTGACTGATGTGATCGCAAACGCAGCACATCATAGCCTGCAGTATGACCCTTAACAAAATCGTTCAACGTCACGGTCGTCGCTGGCTTACTGGGTGTCAACACCGGGCGAAACAGGGTATGGGCACCACTTGATAGCATTGGTGCCATAATCGGTCTGGGCTGATAATGGTGGTTTGATGTCAACTTGTGGTCTCGACCGCAAGACTTAGACTGAGAGCTGTTACTGTCCATGCTACTTGGTGCTGATATCACACTATCAAAGATGTCCAGTACCAGCTGTTTGTGTCTGTTTGTGTCTGTTACTATTCATCAATTTTAGCACACTACAACCCAGTAACAAAACCAGGACGCTAATCTGTTGATAAAACTAGATGATTTTATTATTGTCCTGTCTGATTGCAGTTTTGACATTGAGCTGTGGTTGACCGTTAGTGATCAACAGTTATCAGGTATCACCTAGACTATAAGACCTTGACTCCTGTAACGGTGATAGATCCTCGCCAGGATTTTCCTAGTCGATGTCGATGTCGATGTTAATGTTAATGTTAATGTTGAACAGAAGAACTTTAGGAGTCCTGACTACTATACTGATCCTTATGCTATCTGTGGTCACACTTCACATTAGAGGGGTTTGTGGCCATGTTATGTTCTACTGAGAGATGCCATTCGAGTTACTACAGTTTGAATTGGGGCTTTATGGCTTGAACACTACTGGTGTTCATGAACAACTCATCCAACGCATGGATACTTAAGTATGTTGTGGTCTGATTATTGTCATGACATTAATACAAACTGTAACTACTTATGTAGTTTACTGTAGTTTTCACTGTAATCACAGTACTATACTGTAATATAAACCTGTACCGGGAAGCTCCTTGTAACCGACTGATGATGATGATGATGATGATAAGGCTAAAAGACATGATCATTTAATCCTTTGAAGCCAACGAGAGGTTGGCTGTGCAAAGGTGGAGACCAAGCGAGAATAAAGGCTGGTCCTCGACATGGCAATACCTTTGATCACACTATTGCTATGTGAAAAACTGCATTTGTCAACAACAGCCTCGACTCACAACTGGCTCGGTCAGAAACAGCAACTGCTCATGAACGTGAACAGCGTTACCATGAACGTGAGCGTCAGGTGTGGCAACGTAAGAAGGAGATCAGTAGCCAGTTTAAGTCAGCTGTTGAGTCCGGCCACATTCCACCTCCTCAAGCTGGTAGCGACACTAAGCGTCGCAGCAAACTGGACCAGTTACAGCAAGCTGGTCTGTCTGAACGTTATGATAGTCGTGGTAGTAGTAGTAGTAATAGAGGTAAGTCAAAGCCAGGCAGACAAATGCGCGATGTCGTTGATGAGGATGATCTGTACCAGGCTCATCGAGGTCCGTACATGGGTGCGTACGATTATGATGTCTATGACTATTCTGACGCTGACCTCTCTTATCAAGAGTTCTTGCGTCGGTACCAATAGAGGATGTGGGGTAAAGTTATGCTACTTCAAGTAGCACAGACAACTAAATTAAGATTAATGGCTACTACTACTTATCTGATAAGTAGTAGACCACTATGTGTTCGTATCATGATTATATTACATATACTAAATAGTATTTCTACTATAAGATCACAGGACTGTGAGATTACAATAATAATGGTATACCTATTGTGGTTATAATAACTACAGTAATTATATTAGATCCTAACCCGAATAGTTGTTTAACAACTATCAGCAGCCAACATTATGGAGTTCATAGTCTTGAAGTGATCTCGATGTTCTCACTATCAACTTTACGCAACCAATTTGTATAAAAATATGTTTAGAGCTACATTGGTCAGCAGCTTCTGCCTTTTGCCTATTGGCTCAAGGCTTGAGCCGCTGACCACACACCATTTTTACATGGTCTCATACCAAAAACTTGTCATGGTTGGTGATAGTCTCAATGTCGTCGTTGTTATTGAGTTCAAGTTGGAAGTTATCGGGGGAGAACTTACTCCAGTATGGTAACTTTAAATTCACCCTTGAACTTTAGGTCATTTGCTAACTAGTGTCTACCAGCTATTACTTGAAAAGTGATTGTAGATAGCTCAACTAACCCATAGCCAACAAAAGTAAAACCTTCCTTGTCCTTATCCTTGATCCCTGATTTCACGATGTCACAAGACCAGTCAGTAGTGACCCTGGTTATGGGAGACAGATCTGCTGATGTGCCAATCCCGGCAGCCAGTAACTCTGTTCTCATCAACGGCTACCTCACTGGTCTGACAACCCTACAGTCCTTAAAGTTAACTGATGACAACATTACCATCAAAGACAACGGCAACAACTGCAGCAGCAGTAATGAGGCTACAACCACTAGCATCCCACTGTCAGCCAACTACAGTTTGGCCTTTGATGATTATCTCTACTTCTGCCGTGGTCAAGCCCTGACCTTTCAAGATCATATGGCCCAGCTGCTGCTGCTGGCCAACTATCTTGAGGACAAAGCCTACTTTGAACATCTACGTAAACAAGTGTTTGACCACTGGTCTTCAATGGCTACTATGATCTACAGCGACAAAGTTACTGCTGATGTCAGGTATGACATTGTAACATATCTACCCTACTGTCTGTTATCCAGTGATGACCTCAATAAGCCAAATTTCATGCGAAGGTGGCTAATTGCTAACCAAAACACTAGAGTGACTATCAATGGTCAAGTCTACTGTAACAATCAAGAGTTGTCGACTGAAGAGCTTGATAAGCTGATGTTGGGACGTTCAGTACAAGATAGTTGTGTGTCATCGAAATACAAACGTGTCTACAGTTACTGTCTACTTCAGAAGGAAATAATTCACAGTTATTGTATTGCTGATTGTAGCAATCACAACCATGCTGTTAATGGTAATACCGTGACTGATCTAGATGGTAATGAGGTGAGTGTGCCACCTATCTTCAACCTCATATCTTATCATGGTTCCAGAACTTGGGGTCGAGACTACGGTCTACACCAAGGAACTTGGCTCACCTTCAACAGTCAAGGTGATGTGACTAAGTTGTGGCAGCAAATCGATGTTCTAACAAGCGGCGGTCCAACAACTAAGACCACCAATCTTAGCATGCCACTGTCTGATGACGACCGTTGCCGTTACTGGATATCTGTCAACCATAAGTATTGTGAGAACCCCCGCTATGATGCTTGGGTTTGCCTCGACTGTCTCTATACCAAGAAAACTTACAAGCTTAACATTAGAAGGCAGTTTCCTGAGGCCTACCCTGAAGCGAACTAAGGTTAGTTGAAGGTGATTATTGTAAAGGCCGTACTACAAGCTTAACTTGTAGTCTATGTCTCTTAGCATCGTGGTTACAATATTCCTCTAGGCAAAGTTAGCAGAAGCAGAATCAAGGTTAGCTGAGCTCGCTACTCTACCGAAGGCGAAGATGACTGGTAAGCAGGGAACAAGAACAGAACTCTAGTATAGTAACAGCTACAATGAGAATGAAGACTAGTGGTTTGGCTGATGTAATCTGCGCCTGATAATTGCAGTTGGTAGTGACGGTAGAATATTGGTGTTGAAATAATGGTTAAGACCAGCGGTTAGAGTTGTATCTCGAAACCACAGTTACTATTGTTATGGTAGTTGTAGGTTGAGGACCAGTACCTGACTAGGTTAGAGGTGTAATTAGATTACTCTGTATAATACAGAGTACTTGCAGTTGACAACTATACAAGATGCAGATAGTGTTATAGAGTTTATAGCCATCATCTCTATCAAAAGTAATTGCTAATAACAGCAGATATTAGTAAGGATAATCGATAACTATAGATGATGTTAGTCAAGATTAGGGCTTTAGAGGTTGGTAACTCTGGAGATTGATAAGAGTTAGTAAGTATAGTCTCTACGGAGAGTAGTAAGAGACCGTCAATTGTAGTCTCTATCGACTATATGATGTCGGTAGTAGTTACAACAATCTGTATTAGTCTGGGTACTGTCGTTAACGATTGTCAACGTTATAGACAGTCTTGACAATATAATTACAAGGTTACCTTGTAACAGTAACTATCTCTATCTCTGTAGATATTAGACTAACAGCTATCTCTGATCTTATTATAACAACAGCTGTGTCTGGATCCGTTGCGATAACTATATCCGCCTAACTATTTTATACTTATTCTTCTTCTTCTTTCTTTTGCAACCCTAGGTTGCAGAATGACGCATTGTCTTACACATCAATAAGAGACCAAATTAGTGGAATAGTCGAATAGATTAGTCAACTGGACTAGTCGAGTGGGTGAGTAAGGTAGTAGGTAATAAGGTCTTCGTACTCAGCTCTGAATTCAGAGGCAGTGTCCACGTCAGACTCAAAGTCAGGCTGATTCTTATCAAAGACATGCACATCAATGTCGATCGCCCTGTTGGTGTTGCCATCACCAACATCAGCATCAGCCCAGCTGGCATGGATGCGAGCATTGTTGATGTACAGGGTGAGTTGCTTAGGAACATTGTTTCTATCACATATGAGGTCTAGATCAGTGTGAGCTGGCAACTTTGGATAGATGTCAGTCATGTCTGTCTTGTTTGTCACAATCACACGTTTGAACGCATCTCCGCCGGCTTCAACGGTGGCGGAGTAGTTGATACTGTAGTCAGTGTCCCAGTCGTCCTTCTGGTATTCAGTCAACAGAGACAACTTTACACTCTGGAACAGATTTCTGTAAACTTCAGTGAAGCCTGTGAACAACTCCAACTGGTACGCCTGGGGTCTCTGACTCTCTTGTGACGAAGTGAAGGTACAGGTAATCCTCAACTCACCAGTCTTGAGTTGGAGCCGACCATGAACTAGGGACTTGGTCTCGATTTCAAAGGCCACTGTGTCAGGATGATGTTCCCTAATAATATTCGTCCAGTACTTGGCAACTTTGTAACGAATGTACTCCGAGAAGCAGTCCTGCAGCAGGGTGGCAAACTCCTCTGGGTAGGTGTGATCATCTCTGATGTCAACGACAAAGTCCTTGTTAAAACTTGACATGATGTGTTAATGAGTGACTGTTTAATGGCTAAGTTTTATTTTAGAATTATTTTCAGTTTAGGCAGACGAGAGATAGCAGAGGGTAGATGTTACTAGTTTCAAGTTCGATCATGTATGTTACCACGCATTAAGTAGTTGAAAGTTTTAACTATTAACAACGATGTCCAACAAACAACCGTGACTGATAACAAGACAGTCAGTGTTGATAATTACGATTGTTATTTTGTGATTGTAGTCGCAGTTGGTTTTGATTATCTACAAGATGCAGTGGAGGTAGTAACCAACTGTCTGATCGTTAATTATGATGATAATAATCACAGACATAGACGTGATAACGAGATTCTAACTACATCTTCAAGATGTAGATACTTACAACACTAACACTAACACTAACACTAACACTAACACTAACACTAACACTAACACTCATGATTATACTTTATATCTTCGTACTGGTTTGTAAAGATAAAGTAACACATACTAGTTGTAGTTCTTCTAACTACATATAGATCTATATCCAAGATATAGGTACTAGTAATTATGGTCTACAATGCGTAACAAGGGTCTATCTTAACATACAGTGAGATTGTTTAAACTAACTAGATGTCTAGTTAGATGGTTAGTTGCTATCTTAGATAGCAAAGAGTAGTAGAGATTGTTAGTAGTCATCGAAGTCAAACTGCCCTGATGGAGAGTTAGCTGCGCGTTGGGCAGTTGATGTGTCCCAGTTAGCTCTGGCCATTGCATAGGCCTGCCTCTGAGTCAGCTCAGGATCAGCAGCCAAAATACGAGTAGTTTCGCGCTCTACATAGTCGCTGAGCCTAACATCTTTGAAGACTGGCATGGTCCACTCTGGCGTCCTAGGGGGAGAGGTAGCGTTGTTAGACCTCCATCTCTCCACACGACCGGTACGCACTCGTTCACCCGCCTGATTCTTGGGGTTCTCGCGTGCATTTGCCCAGTGACTAGCAGCCACCTTGAAAGCTTCCTTACGGTCGAGCTTAGGGTTAGCAGCCCTGACTCGTGCAATCTCTTCCTTCATATACTCACTGTATGGGGAAGGCTCCAATGGTCCCTTCCCCTTCCTCTGTTGCTGCTGAGCAATATCAGCAACAGCAAGAGCAGTCTGGGAGGCAGTACGACCAGTCGATGACTGGCGACGGGTCAGTGGCGAGTTATCCCTTCTAGTCTTACGTTCGTTGTCATGGTAGGCATGAACGAAGCTGGAAGGAACACCAGTTAGCAGACCTTCGTAATCATCAATGTGACGTGGAGGTGAATACAGAATATTAGACTTCAGCTCAAGATCCAATCCACCCTTGTCTTTCAGCATGCCAAGAGCCACCATCTTGCGGATGTCATGAAGGATCTCCACAGTCTCTTCAGGTCCTCGCTTTGGCACGCTATCAAACAGCTCATCGATGAAAAGACTGTCAGTACCATTGTCTTTGAATGCTACAATAATACGATCAAAGTTCTGACGAGGTACGATGAGGCCATCGGCCGTGTAGAGACGGGCCAGCTGACCATTGTTGGTCTCGAGATCGCGATGGATCACGTCTTCAACGTGCCTCGTCTTGCTACCTGCAATAGGTGAACCATAGAGCTTACGAGCAACCTCATACACTAGGTCATCCTCTCCCATACCAGAGATTCTAGCATGAGCGCGAGATAGTGTGTTGATGGCCTCAGTGATGATCTGGTCGTCAGTGTCACTAGGTAGCTGAGCCGCCACTCCTCGGAGATCAAAACGCGATGATGAAGACATGGTTATCTGACAGACTTGCTATTAGAGACGGTTGGGTAGGTGTGAAGGTTTTCCTTACTTACCTTAGTTTTTCAATCTTTCAGTTTTCACTTAGTCTGCAGGATTGTAATGTTGCCATCAAAGTTAGGGGTGACAGTTAACAATCGGGCTGACAGCTTGTGGTCTCTACCACTATGATAGATGATAAACATAGATGGTACACTCGGCTTACATGAAGCAGTGCAGTGTTGTTGAGTACGTGGAGCTAAACGGCGTTTACATTGCAGTATTAACAGTGACCAATTTGACACTACTACCAGCTATTAGAGTAGAAGTCCAGTTCAACATACCTTAGACACCAATATGTCATTACTCTGGTCTTCTACCCAACCTCTACCATCAGTGACACTTGTTGTTGTTTGATGACAAGTGTTCAAATACTAAACAGCCGAAAGTCTGGTTATAGTACTAGACAGAGAGATTATGACTGGCAATAGACGTTGACTTTTGGATGCAGTCTAAGATTAAGGGGGTAAAGTTTAACTACACCTTCGAAAATGGTGCTTATGTCTCAGTCGGTTGTAGCACTGCTACCTTGCACCATCAACATATCAAGGTTAATGCAGCGTCAACCAAGATGGCACGTGAAGCACCGTAATGAGGACTCGTAACAATGACTGTGAGTGTAATCACTATGATCACTATCATTATCACTATCATTATTGCTGTTGTCGTTACCGTTAACTAACAAGTAGTGACCAGCTCTGGTTTCAACTTCAAGTTGAAACTGTAAGGCTCATCGTTGTTTGGGACTACCAGTCACAGCTGAATAGACTTGCAACTTACAACAGTAACTCGATAGTGGTAACATTATTGCAACCCGCTAATGGAGGACTGGTGAGTAGCTAGTCTCTGGGTAGAGTAGCTAAAGACTGAAATTAGAGTTAAAATTAAGAAGGAAGTAAACAGCTGTTCCAATGTTGCAAATACAGATGCAGATGAACAACCCATACTACTATGGTGGTGGTGGTGGTGGTGGTGGTGCATCATTCTCTTCTTCCCCTTCGGGGAGAAGAAGTTCACAACCAGATATTTTCGAGGGTGAGCCAAGTGGTGTCAAAGAAACACCAGATATTATCGAGGCCAGTAAAGAGTTTGCTGTCAACCTAATCAGTAACCATATCTTTGGCATTCCGGTGTCGCTTGTCAAGCGCGACCTGAAGGTTCACGGGCTGTCAAGTTCAAGGAGTGTTGATAGCAGTTTAACTAAAAGGTCAGATCTAGTGTTCTATCACAGTAGAGATATAGCCCTGCCTCGTCCTTCATACGAAGAATACTTAGACGACATCAAATTTGTGCGCCCAGCCAAGTATAGTGAGACCGTCAAGGCTTACGTGGTGCAATTTTTGCACCATGGAGCGGCTGCTTCCTCGGCTGCAGAGACAGCCGAGGAAGCAGCCAGGGAGTTAGCAGGTGATTGCCCTTTACTATCAGTGGTCAATCAGATTACTCACAGTGATCGCCTGAAAGACATCGAACAGACTCTGGATGATCTTTATGCTCAGTATGCTGGCGGCCTACGTGCTTTCTATCCTGACTATATGACTATGGGATTATCTAACTACTCGTTTGCAACGGTGCTTGCACCCGAGTTGAAAAGGCTAAAGAAAGCACATCACGAACATCGCGGCTTTATGAGGTCATTGCACCTCACCAAAACTCTCGATCCTGTCAATGATGACTATATCAGACAATGCCTGCATCAGGTAATCACTAGATCAGAAAGCTACCAACATCTTGTTAGGAACACAATGAACGTCTACAGTCAGCGTTTCGATAGCGACCGAGAGCAACTGGAGTCACATATTTTACAAGTTTTCGAGGCTGGAGTGGCGGCTGGTGTGTGGGAGAAAGATAGTTCCAGTGATGGTGACATTTTTATTCGTCTTAAGATAGCTTACGAGTCTCTAACCTCGGAAGTATTAGGACATAAAACTACACCTGTGACTTATATGTTTTATACTCTCCATGCAGCTCATCTACTAGGGGTTGAAGCTCTGACTTTTAGTGATCTCATTGAAACCAACATCATGTCAATGATGAGAGACCAGCAGCAGCAGCAAGATCCACTATCTGCCTTATTGTCAGCACTACAACGCCTACACGCTTATGGTTATGTCAGAACTACATTTGCTGGTTGGTCTCTAACTTATTTGGGTCATCATAGACTTGAATTCTCGTCTCATGAGGAGTGGTCTGCTTGGTTCAACAACAATGTTAGTACTTACGGTACTCTGGGTCTGACGTCTGGACCTCGTGACCTAGACATCAGGGTGCAAGTAGCTAGGACCATCGACCCAAGTATGATTGCTGAGATCAATCGAGTAGACGGCACTATCATATTCCGCTCGTATACAAGAGAATGGCTACTCGCCGGTAACCAAGAGCGTAACCGTTACCGTGCTAAACCTGTACCTGGCACTGAAGCCGACCTGTGGATTCAAAGTATTCATGAGTTGCAGCATACTATACCCACCTCTCTTCCTCCACTGCCACGTTACAGTAGAGCTAGTGCTCCTTCTCCGGCGCCACCTTACAGTGAGACTAGTATTGCTAGGTACAATACCTCCCATAGGGTCTACAGTAACGACGTGACATCACCGCGAAGAAATGAACCTCCACCAGCCTATCAGTCTCTACCATCAGAGTACTGATTGTCTTCTTGTCTTCTTGTCTTCTTCTTTACAAGTGTTATCTAGGATAACACTCACCGCTATAACTATCCTGTTAACAATACCTAACGTTGGCTACTAGTAGTTGTTGAAAGAAAGATAAGTATGAATATACT
>Ga0302309_10004456_pt1 | contig 10335 bp, 4 predicted proteins | sample III_Palsa_N1_1_FD_200453 | JGI IMG/M metagenome (GOLD analysis project Ga0302309, IMG submission 200453) | Peat permafrost microbial communities from Stordalen Mire near Abisko, Sweden - III_Palsa_N1_1 | ecosystem: Environmental > Terrestrial > Soil > Palsa > Peat permafrost | place: Sweden... | reverse complement strand
CGTACTTTCTTGCCCGTTCACCATCATCCAAGTAGATGATAGTTTGGAGACCATCAACACTTTTTCTTGCTGTGAACAAGCCATGTAGCACGTCCTGATGACCTTTACTCAGCAGTTGGTAGTTAGTTGTGTAATAAACTTGTTGAATAGGGTATGTACGTTGAACATTACTGATCTTTATCCCATCGGAAGCACGTGAATAGGTGTCCGTCAGCTCTTCTTCAGTTCGGGATTCCGAACTCTGGGACTCTGAACTCTGGGACTCTGAACTCTGAGACTCCGGACTCTGGATCAGAGACAATTGGTTGAAACTCTCCTCGCCGTTAAGCTTGACATGCTTGTTGTTAAGTCCGGCTGACCACACTCTCATGAACAAAGGGTAGTCAAGATAGGCCTGCGGCAATACCTGCTTGGGACAGTGTTGCCAGACCTCATCCTTAATCTTAGGGGGTATAGTACCGTTTTCATAGAGAATCGGTGATAAGATCGTCCAGAATCGAAACAGCTGCTGTAGCACATGTTTGAAGAAGTTCAAGTCACCAGTCTTGCTGTAAATCTGTAGGCAACCAGTCATAGTTGGTCGATCGATAATGTCAGCGGCAAAACCTCGCAAGAAGCAGACATAGGTGGTGACAGCCACCTCACTATAACCTTTTAGCAGTACACCGAGTTCAAAAGGGGCTAGTGCTGTAACAGCAGCACCACCCATGCTGGCTAAATCCATCTGTTGCTTATAGATTTTACCTGAGCTCTGATTGACAGTAACAGTGAACACCACATCATCTGCCACCCTAATCTCTGTCTTAAGCTGCTTTTCGGCGGGTGTAGCTGCAGCAGCTGTTGCTGTTGCAACAGTAGCGCTGGATTGTAACGATGAGTCTGCAACCATTGATGATATTGGGTGTTGCAAACTGGATATTTCATAGCGTACTAGGGCAAATTATAATCAAATAGTGTTATGATCAGCTTTAGTAGTAGTAACAACTACAACTATAACTAAAGTTGGCGTTACTAACAACCCTGCTGGAGTGATGATGGCTAAAGTAGAACGTAACTAATCGCTAAAGCTCACACGTGTACCAAACAAAACTGAATAATACTTAGTCGAGACGGAGAGAGAAATGTCGCTGGAGCTGATCTTTAGGGACGATAACAAGGAGCTCGAATACAGCTTCACAGTCACAGTTGAGAATGACAAGGATGGTACCCGACGCCTGACGTTCGTTAGGCATGATCAGGTCGATAATGATCAACCAACCAACACTAGTTTGTCTAAGTTTGTTGCTGCTGCTACTGCCACTGTTAACAACAACACTACCGGTGATTTTCCAGATCACCATGAGGAGATTCAGGGCGAGCTGCAGGAGCAATATGAGGAGCTCCTGAGGTCGAGTGCTAACACAGAAGAAGAAGCTGCCTGGTTGACTAGTCTGTTTCTCGACGCTCCCTACATTGAGAGTGATCACTACATTGTTGATATGCTGGACATAGCTATGCTGCGACTGCTGTCGGGTCAGCCTCTGCCGGCTAGCATTACTATCGACGACGATCGTGCTGTGTACATCCATTAGTACAAACGTAAACTGTTGATCTCAAGTCTTAGGTCACATATGACCTTTGCTGAGATCAAGAAGTTCATGAACGGTTTCCTGACTCCATCATGATCTCCAGTATCTAAAAGTCAATGAATACTGATTACAGCTTATGTTAGCTCACTGCTTCAGGCAGTGATCTGTAAGATTACCCTCTGCCACTAACGGAGTCTATAACAGCTAAAGCTCTAGCTATATATGTATGCTTACATGTTTATATGTTTACGCATGTATATAATCTTTATTGGTTCCGACTCTGGTAGTGTTGTTGTCTGCATAGCTTGTGATCATTAACTACTAACTAGATTAGTAGTATTAGTTTGTTATCTGGAACCAGAACATCTTCTACAGTGATCAGTGTTAGAGAGATGTGGCTTAAGTACATATTCGACTAACATATATACACATGTATGCGCGTTGAATCATAAGCTTTACTGCTTCTGATATGAAATTACAAGACAATCTCGTAATAGAGTGATGCTGTTTCCTGAACATATCAAGCGATGCTCAGCAGCAGTCGGAAAGCTAATGTTAACAACAACATTCAATATATAACTGACTTTTTCTATCAAAGAAAATGGCAGCCAACCTCGTTGATAAGACTAAACTACAGAAGGAGATTAGTGTTGACATCGGTTATGAGTTAACCGAAACTATTATTATCAACGAAGATACTGGTCTCTTGTTCACTCTTAGTGGAGATGTTAAAGATAACGAGGTTATTAAGTTTGCTGATGTTATTCCGCAGGTCAGTGACGCAGCCTCAGCTCTCTATCTCTATGTCCTAAGAGGTAGGGACACTAGCAAGGTCTTCATTGTGGACAGAGTCACCATGACAGACTGTCTCAACATCTACAGCTTCACTGGTGACCTCAACTTCCTATCTTTCATACTTAAGTCACTGTTCAAGTTCTGGACTATACTATCACCTGTTCTGTACAGCAGCAAGGTACCAGAAGAAGTTAGATGGGAGATGTGGTTTTATTGTCCTTATCAGGTACTGCCAGATGAGTGGCTGGAGAATGCAACCTTCATGTCGGCCTGGCGTGAACGTCAAGGCAACAAGTATGTTCTGCTCAACGGCGATGAGACATTCGATTTCGAACACATCACTGTGGACAAAGACGAAGAGGTGGAAGCACAGGAGGGTGAAGAACCAATTCAGTATACTTACATTAATAAGTCAACCAGCTACAGCCGTCCTTCTGATCAAACGGTAATCAGTACCACTGAGAACAAGCAGTTGCAGGATGATAAGGTAATCAACATAGTCAACAGCACCACTTACAACGACAGTTCACAGGGTGAGGTAGTTGAACGGTGGGGTAACGGCACAAAGGCAGTTAGCAACACCATCAACGACATGAAAGAGGGACCATACATGCGTTACACAGATGACAGACTTACAGCTGAAAAATGGTTTGATGATAACCAGACTGAAGGTCTAGCTTTAGCCTACTACAACAGCGGCAGGATTAAAAGTAAGAGTTCCTACAAACACCATCATCTTGATGGACAGTTCACTACTTACAAAGACGCTGATGATTCACCAATCATACGAACTACAGAATTCCGAGACGGTCAAATGCTAAAATCAGTCCACTACTACAATGATGGTGAATATGTAGAGACTAACTTTGTTAGCAATAGCACTGTTCATTCTCTACCACTAAGCTATGACTTCTACACGCCGATTGGTAATGAATGGTATCTGTCTCGTCGCATCACTAACCCCATCAGCCGTGGTGAGGTTAAGACTGTCACCAACTACGATGTTAACGGTAACATCGTCGATGAATCCAGCAAGGGTAAGAGTGCAGTGTTTGACATCATGAACAGGAAGTGGAAGCATAATTGGTATGAGGATGTTGTTTATTTATAGTGGATAGTTCGACTAGCACACTTGTAGTAATATGAAGATGTAACCAGTACTTTGTACTAGTTCAACTAGCACACTTGTAGTAGTGTGAAGATGTAACCAATACTTTTGTGCTAGTTCAACTAGCATAGTATATCTATAACAGTAGTAGTCCAAATTGAAAATAGAGGAGAAAGGGTATAAATCGTAAATCAGCAGTAAAACTCGCCAGGATGACGGAGACTACTGGTAAGAGTACTGTAACTACTAACCAAACAGCTCAGTTACCCCAACCGTCTTTCTTTCAAGTACCAGATGTAGCCACTGTGACCACCCAGATGATCTTCCAATCTGGACTGACCCGTAGCAACACAGCTGACCTAGGTAAGAAGATTCTGTTAGCCTTCGCCGCCAAGTATGTCTATGATAACATCAACAAGATTGTTGGTCATGTCTTCGGTGCTAAGACACGCTTGGCTCTACTACTGTTTCTGCTGAAGTTGTTTCGCTGCAGCAAGTTGCGTCTGATGAAAACAGCCAATGAGTTAAGTGAAGAGCTGACTGCTACTAAGCTCGATCAGACCCGCTTACAACTGGATCTGGACAACCTTAACATCAAGTCGGATATTAAGCATGGTATCTTTAAGTTGTGCGATCACTGGTGTCTAATAGACAATCGTGACAACCAGCTGTTGGTTTATTCACTGTCGGCGCTGTTCAACCAGCTATTTTTGACCAACTACAAGTTGCCTGTCGCTAACAGCAACATCGTTACACAGTACAAGTTGTTGGTTATGTCATACAACAAGGCTGTTACTAACAGCAGTGGTAATAGTGGCAATGTTACTGTTACTGCTGGTAACAATAGTAATGAGGTCAGTTTCAGCTGGTCTAATCCAGCACGATCCCTAGGTATGGTTAATGAGACTAATGATGAGTTCTTTGCTATGATGTCAACCTTCGTAGCTAAGAGTCTTAAGCTTAAAGATTCGGCTACTCAAGCTTATGTACTTAATGGACCAGCCGGTGTGGGTAAGACCACTGTGGTGGAACGTTTGGCTGCTATGAACATCGTCAACACTGTGCTCAAGGTCAACATGATGAACTTTGTCAATTATCCTGAGGATTTTGAAGCTATTCTCAACAAGGTTATCTGTCCCTTTCCTATTAAGTCTGATAACGAGATTTGGGTGGTAGTCTTCGATGAGATTGACAAGTGGAAGAATCTGTGGCTTCTCAACAAGGCTCGTGACTTCATACTTGGTGGTAGTAGTGGTGGTGCCACCACCACTACTGGTAACAGCAGTAACGCCAGACTTACGTTTGACAAGTTAATTGACTACTTATCTGGCCTTAACAATAACTTCTACAATAGCCTGCAACGTTTCATTGATGGTGAGATCTTGGTTAAAGTGCCGAGGCTGGTAGTTATGTTCCTGACCAATCACGGTGAGACCTTGTGGCAGTTGACGGTTAATGATAGCGTTTATCCACTACCTATCGACTACGAGGCTGTCAAGGACCGCTTTACCTTCTTTGAGCTGGGTTTCTGTGGTTATAAAGAAGTGGTTAGCTACCTTAAGTTGATGTACTCCATGCTGGAAGAAGACTATGATAAACAGTTGCTGTTGCAAATTCCCACCACCATCAAGATTAGTCACCGTAAGTTAAGACAACTGCGCGACACTAATCTGTTCCAACTACCACGTATTGTGTCTGCACTGCAAAGTTATCGTAACATGATGATCGGTGCTACTACTACTACAGCAGCAGTAGCGACAGTGGATGAAGCGTCGCAGAGCGGCAATATTAAAATCTGTCTCCCGGTAGGTGATTGTACTGATAACAGGCAGAGCTCAACTGCTGCTGCGATAGCAGTAACTAACAGACTTGACAACAAGCAGCCATCAGTCTCTAACAATCGTATTGCCACTAACACTAGCACTAACAATAATGACAAATTGCCATCTATCAGTAATGGTAGTAACAGTAATAACGCTGGTAGACAACAGCATACTGCCAGCATAACCATGGTGGCAGATGACCAAGATAACTCCTTGTTGCAGGAGCAGATGAAGACCTTCAGCCTCTACCATGACTCTGACTTCATATTCAGACAGGCCACAGAGATTGAGATTAGTAGAGTGGATCACTCCCTGTTACAGGTGATCGGTATAAACATGCCTGAGTATGTTAAGGTGGGTACTATGACTGATAACAACAATGACACCAGATATCGTATCTGCTTCTATCGTGACACGATTAATAGTCATCTGGGAGCTAAACTTGATGCTGATAGTGAATTTCAACCACACGGTGAGTATAGTTTGTGGGAGACATTAAAACCACAGTTAGCTCAGCACGGTTATCATTGCCACGGTAACCGTTTCGGTGAGTGGGATGACGAAATCTCCCGAGATGGTTCCCATCGACAGCTTCTGCGTTATGGTCGTGATGGTAAGCTATGTGGTGAGCAGGCTTACTACCATGGTGAAAATGGTCGTAGGCTCGTCTCTTATGAAAACGGAGTTCAACATGGCCTCACGAGAGAGTATCAAGGTGAATTCCTAACTCACGAGGCCAACTACGTCAAGGGTATGCTAACCGGACTAGTGAGTTGGTACTCTGGTGATACTGGACTCAAATCTACTACTGCTGAATATGTCGATGATCGTATGCGGGGTATGCTTATCAACTGGTATGATGATAACAGAAAGAAGTTAGAAGTTGAGTATCGCAACGATAAGAAGTGTGGTGTTCAGACCGAGTGGGATGAGCATGGCAATGTTACTAACACCACAAACTTCGCTGGGGATAAAGACACTGTCTAGTGATAATATAAATGTACTCAGGATCATACTGTTGCAGCTGGTTATCACCACCTAACAGTGTCTGTCTACAGACATTAAAGGTCTACTCTAGTCTTAACCTGAAGATATTGACTCAGTCAATACCCACAACAGAAGTTACGTCCACTATCAGCTATCTGATAAGAGTTAATAGTCAAGAGATGTTGGTTAAATACAGATTACTCTCTAAGACGTGAAACACTCTAATTCTTGTTATACTGTGAAGGAGTTATGAAGAGATTATAGTGGAGACCACAGTGGGTACATGTAATAGGGATCATCTAACTCCATCTACAACCAGTTCAGCCTGGGAAACTAGATCTGATAGGCCAGAAGAAGAGTGTAAACTTGCTGAACCTAACAGACATTAGGTCCTTATTATAAAGCTTTGAGGTGTCAACCATATTAGAGATGAAATAAAACGAAGTTTACTTTAAGTCTGTGTTATGATATCAACAGTGTTGTCATTAGTAGCAAAATGAGTCAAAAACTAACAAGCAACCACAGACTATAGTCAGACAAAACCCTACTGAGAATGACGGAAGTCAACACGAAAAACACAGCGACTACCCAGCTACCACAGCCATCATTCTTTCAGGTGCCAGATGTAGCGACAGTAACCACTCAAATGATCTTCCAATCTGGTCTGACCCGTAGCAACGTAGCCGACCTAGGTAAGAAGATCCTACTAGCTTTTGTTGCCAAGTACGCCTATGATAATATCAACAAGATTGTTGGCTCGATCTTCAGTGCCAAGACACGCTTGACCTTACTGTTATTCCTGTTAAGGTTACTCCGCTGTTCTAAGTTGCGTCTGATGAAGGCGGCCAACGAACTAGTTGACGAGCTGACCGCTACTAAGCTAGATCAGACGCATTTACAGTTGGATCTAGATAGTCTTAACATCAAGTCGGACATTAAGCATGGCATCTTTAAGTTGTGCGATCATTGGTGTCTAGTAGATAATCGCGACAACCAAATGTTTATCTACTCACTATCCGAGATGTTCAACCAGCTGTTCCTGACCAACTATAAGTTGCCTGTTGCTAACAGCAATATCGTTACACAGTACAAGTTGTTGGTTATGTCATACAACACCAATAGTAGTGATAGTGGTAAGGTTGTTGCTACCAGCAATGGTAACACTAACACCACCACTACCAACAACGATATCAACTTCAATTGGTCTAACCCAACGAGGGCTCTGGGTATGGTCAACGAGACTAATAACGACTTCTTCAAGATGATGTCAACCTTTGTCAAGAAAAGTCTTAAGCTCAGAGATTCGGCTACCCAGGCCTACATTATTAACGGGCCAGCTGGTGTAGGCAAGACGACTGTGGTGGAACGCTTGGCAGCCATGAACATCGTTAACACGGTACTCAAACTCAACATGATGAACTTCGTCAACTACAATGAGGACTTTGAGGTTATCCTTAACAAGATTGTCTGCCCTTTTCCTGTTAAGTCCGATAACGAGATTTGGGTGATAGTCTTTGATGAGATTGATAAGTGGAAGAACTTATGGTTACTCAACCGGGCTCGTGAGTTTATGACAACAACACCAACTACTAATGACAAACTTACAAATGATAGGTTATCAGAATATCTAATCAGTCTCAATAACAACTTCTACAACAGCTTGCAACGCTTCATTGATGGTGAGATTTTGGTTAAGGTGCCAAGGTTAGTAGTTATCTTCCTAACTAATCATGGTGAGACATTGTGGCAGCTAAAGGCTAATAGCAAAGTTTATCCGCTTCCTGCTGATTATGAGGCTGTCAAGGATCGCTTTGTCTTTTTCGAGCTAGACTTCTGCGGCTACAAGGAAGTGGTCAGCTATCTTAGGTTGATGTATGCCACGCTAGAAGAGGACTACGATGAACAGTTGCTGTTGCAGATTCCCACCGGCATCAAGATCAGCCACCGCAAACTACGACAGCTGCGTGACACTAAGATGTATCAGCTGGACGCTATAGTTTCAGCTCTGCAAGACTACCATCAGGGATCACTAGTTATCAAAGGAGTCAGTACTGACTCCTCCGACAAAGAAGACGATACTATAAGTCTGTTGGATGTTAAGGAAGACAGTAACGATGATAGTAAGAAGTATAATCGTGATAGTAAGAGGGTTGAGCTATCTGGCATGACCACAACTAGCAGTGCTAGCTGTGATAGTAGCAAGAGGAGTTCGACATCAACAGTACAGTCAAAGATAGATAATAACAACAGGGATGTTGTCCAACAAACCAACGCTAATAAGAGTGTGTCTGTAGACACTGTGAACACTGTGACTCAACCCATGCATGTAGATGGAGTTGAAAATAGTAACCAGCCAACTATTAGATTGGTACCATCGTCTGATGATGAAGAGAACAACTTGAACACGTTTACCTTAATCCCTGATAGTTGTTTAACTATTAGACCAATGACTGAGATTGAGTTCCATGGTCTACCTTCTGTACTAAAGTATGGCTCATGGATGAATACTGAAGTAGGAGTCGATCATAATCAACAAATTGTGAGGTTATACTTCAATGTATTTGAGAAGTATGGGCCAGAGTATGTAGTGGACGTGATTGAGACTGAGGCGGGACTAGTAGCACATGGAGAGTTCGCTGAGTATTATACCACTATCTCGTCAAGAGATAAACCTTACCACCATGGTTACTATCGTAACGGTAAGAAGTTTGGTGAATGGATTAATCATGATAAAATTGGCCAAATAACAATCAGACGTCATTACAACACGAGTGGTTTACTTGATGGTATTGAAGAGACTTTCAATGCAGACATCAAAAAGATCAAACAGTACGTCAATGGACTCAGGCATGGTAAGACGGTAGAATACAAAGGAGATAACAGAACTAGGGAGTGTGAGTTTGATAATGACAACTACTTAGGTCCAGTTAGTGTCTATAACGACTTTGGTAAACTAGCCTTTCAGTACTACTGTAGTTGGGATGACAAGCCTCACGGTTTGAGTACCTTTTATCACGATGATGGTGTGACCAAGAAACTGGAGTGTAACTACGATAAGGGTAAGAAAGATGGACTAGAGCAAGAATGGGATCACTATGGTCAGCTAGTTGCCACTCGTGCCTACAAAGATAACATAGAGATTAAATGAACAGTCTTACTATAACAACCTTACTATGACAAACTTTCACAGCCTAAAGCTGTGAGAAAGAAACCGCCAACTAACGAGAAGTACAACAGGCTTATTCTGTAGTATTATTAGTACAGCACCTAACGTCCTCGACAGAGAACTTGAGATATTAACCTAAAGGTCAAAATTTTGATTACAACTTGAAGTTGTAATAGTACATCTCTAACAGGGTTGTTTGGCAGCTAACTTCAGACGATATCTGATGCTTGTCGGCTGTGAGGTAACTGTCTATTATTATCAACAGGAGGTTGTCCTTAGCGTCACCTTTATCTAAAGACGATGCCCTCTACCGAGATCTACGTTTCAAACATGATCTCGAAGTTGGTGACAACTTTGGTGACGCTGGCTTTCTGTCAACAACTTTGACGAGGTTATCAACGACTGCGACTGCTTAACAAGCAGATTGATAAGGTGATAAGCTTCATCTCTTTAATCTTCTCAAGCTTCTCAAGCTTTGAAATCATCCGGATAGATTACATTTTAACTCAAACATTGTCTGATAAAACTTCCTAGTAATACAAGATTATCTTGTATTTGATAGCCATCTGTCGTATCAGAAATTGAAAAAAAATAAACAATAGATAAAAACAATATGCCTGTCAAGCTTATTCAAGGCATCTTTTTAACTCACGGAGAGGCTAATAGTCTGGCTGCTACTATTGCTCTTCGTAATCATTCGAGATTTATGTCTACTGATGGTTTTAAGATTGCCAGAGAGTTTAATGGCTGGACAAAGAGCATGCTAAAATTGTATTATGCTTCTTATAACAATACTTTCATACTTGGTTTCTCTGCAGGAGAGATAGAAAGTAGTATATGGTCGAGCAAATTGGAACCGATCCTTGGCTTGGCTAGTAAGGAATATCT
>Ga0302309_10004455_pt1 | contig 10338 bp, 4 predicted proteins | sample III_Palsa_N1_1_FD_200453 | JGI IMG/M metagenome (GOLD analysis project Ga0302309, IMG submission 200453) | Peat permafrost microbial communities from Stordalen Mire near Abisko, Sweden - III_Palsa_N1_1 | ecosystem: Environmental > Terrestrial > Soil > Palsa > Peat permafrost | place: Sweden... | reverse complement strand
TTTTAATGTCCCTAATGTTGTTTAGCAACCCGCACAGGTAGTAGTTTTTGTTAATAAATTTGGCTTTTTGTTTTTCAAAATAACCAGTTATAATAAACGGCGTGTTGTACTCGCCTTTAAGTAGGCGCTCCCGGTTGTCCGCTATGCGGTAATAAAATACATTGGCGGAGCTGTCTGTGGCGGCCAGCTTTACAAAAAAGCCAAAGGGCTTGCCCCCTGCTACGCTGTCTTTAAAATCTATAATGGTAAATTGCTTTCCTATCAGTTCATTAACAAATACCACAGGGTCAAAATTGGCGGGCTTGCCGCTGGAAGAACGTAGCCTTAAAGGTTTTGCCGGAAAAAATGAGTTTAGGTATTGCGGGGGAATAGGAAGGTTAGATGAGTAGGGAAGAAAGGACAGCGTTTGTCCTTTTAATGCCGCATACTGCTCGGCGCTAAAGTTGTAACTGCTATCGTATTGCGTAACCACATCGTTCTGAGCCGAAGCCAACACAGAGGTTATCAGGCAACTAAGTAAAAGTATAAATTTCATAAATGCACAAGGGAGACCTAAAATCAACAGGGGCTAAGTTACTATTTTATAATTTGCGAACGGCAGCTCTTGTGTAAAGCCACTATTAAGTTTAGGTTACCAATGTTATCAAATAACTTTATTGGGGTAACGGGATATGAAGCGGTATGTCCTGCTTGTGGGTAAATCTGAGTCGCAGGCAAACGGTGCGAAAAAATTACCCCCTCCTGCTGCAAGGAGGGGGTAGGGGGTGGTCTTATTTTACTCTTACTCTACCGCTAACTTCTTCATCGCGCTGCCTCTACTACTAATAATGTTTACATAGTAAATACCCTGTGCGGCATTGTCCAGGCTAAGGCTGGCCTCTGCGCCGTTTATGTTTACTGTTTGTACTTGTTGGCCTAAGTTGTTGTATATGGTAATTTGGTAACTGTCCGCCTCTTTAAAAATCAAAATAAAATTACCTTTGGTAGGGTTGGGGTAAAGGGTAACGCCGGTTAAGGAGTTGGCAGAAGGGACTACTGCTCCCGGGTCGACTGCATTAAAAGATTTTTGAATGGTTGTAACATTATAAGTAGTATCCTGTGCAACGCAATTGGTGGGTGTTATAACAGCTTTGTAAGTATAGGACTTAAAAAGAATACTGGAACAAGGGACTGAATCTAAAATTTGAATACTTCCTGATGAATTGGGTTGCAAAGAGCCAATAGTGAAGGTAACTATAGAATCGGAGGTAGTAGTATAAGGTAGTGATGCAGTACTAACTGCAAATCCTGAAGGGTAGTTAAGCGTTATTAGCACGTTTTGCGCAGGGGCGGAGCTACTATTAGAATAATTTATAATCGTATTATACGGATATGTTGCAATGGGGCAATAACCAACCATATTTACATTATAATTTGTTGAGAAGCTAATTCGCAGTAAAGGGCAATGGCTAACGGTATCTGCAAAATTAAAACCAGTTACATCTGCGCCTTCAGACTTAATAGTAACAAGGTATGTGCCGGATAACGCAGGGCACTCCTGGTTGCTTATCAATGTATCAGACACAGGCAGTAGCTGGCTTACCGTATATGTTCCGGTATCTACGCTAAGGGTATAATTACCATTTACATCTGTAACGGCGTAATAAGGGCCCGGAAAGGCGGTAACTCCATAACCCTGTAAGGCAGGCTCGTTACCATCTTTTATGCAATTCTTGTTAAGGTCGGCAAATACTGTTCCGCTAATACTATTTTTAGCGACGGCCTTTACCGAATCGTTTTGCAGCACGGCTACAAATTGCGAATTTGATCCGGGGGCTACCACAAAGGTAGTGAGACCAAAGGACTGGGTGGTTCTGATAGTCCCTGTAAGGTACATTGTTCTGCCTTTCCCTATACTAATGGCGTTAAGAGTGGTATTGGTGTTGTTTTGCGCGTTCCATGGTATTGTGTCAAACTTTCCGGTGGTATCAAAGGCGGTTATAAAGTTATCATAAACTCCAATTATGCAGTTAAAACCTGAAGTATCAGAAGTAATTGATTCAAAAGTAAGACTGCCATTCTTAATCCATTTTATAACGCCCGACGTGTCGAACCGGGCCACAAAGTTTCCCGCTGTGGTTAAGGTCAGGTTCTCTATACTCAGCGTATCGTTGCAATTTCCTACCATATAAACGCTGCCTTTTTTGTCGGTTGTTATAGCAATCCCCTGGCTGACGCCTTTCCCTTGGCCATCAACGGCCTTGGCCCATAAGGGATTAAATGACGAGTCCAGCTTTGCCAGGTAAGCGGCGCTTTTACGGGCAGCCGAGGTATTTTGTAGGGTATAGTTGCCTAGTGTTAGGGAAGCCGCGCTAAAACTACCTGTAATATAAAAATTTCCCGAAAAATCTTGCGCCAGTCCACTAACGTATGCAGCCGGTTTTATTGTAGTAATCAATACCCCGTTTTTATCATATTTTAAAATATGTTCCGGGTTACTATCTTCATCTACTACTAATATAATATTTTCTTTAATATCTAAAACAGAGGCTATCAAACCTCTTGTGGAAGCCTGGCCAAACCTGTGCCACATCACATTTGCGGCCCTGTCGTATTTTACAAGAAAATAGGAATTATATCCTGTGGAATCAGAGTATACTGAGTTTAATGTATCTGTACCAATAATTAGCTGCTGATTGAAGCTGCCCGCTAAATAAATTTCCCCCTGTGAATTTACCTCTATTGTTGGGGTAGCTGTAAAGGCTATAGCAGAAATATAACGGAGCCATTCCGTTTTTCCGGCTGCAGAAAATTTTGCGATATAAATACCAACAGATACAGATGGAATACAGCAGACTTTTTGGTTATCGAAATAAGCGGAATCTCCAAAAATACCGGCCACATACACATTTCCAGAATCGTCTGTAGTTATAGCCTCTCCGTTCGTATAAGCGCTACCCTCCTTGGCCCACAAATAGCTCTGCGCCTGTATATTAGTTAATTTTAAAAGTAATAAAAAAGCGGCAACCCAAGATATGTATGTTTTCATATATAAACTATTTGTTTTAAATATAAACATATATTTCAACGTTTGCAAATCAATTTTTATTGCTTTAGCTACAACTCTTTCCCCTTCATGCACAAGCCTGAGTTACGTGGAAAGGGTTGGGGATGGTTTACCCCCTCCTGCTGCAAGCGGGGGCAGGGGGTAATGTCGTTAAGTTAAGCTATAATCCCAGAGAGATTCTCGTGTCGTCAGGTGTTCCCACCTGACGTTTTATGCCGCTTACTGTCAGATAGAAATATCTGACAGCACAGAAGATTCCTTAACTTAACGACATTGGGGGCAGGGGGTGGTCTTATTTTATTCTTATTCTACTATCAACTTCTTCGTCGCGCTACCTTTACTACTAATAATTTTTACATAGTAAATACCCTGTGCGGCATTATCCAGGCTAAGGCTGGCCTCTGTACCGTTTATGTTAGCCGTTTGTACCTGCTGCCCCAGGTTGTTGTACACGGTAATCTGATAACTGTTCGCTTCTTTAAACAGTAGCGTAAAATTACCTTTGGTAGGGTTGGGGTAAAGGGTAACACTGGTTGCAAAACTTGGCGAAACTACAGCATTGGGCAGCTGTACGCTAACATTTTTTTGTGTATAGCTGCTGTTGTAAATGGTATCCTGAGGCAAACAGTTTTTTGGGCTAATAGTAGCATAATAGGTAAACGTTTCATTAATAGAGGCGCTACACGAAACAACATCAGTCAAATAAATCTTACCGCCTCCCAGGGCATTTAAAGTATCTATAGTATAATAAACAACAGTGTCGTTAACAACAGTATAAGGCATAGACGATGTTCCTATAGTAATGCCGTAAGGGTAATAAAGATAAATCTTAACGCCATACGCCGGGGCGTTTCCTGTATTATAATAACTAATGGTAGTGTTAGTGGCAAATACTAAGTTGTAACAAATAACATTATTATTACCATAATAATTATTAGTAGTTTGGTTATAATCAAAAAACCTTACCCCCAAAATAGGGCAATTAAAAGTAGTGTCTGCAAAATTAATTGCTGTACTATCTTGTCCCAAATTCTTAAAGGTTATGCTATAATTGCCCAATGAAGACGGACACAGTTGCGAATAACTTATACTGTCAGACACTGCTGTCAGTTGGCTAACGGTATAAGTTCCGGTATCAACATTTAGCGTATAGGCGCCATTGCTATCTGTTACCGCAAAATAAGGCCCGGGCGCTGCCGCTATGGTATGCCCTGCTATACCCTTTTCGGGGCCATCTTTTATGCAGTTTTTGTTAAGGTCGTTAAAAAGCGTTCCGCTTATTTTATTGCCGCTCGCATAGTTTACGGTACTATCAACTATTGCAGCCACAAAGGCGTCGGTTATAGAAGAGTCCGATACCAGGGTGGCGCTTCCAAAACTTTTCACACCAAAAAAATTGCCGGTAACGTACAAGGCCCCGTTGCGGCTGGGGGCAATGGCGGTTACCATAGCGGCGGTTGTGTTCCACTTGCCTGCGCCAGCGGAATCAACAGCATAAACGCCATTTTGCGAAGCGATATAAATAGTACTATTACTACCCACAGCCGTAATAGTCCCATTGCTGATCTCTATCCATTTTCCATTACCTGCCGTATCAAACCGTGCAATAAAATCATTACTATATATTTGGTTTAATGTTATATCATCAAATTGTAACGTATCGTTGCCGCTTCCTGCCACGTAAATATGACCTTTTTTATCCGCCTGTATAGACTGGCCATTTACAAAACCTTTTGAGGAGCTGGGTTTTACCCACAATGGCGCTCCGGCGCTGGTTAGCTTTGCCACATAAGCGTTTTGGTTATTATTAGTTGATTTAAACAAAAACTTGCCAAGCGAAAGAGAGTCAAAAAATATACCTGTTATGTACCAGTTGTTTAATGAATCGATAGTAAAGTCGGACAAGGCCACAGACAAAGGCGTAGTATTTAATAATGTTCCGCTGCTGTCGTAAGTTAATACTCTGGAAACAGAATAGTCGCCTGTAAAAGTCCCTGTCCCTAATAAAGCTACCAACAAATGCCCTTCGGTAGTCATATGAAACGAAACAAAATTCTCGCTATAATCGCTATTTACCGGCTGTGCCCAAAGCGCTACGCCGCTGGCGCTGTACTTTACAATATAATCTGTATAAGTGTAGTCCGATGGCGTTATGGTATCCTTGCCTATTATAAGTTGATTAGATGTAGTGCGAAAGCCGCCTATATCAACAACATTAAGCACGCTTGCCAGCACATATATTTCGCCCAGCTTATTTACTACTATTCCTTTAGCGGCAACAACGTCGGTTGAAATACTGTTATAGTCGGTGTCGGTATCTATAGGGCTTTCTGCAGATACCCACTGTATTTTCCCCAGCCCGTTGTACTTGGCTACAAACATGCTGGTATTCGGGTATAGGTTTCCCGTTATCTGTTTGTCGTCAAAAAAAGTAATACCAGACGCCGAACCTGCTACATAAACATTTCCGGAATTGTCTGTAGCAATAGCTGCGCCACTGGCGCCATCGGTGCTTTTGCCCTGCCTGGCCCACAAATAACTTTGCGCGCGGCTTTGGGTAGTAGATAATAGTAGTAAAAAAGCGATAAATACTTGTAAATATGTTTTCATAAGGTTATTGGTTTACTATTTTTTACTTCTCTTCTTGTAATTCACTGCTTTCACTTACCCCCTCCTGCTGCAAGGAGGGGGCAGGGGGCAGTCTTATTTTACTCTTATTCTACTATCAACTTCTTCGTTGCGCTGCCTTTACTACTAATTATAGTTACATAGTAAATACCCTGTACGGCATTGTCCAGGCTAAGGCTGGCCTCTGCGCCATTTATATTTATCGTTTGTACCTGCTGGCCCAGGTTGTTGTACACGGTTATCTGGTAACTGTCCACCTCTTTAAACAGCAGCGTAAAATTACCTTTGGTAGGGTTGGGGTAAAGGGTAACGCCGGTTAAAGTAGTATTAGATGGTTTTAGTGTGCCTTCTATACATCCGGCGGTTTTCTGCAAAATAGCTGAATCGCTATTAATTTTTAAAACACAGTTTGATGCAGAAATGGTGGCGGAATAATTAAAAGGAATATTATTACAATCTAAATTAGCTGAAAAAACTAAATCCAAAACAGAAATGGCGCTGGAAGAGCCTGGGTTAACAGTTCCTATTGAAAAGGTAATTATCGTATCGTCCTTTGTCGTATAAGGCACAGATGCGCTATCTGCCGTAAATCCGCCAGGATAATAGAGCGTGATGATTGCATTGTTGGCGGCAGCATCGCCTATATTTGAGTAATGTATATAGGTGTTTGCAGGATAGTAAACGCCGGTGCTGGAAGTAGAGGTATAACTTTCATCTGTAGATAAACTAATAGTAAGAATAGAGCAGTCCGTAAGCGTATCTGCAAAATTCAATCCGAAAGTTTTGTTGCCAGGCGTTTTATAAGATATCAGGTAGGTTCCCCCAAGCGCAGGGCATTCCTGATTGTTAAGCGTACTATCAGCAAAAGTAGTTTTAAACTGAGAAATGGTAAAGGCGCCTGTATCAATATTAAGCGTATAGTTACCATTGGTGTCAGAAACAGCAAAATAAGAGCCGGGTTGGGCTAGTACTACAGCGCCATTAATTCCGGTTTCGTTAATGTCTTTAATGCAATTCTTATTAAGGTCGTTAAAAACTGTTCCACTAATTATGTTTTCACCAGGGTAGTGTAGTAAAGTATCTTGCAGGGCAGCTATAAACAAATTGCTTAAATTAGCATAGCCTTTTTCCGATAAAAGTATAGAACCGAACGATTGGTAGCCATTATAAGCCCCCGCTATGTATAGTTCTCCTCTTTTGCCTATAGCCAGGTCTGTGGCAGGTATATTGTTTATGGTCCATTTTGGGGCGCCTCCAGAGTCAAAACTAATTATTGTACTATCAATAATACTGGCAACGTATGAATTTCCATTACTATCTGTAGAGATAATTTGCCCGCCGCCATTGCTTATCCATTTTATAGAGCCAGAGGAGTCGAAGCTGGTAGTAAAATACGAAGAACCAGCTAAAGATGTATTATGCAATACTAGCGTATCGTTATAGTTTCCTGTTATGTAAACGTTTGCTTTATTATCGGCAGAAATTGCGTTACTATAATTACCATTGGTAGACTGCCTTGCCCATAAGCCGTTACCAGAAGAATCCAGCTTTGCTACATAGCAACTATATTGCCCATAGGGTTTACTTTTAAGTACAGTATTTCCAACAGTAACAGTGTCATTAAAGAAGCTGCCTGTAAGGTATATATTGCCAGATAAATCAGTGGTTATTCCGGCTACTCCTAACCCTTTAGGAAGGTTTATTGTTTTACTTAGCGTACCATTTTTTGTATATTTTAAAATACTTGGGCTAGAGCTGCCAACTGAAGTCAGCAAAATATTTTCTTCAGCGTCTAAACAAAAACTTGAAGTAGTAGAAGGTTCTGCCGCAGACCATAATAAATTTCCATTTAGGTCGTATTTTAGTAAGCCAGAGGAAGGATTAGTGAAACTTCCTGTTAAGTAAACTTCTCCCTTTGAGTTTGCAATAATGGCCGTTAAAAAAGTGTTATACGTAGTAGGCGTTAAAGATTGAACCCATTTTACCTCGCCTATTGAGTTGTATTTAGCAATGAATATAGCATTTGTAACGTAGCCCGTATTACTATAATAATGCGCTGCGTGGCCGTCAAATTGTGCGGTATTGCCTCCGTTAAAATATCCTGCTACATATACATTTCCAGAATCATCCGAAGCTGTAACAACGCCGGATATGCTGCTGGAGTCTCCCCCTTGGTTGGCCCACAAATAACTTTGCGCCCGGCTGGTAGTAGTAATTAATAGTAGTAAAAAAGCGGCAATAAGAGGTATATATGTTTTCATAGCTAAAAATATTTGTTGCTAACATAAACATTTATTTCTTCTTTTGCAAATTGTTTTTTAATAAGTTTAACGCAGCAGCAGTCCTCGTGTCCTCGCGAATGACCTGTGTATAAAATGGAAAGCGTTGTAGGCCAATTGAGACCATCCTGCCCGCCTTTATGCGCAAGCCTGCGGGGTGAGAATCTTTCCCGTTAAACTTTTCATCACTATCAATTCCCACACAAGGCTCCTTTTAGTAACGCCTGGCTCAGTGAGGTTCGCAGGCAAACATGCGCGTTGGCCAATCGTCCACGTCAGGTGCGGACAATCATGTGGCTTGTGCCTTGGGAAAGCGCCGTCCAGCGCGGAATGATTGTCTTCTGACGTGGCGTACTTTTCTTTTGGTTCGTTATTCTCCTCCTTGTAAGGGGCTTAGGGGGATGGAAGCCATTTAACGACAAGGGCAAGGGGGATGAAAAAAAATCTTTTTAATGTTGCAACAAAATTGTTATATTGCAACAAAAACCAGCTCTTATGAAAAAGACTTTTGCATCTTTTAAAACACTAACTGTTTTCATCCTTTTGTCTGCCAACATGGTAGCAAACGCCCAGCCCAATACCTGGACGTTGGTAAATGGATCGGACAACGTAACAAACATTAATCCTGTTTACGGCGCCAAAGGCCAGCCTTCAGCCACAAATACTCCCGGTTCAAGAGACAATTTCGTTACCTGGGTTGACGCCAATAACAACCTATGGCTTTTTGGGGGCTTCAATAGTTACCCTTTTAACTATTTTGCAGACCTGTGGAAATTCAATACCACTTCAAACGAGTGGACATGGGTAAGCGGCGACTCAACCTCTAACAGCTCTGGGCATTATGGCGTTAAAGGGCAACCTTCAGACTCAACCTTTCCGCAAGCCAGAGTTGGCGCAAGCAGTTGGCGCGATAACCTGGGAAACTTATGGTTATTTGGTGGAAATAATTACGGTTATGAGAACGATTTATGGAAATATAACATCAGCGCCAACCAGTGGACATGGATGGGCGGAGATAGTAGTAGTAACGATTATGGGTATGATGGCGTTTACGGCGCTATAGGCGTTGGCTCTACTTCAAACATACCAGGCTCCAGGGCATATTCTACCTGCTGGACAGACCAGTCGGGATTGTTTTGGATTTTTGGGGGATGGGGATTTGTTTCAAACGGGCCATCAGGAACAGAAACATTGTTAAACGATTTATGGCAATACGATCCTTCCAATAACGAATGGACGTGCGTAAACGCAGGACAGTCTCCAAGCTATGGCGTAAAAGGAAAGCCTTCTTTAGCCAATGCGCCCGTTAGCAGAGAGGTTAGCCCAGGCTGGGTAGATAAAAGCAATAATTTGTGGCTATTTGGGGGAGAAAATAATATTATAAGCCCTCAACTAGACTATTTTGACGACTTATGGAAGTACAACATAGCCGCTAACGAATGGACATGGATAAATGGATCTGACACCGTTAACAAAAATGGTAGTTATGGAACACAGGGAACGCCAGATACGGCAAACACGCCAGGGGGAAGATTTTCGTCCACAGCCTGGACTGATGCCAATGGCGACTTCTGGCTCTTTGGCGGCGCTGGCAATGGCGCAACAGGTTCGCAAAGTGGCTTTTTAAACGATTTATGGAAGTATACGGTTAGCGCCAATGCCTGGACATGGGTAAGCGGAGATACTAGTATTAACCCTACTACAACTAACGCTGTGCCTGCGCCACGAGAAGCAGCTGGGTACTGGACGGATAATAACGGCGTTTTTTGGCTATACGGAGGGGCGAACAATAACGGATACCTGGAAAGCCTATGGAAATACACCCCCTCTGATACTATTGCCAGCGTTACCGCTACCATTAACCCCGTTGCTTCTTCTTTTTTAACTGTGTACCCCAACCCGGGCAATGGCAACTTTACGGTAGACCTTCCAGAAGCCGCTCAGGTTAGCGTTTATAGTATATTGGGAGATTTAATAGTAACAGAAAATTTACCGAAAGGAAAACAACCCTTAAGCCTAACCAATAAACCCGCCGGGGTATATTACCTAAAAGCAACCAGTAGCAGCGGTCAGCAGACGGTAAAGCTGGTGGTAGAGTAATTACAACTAATTTACTACGCCCAACTACAGCCTCCCAACAGGACTCAGCGTATGTTATAAAGGTAGAGTCCCTTATAACATACGCTGATTAGGCAAAATCTATTTTCTGCCTCTTGTCATTTCGTTTCTGCCGGTCGGGCAATCTACCTGCATGCCAAGGGCTATAAGGTCGCGTTTAAACTGCGCGTTGGTGCAGTAACTAACCAATAGGCCGCCTGGTTTTAGCAAATGGTAAACCTTCTGTAAGTTTTTGGGCGTCCATACCTCCGCTTCCTTTTCGGGGGC
>Ga0302309_10004453_pt1 | contig 10340 bp, 11 predicted proteins | sample III_Palsa_N1_1_FD_200453 | JGI IMG/M metagenome (GOLD analysis project Ga0302309, IMG submission 200453) | Peat permafrost microbial communities from Stordalen Mire near Abisko, Sweden - III_Palsa_N1_1 | ecosystem: Environmental > Terrestrial > Soil > Palsa > Peat permafrost | place: Sweden... | reverse complement strand
ATCGAACCCCTCCCCCGCGGCACCGGCTTCCAATTCGTAAACGACATCTTCGGCGGCGCCATCCCCCGCCAATTCGTCCCCGCGATCGAAAAAGGCATCCTCGAAACCGCCGTCCGCGGCCACTTAGCCGGCTATCCCTTCGTCGACTTCCGGGCAACAGTTTTCGACGGCAGCTTCCACGACGTCGACTCCAGCGAAATGGCCTTCAAGATAGCCGGCCGCCTGGCCTTCCGCGCCTGCATGGAGACGGCGAAGCCGTCCCTCCTAGAACCCATCATGCGTGTAGAAATCGATATCCCCGACGACACTGCCGGCGCAGTAGTAGGCGACCTCAACAGCCGCCGCGGCCGCGTGCAAGGCATGGACACCCGAGGCCGCCGCGCCATCGTAAGCGCGCAAGTCCCGCTAGCCGAGATGCTCGCCTACAGCACAACCCTTACCGCCCTCACCCACGGCCAAGGCAGCCACCGCATGGAGATGGACCACTACGACTTCGTCCCCACCGCCATCGCAGAAAAAATCACCTCAACCAGCAAGCGTCCAACCGACGACCCCGAGGACTAAACCCTCACCCAAAAGATAAGGCCGTCCCATCAGGAGGACGGCCTTACCGTGTGCGATGCCCGCGCGTCTTTATTTGAAGCCGTTCGGACCCGCATTCATGCCTGCAGGGAAGAAGACCCCCATCGCAGGGCTCACCGCCGCGGTGCCATTCACAGCGCCGCCACCCGTAACAATGTTAAGCACCTGGGTAGTATTGCGCGCGAACGCAACCACGTTCGCCGGGTTCGCATCCACAATGCGCGCAGCCGTTGCAGACCCACCGGCTCCGAGCCCCTTAGGCGTTGTGAAGGTTGCAATGCCGTAGTCATCCGGGTTCGCGTCATACGACGTCGCTCCCGCAGCAACGCCCAGCAACCCAGCCTGCGACAGTGCATTGCGCAGATTCGAGATCGACGTCGTGTAGCCAACCAAGCCAGCCGACCCGGTCGGATCCAGGTAGTTCAGCGTCGTGCGGATCAGCCCCGCGTGATACGCCTCAACACCCAGAATTCCAGCCGCAGCCGATAGATTCGACGCCATCGTCAGCAGCGACGCCGCGCCGTGATACGCCGTCACGCCCACATCCTCGAACACATACGCGCCTACCAGGAATGTGTCGTCACTTGCATAGGGGCTAAAGCTCGCCGGAATGTTTCCCGCCGGCGTCACCGTGTTCGCTGCCGCCGCGAGCGTCTGGAACGAAGTCCCGAGGTTGATGGCTGGTTGCGCAACCGCCGCCGTGCTCAGCGCGCTCTGCAGAAACAGAACATGCTTGCCTTCTTCAATTGCTGTCTCAGTTGCATACGACCCAACCGTCACCGTTTTGAACGGAACCAGACTTCCGCCCGACACGGTGCCTGCTGTACCCACCGAGCCAGTGATCGGAATCCCGGCCGAAGGTCCGCCCGCCGCAATCGATGCAGCATTCGCCTTATCGATTGTGGTGCCGAACGCCGCGAGGTAATAAAAATTCGCCTCGAGATATTCGAGATTGAGCGCGAAGTTGAGAATGTCGCTATCGCTATAACTGGCCGTCGCGGCCTTAGCCTCAGGCGCCGCCGCTGCCATCACCAGCCCTGCCAGCGATGCCGCGCCGAACGTCATCATCTTGCGCCGGCTCGTCGTAATGATTTCATCCAGAAGTTGTGTCTCTTGATTTGCCATGAAATTGTCCCGTCCTTTAGGTACTGCGTGCCGATTAGGCAGTTGGGCTGTCGTAGCAGTGGTCGTGGCTCAGGCAGTGGTGGTCGCGAAGATGCTGTTCGTCCCGTTCGGGAAGAAGCCGCCCTTCGCCACGCCTACCGTAGGCGAGCCGTACACGATGTGGTGTACCTGGTTTACCGTCCGCGCGAAACCGACAGCATGCGTAGGATCAGCAGCAACAATCGCGCTTGGCGACGTCACGCTGGTCGGCAGCACCAGCAGTGTCTCTACCGAGCCATCCGTGGAAGGCGCTGCGCTGTTGCCGACCGTAAGCGTCGCGCGAAGGGCTTCCACCAGATTCGCCGCAGCAAGGTACGGATACGCGGAAGCAGATCCCGCCGCAATCGCGCGACCCGTCAGGGACGTGCGTACATAGCCCGCGTGATACGCTTCCACCGCCAGAATGCCGGCGGCGGCCGTCAGGTAGCCCGACGTAACGCCGGCCGGAGTGATCAACGGAGCCGCGCCCGAGTAAGCCGTCACGCCCACATCTTCAAAGATGAACGCGCCTACGAGAAAGTAGTCGAAACTCGAAAAGGGATTGAACGATCCCGTCCCCGTCGCAGCCGTAGTGATCGTCGCAGCGACCGCCAGCGGTCCAAAGAAGGACAGATCAATATCCGGCATCGGCACCGCCGCCGATCCTAGCGCGCTACGCAGGAACTGCACATGCGTTTGTTCCTCGAACGCAATCTCGTTCAGAATGTCCTGCTGCGCCGCCGTCAGCCCCGGAACCTGTGCCGCTTCACCAACCGTAACGGTTCCTTCGGTGTACTTCCCGGTGTAGCCAGAGGGCGCCGCCGTATCCGTGCTCGCGAGTCCCGAACCCGTCGCCGCATACAGATAAAACTGCGCCTCCAGATACTCCAGGTTCAGCGCGAAGTTCAGCACGTCAGCATCGGTGTAGGGGGCTACAGTTCCGCCGCCGCCCATCATGCTGCCATTACTGCTACATCCCGCGACCGCTGCTGTGGCTGCCACAGCACCAGCGCCTGCCATAAACGTTCGCCGCGAAAGGGCTTTTTCAACAAGGGAATCGAGTGTCTTCACGATACGTCTCCTGATGGTGCAATGGGTAACGATCGGCATGCACTTGCTAGGTGTGCGGCGGATGACGCAGTAGTGTCGCGCAGAGTAGCGTTTGCCTGGCAGAGATCTTGTCTGCGAGGCATCCTGGTGCGGCCAGATTGTGGTTGGGCGTACAAAACGTTGCGCGCAGATGTACAGCTGCGTGTGGTGCCGGTTCCGGTTGGGCGATCAGACAAGTGAATTAGCGACAATGCGATGTCGGTGATTCACTGATGTAGGAACTACGCATTTAGCGCGGGGTTGGATTGGAAACTCACAATAAAAAACAATCGATAGCTTGTGTGCCGAGTCAAAATGACTGCGCAAAAAAATCGATGGTGTGATTGTCATTTGAGGAAACATATCGAGTGTGCAAGATTGAACAGATGCTTCAACGAGCGCTCTGATAATCTCTCGTTTTTATGTCGTCGTTTTCGCCACGCAGGGAGTAACCATGTCCAACGTGCCAGCTGGTAAATTTGCTCACAGGCCGAATGTTGATGGTACGTTTGACTCGATTTGCAGAGTCTGTTTCCAGACAATCGTAAGGTCAGAGAAGGAAGAAAGTTTAGCTTCGAGCGAGTGTGTCCACCAATGCATCACCACGGACCCCGGATCGAACGACAGTGCGCTCCGTCTGCTGGAACTTCGAACATTCGCATAAAAAGAAAGTAGCGCGGTTCGTTCTGCGTTGCGCGTATACATCCGTGAGAGGCAGGCCTTCGCGAGCCGACTAACGGCCCTCGCTGCTGCCGCCAAGTAAACTGGTATCTATGACCCTCACGCTCCCTGCAGGCGAATTCAAGGCCTACCTCTTCGACTGCGACGGCACCATCGCCGACTCCATGCCCATCCACTTCATCGCCTGGACCCAGGCCCTCCACGAGTACGGCTGCACCTCCTTCACCGAGGAGCTCTTCTACGCCTGGGGTGGCCGCCCCGTCGACGCCGTAGTCACCGAGCTCAACCGCCGCGACGGCCTCGCCATCCCCATCGAGGAATTCGCCCACCGCAAGGAGAGCCTCTACTATGGCCTCATCGATCAGCTCCGCCCTGTCCCCGAGGTCCTCGAACAGATTCACCTCCAGCACGGCAACATTCCCTTCGCAGTAGTCTCCGGCAGCACCCGCGAGTCCGTCGTCCGGTCGCTGGAAACTTTGGGCATCCTCAACCTCTTTGACACCCTGGTCTGCGCCGGCGATTACATCCACCCCAAGCCCGCCCCCGACCCCTTCCTCCTGGCCGCCGAGCGTCTCGGCGTAGATCCGAAGGACTGCCTCGTCTTCGAGGACGCCGACATCGGCATCCAGGCCGCCACCGCCGCCGGCATGGCCTCCGTCCGGATCGCCCAACCCCACGAACGGGCGGCGGCCGCAGTTTTGAGGTAGTGCGTCCCGAAACTAGGCTAAACACGTCGCTGAGTTACCCGAAACCGGGCTAAGTCACACACGAATACACGGATTTTGCCCGAAACATGCTATTCTGAATGACGTTGTTCAATAGTACGTTCCATCAGGAATCACCATGCCAAAGCTAAAAACCCACTCGGGCGCAGCCAAGCGCTTCAAGAAGACCGCCTCCGGTAAGTTCAAGCGCGGTCAGACGAAGATGCGCCACATCCTCACTTCGAAAACCAACCAGACCAAGTCCAAACTTGGCCGTATCGTGTTGGTTTCAAAGCAGGATACCCCGAAGGTCGCACGCATGTTGCCCTACGCCTAGAGCGTAGCCAACAGGCAAGTTTTTCGAATCAAGCCGCTGAAAAGCAACGGGCCGCAAAGCGTAAAGGCCCCTGGATTTCCGAAGGAAATCCACTGAGATTCGAAGTAGTAGGCGAGTGAAGAGGCCAACCTTACCTCCAGCCGCTAAACGATTCACGCAAAAGGAGTTAGACCATGCCCCGTGTCAAACGGAGTACAAAACGCAACGACCGCCGCAAGAAGATCCTCAAGCGCGCATCCGGTTATTTCCTAACAAAATCAAAGCTTTACCAGGCAGCCCAGGAAGCCGTCGAGCGCGGACTTAAGTTCGCCTACATCGGCCGCAAGCAGAAGAAGCGCCAGTTCCGTTCGCTCTGGATCGTGCGCATCAACGCCGCTTGTAAGCTCAATGGAATGAGCTACTCCACGTTCATCAACGGCCTCAAGAAGGCGGGTAATGGGCTGGATCGCAAGATCCTTTCCGACATCGCCGCCAACGACCCAGCCGGTTTCGCTGCTCTCGCCGTCTCGGCCAAGAGCGCGCTCGAAGCCGCGAAGAAGGCTCGCGCTACCGCGTAAGTCATTTCTTGAAATATCCGAAAAGCGCGGCATTTGCCGCGCTTTTCGTGTTTTTGGCGTGCGACTTAGCCCGGTTTCGGGTTACAAACCGATGTGTTTAGCCTAGTTTCGGGTAGCACGTGGTGGAAATGCGCGGACGCTACACTGGATCCATGAAGTTCGCTCGCCTCTTCCTGGCGTCCCTCGCGCTTACGGCCTCCGCAGTCCCCCAAATTGCGGCCCAGCAGGCGCCGCTTCAGGTCGCATTTACCTTCGACGATCTTCCCGCACACGGCCCCCTGCCGCCCGGGGAGTATCGCCCCGAGCCGGTGCGAAAGATCATCAAGGTGCTGAAAACAGAGCGCATGCCGCCGGTCTACGGGTTCGTGAATGGGTTCCGGACGGCCGAGTATCCGTACCAGACGGGGCTGTTGAGGGAGTGGATTGCGTCTGGAAATCCTCTGGGAAACCACACCTGGTCGCATCCCTCGCTAGATAAGAGCTCGGCGAAGAAGTATATCCATAACATTGTCGAGAATGAGCCCCTCTTAGAGAAGGTCGATCCGGCAGGGGACTGGCACTGGTTCCGGTTTCCATACCTGGAAGAGGGCGACACGTTAGCGAAGCGGAATGCCGTGCGTGACTACCTGCAGGACAACCACTACAAGATCGCCGAAGTGAATCTGGATTTTGGCGACTACATGTGGAACGACGTGTATGCGCGGTGTGCGGTGAAGAAGGATGAGGTGGCGATCTCATCGTTGCATGACAGCTATCTTGCTACTGCCGATGAGTACATTACGTACTCACGCACGTTGTCACAGCGGCTGTATGGGCGGGACATTCCGTATGTATTGCTGCTGCATGTGGGGGCGTTCGATGCGAAGATGCTGCCGGAGTTGATTGGGCTGTTTCGCAAGCGGGGGTTCGAGTTTGTGTCGCTGCCGCAGGCTGAGTCCGATCCGGCGTACAGCGTCGATCCGAAGGTGGCGTATCCAGGTGGTGGGCTGTTGATGGAGTTGGTCGCGACTACGCGTAACGTGGCGCTACCGAACGCGAGCGAGCCTGAGGATGAGCTGGCAAAGATGTGCCGCTGATCGCCGCGAGCTAGGCTGAGGGCTTGTGGCTGAACGTGGCGCGGGAGGTTTCTACCGCATCGTAGTTTTTTTCTGCCCAGACCCAGACGCCGCAGAAGGCTTCACCGAGGGTACGGCCCAGGTCGGTTAGGGTGTAGTCGACGTGGGGTGGAACGACGGGGTGGACGGTGCGTTTGACGAGGCCATCGCTTTCCATCTGGCGGACGGTTTTGGTGAGCATTTTCTGGCTTACGCCGCCGGCGAGCTTGCCGAGTTGGGTGAAGCGAACGGTGCCGTGATCGGCGAGGACATCGAGGACGACCATCGTCCATTTGTCGGCGATGCGCTCGATGATTTCGTGGACGAGAGCATCGACCTTGTCATCTGATTTGGTGGAGGATTTGGAAGTTGGTTTCGGCTCAACGGCAGAATGCTTGGTATTGGCTTCGGCGGAGATTGCCACCTGCTCGTGCTTCTTTGCCTTCTTGCTTTTCTTGTCTTTTTTGGTCATGAGAGCCTCAGTTTCTGTTCGCTGCGTACAGAACTTTCAGATGGGTACCTTCGAGGATCAACGTGCAGTCCTACGATACATGGAGCTACCGGGCCTTCTCTTTTTTGTCTTACACGGGGATTGTCTGTCGCTAAACGCTTGTGATTTAATTCCACTCCATATTGACCAAGGAGAGCAACTGAGAATCTGACGGAAAAAACCCGAGGTCCGCAGGTTCATCTCCTGACCTGAAGGAGAAGGATATGACCGAAGCTGATCGCATCAAATACTTACGCATAGCGTTGCTGCTCGTGGGTCTGATCTTCACATTTGGGATCTATCCACTCACGATTATCTGGCCAGCCGGTTGGTCGTGGCACATGGGCCAGTCCGACTACCTCCAGATGATTCTCGGAATATATGCGACGCTGGGAGTGTTCCTGATGGTTGCGAGTCGCAACCCTCTCGCGTACATAAGTCTCATGGTTTACAGTGTGGTCCAGCGTTGTGCATGCCGCCATTATGGCGGTTCAAGCGTTTGTGAATCCCATGCACCGGGGACACCTTTTGGGCGACGTGCCAGCGCTCCTCGTTGTAGCGGCTGCGCTTGCGCTTTTGACGCCACGTGGCCTGACAGAACAGCGCGTCTGAGGGCTAGGAAGGGCGCGGAGCAGAGAAGGAACGCACGCGGATCTATCCGGTTCAAATGACTGAAGGTGCGCTCTTCGGTCGTCTGGGTTCACAACTCTCTCGCGGACACCGAAACAGGAAACCTGCGTTGTCTGCTGACGGTTTGCATATTTCTCCGAATAACGCGTGGTTTCTATTTGGTATGTACGGCACTTTCAGGTGTCTACTTCCAAAATACGGAGTACACCCCTAGGATGCTGACAGGAGATGAATCATGAACATTACAGGAAACACGATTCTGATTACGGGCGGCGGATCGGGCATTGGCCGCGGCATTGCGGAGGCATGGCAGGCAAAGGGCAACCAGGTGATTATCGCGGGTCGTCGCAAGGCTGCGCTGGAAGAGACGGTTGCGGCGAATCCGGGCATGAAGTATCTGACACTGGACATTGAAGACCCGGCGGCGATTAAGGCGTTCGCGGCGCAGGTGACTGCGAAGTTTCCGAAGCTGAATGTGCTGGTGAACAACGCGGGAATCATGCGTCCCGAGAATGTGCTGGAGGAGCAGAAGCTGGAAGATGCAGAGGCGATCATCACGACGAACCTGCTGGGGCCGATACGGCTGACGGCGGCGCTGCTGCCGCTGCTTCGGAAACAAGCGCATTCGACGGTCATCAACGTTTCGTCGGGGCTGGCATTTGTTCCGCTGGCACTTACGCCGACGTACTGCGCGACGAAGGCGGCGGTTCACTCGTATACGTGTTCGCTGCGCTATCAGCTGAAGGATACGATTACGGAAGTGTTGGAGATTATCCCGCCTTATGTGCAGACGGATTTGCTGGGTGGGGCGGAAGATCCGCGAGCGATGCCGTTGAAGGACTTTATCGAGCAAACGATGGAAATTTTCAATACGCAGCCTACACCGCAGGAAAACTGTGTGAAGAACGCGCATGGCCTGCGGTTTGCGGAGTCGAGTGGCAAGTTTGATGCCGTCTTTAAGGGACTGAACGACTCGTTCGGTAATCACTAAGCGCGTACGGTAATCACAAAGATGCATCCGCGGGGGAAGAGGGCATCGACTATCCTATAGTCATGCCCTCGTCCGCAGAGTTGGACTTCAACGCACCGCAACCTACCGAAGCTGGTGACAAGCCGGCTGGGCCACCACCGTTCGAATCGTGGGGCCGCTATCCCGAATACAACGCAGAGCTGAAGCAGCTGCACTGGCAGGGTGATTATCCGCGGGCCATTGATGGCGTACATCACGGTGCGCTGGCGGTGGGGATGGGCAGGAGTTATGGGGATGTCTGCCTGCTGAAGGATGGGACGCTGGTGCAGACAACGTCGATGAACCGGCTGCTGGATTTCGATCCGGTGACGGGGCTGTTGACGGCCGAAGCTGGGATTACACTTGCGCAGATATTGGACTTTGCGGTGCCGCGCGGATACTTTCTGCCGGTGACTCCGGGGACGAAGTATGTGACGCTGGGCGGGGCGATTGCCAATGATATTCACGGGAAGAACCATCATCACGCGGGAACATTTGGCCGACATATAACGCAGTTTGAGCTTGTGCGGTCGAATGGGGAGCGGATGCATTGTTCGCCTTCGAGTAATCCGGATTATTTTGGGGCGACGATTGCGGGGATGGGGTTGACGGGTGTGATCACGTGGGCGCAGCTGCGGCTGAAGCCAATTGTGAGTCGCATGATTGATTACCAAGGAATTCAGTTTCATGGCATCGATGAATTTCTTGATCTGACGCGGCAGGCCGAGAATATTGAGTACACGGTGAGCTGGGTGGATGTGACGTCGACGGGTAAGAATTTTTGTCGCGGAATTTTCATGCAGGGCGATCACTCGCAGGTTCCGGCACCGCTGAAGGTTTCGGGGAAGCCGAAGCTTACGTTCCCCATCGAGCTGCCGGGATTTGCGCTGAACGGTGCGACTGTTGGTGCGTTCAACTCGGTGTTCTTCAATAAGCAGATGAAGAAGCGGGTGAGTGCGCTGCAGGATTATGAGCCGTTCTTCTATCCGCTGGATGCCGTGCTTAAGTGGAACCGGATGTATGGCAAGCGCGGGCTGCTGCAGTTCCAGTATGCGATTCCGTGGGAACATGCGAAGGAGGGGACGATTGCGGTTCTGCAGGCCGTGGCGAAGTCGGGGCTGGCGAGTTTTCTGGCGGTACTGAAGGCGTTTGGGGATGTGCCGTCGCCGGGAATGATGAGTTTTCCGAAGCCGGGGATTACGCTGGCGCTGGATTTCCCGATCAAGCCGGAGAAGAGTTTTGCGCTGTTCGATCGGCTGGCGGAGATGACGAATGAGTTTGGCGGGCGGCTGTATCCGGCGAAGGATGCGCGGATGACTTCTGCGCAGTTTCAGGCGTTCTATCCGCAGTGGGAGAAGTTTGCGCGGTACAAGGATCCGGCACTGACATCGGGATTCTGGGAGCGTGTGGTGGGCGGACAACTGGGCGTGCGAGGGGTGGGCAAATGAGTACAACGCCGAAGAGTCCTGTGATGGAAGAGCAGCCGTTGGCGTTGCGCACGCCGCGTGCGGATGAGGCCGACGCGGGCGAGGTTGCGGGAACGCAGCGGTATGGGCCGCGGCGGATAGTAGTGCTGGGGGCGACGTCGGGGATTGCGGAGGCTTGTATTCGTCTGTGGGCGAACCGCGGCGATGCGCTTTATCTGGTTGCGCGAAATGAGGACAAGTTGGCTGTCGTGGCGGCGGATGCGCGGACGCGCGGGGCTTCGCATGTTGGATCGGCGGTGGCGAATCTGGATGATACGAACGCGCATGCTGAGGTGCTGGCGCATGCGATTAATTCGCTGGGCGGTCTGGATGTGGCGTTCCTCGCGCTGGGCGTGTTGGGGGATCAGGGGGAGGCGGAGAAGAATTTTGCTACGGCAAACCAAATTCTGCACACGAATTTTGTTGCGCCGGTGAGCTTGCTGACTTGGCTGGCGAACTACACGGCGCAGCGGCATGCGGGGACGCTGGCGGTGTTGTCGTCGGTGGCGGGCGAGAGGGGAAGGAAGTCGAATTATGTGTATGGGAGCTCGAAGGCGG
>Ga0302309_10004448_pt1 | contig 10343 bp, 9 predicted proteins | sample III_Palsa_N1_1_FD_200453 | JGI IMG/M metagenome (GOLD analysis project Ga0302309, IMG submission 200453) | Peat permafrost microbial communities from Stordalen Mire near Abisko, Sweden - III_Palsa_N1_1 | ecosystem: Environmental > Terrestrial > Soil > Palsa > Peat permafrost | place: Sweden... | reverse complement strand
CAAAAGTTGAATCCGGGGTGGCCGACATGCTGAAAGCCTACCCGCACAACCGCCTGGTCCGGCACCTGGCAGACAATTGCGCCCTGACCTATCACTGTCCTGCGGCACGGAATTATTTCCTGGGCCGTTGGGAATGCCCGATCCCCAGTTCCCCCGCCTGCAATGCAAATTGCGTAGGCTGTATCTCGTTTCAGCCGGAGGACGAAACCATCCCTTCCACCCAGGACAGGCTCACCTTCAAACCTACAGCGGAAGAAATCGTGGAGTTCACCGTTCCCCACCTGGAGTCTGCGCCCTACCCCATTGTGAGCTTCGGGCAAGGCTGCGAAGGGGAGCCCCTGCTAATGTGGGAAACCATCCGGGAATCGATCCGGGAGATCCGCAAACATACGCCCAAGGGCAGCATCAATATCAATACCAACGGATCCAAACCGGACGCCGTAAGGGCGTTATGCGAAGCGGGGTTGAACAGCATACGCGTCAGCACCAATTCGGCCCGCCCGGAAATATACCTGCCCTACTATCGTCCCAATAACTACTCGTTTGAAGACATCGTGGAAAGCCTCAAAATTGTGCGCAGTTTCGGGGGATGGACCTCCATCAATTACTTTGTTTTCCCCGGCATGACCGACTCTGTGGCTGAATACGAGGCCTTGCGTCAGTTGATCATTGATACCGATCTGTGCATGATCCAATGGCGGAACTTCAACATAGATCCGGACTGGTACCTGGGCAAGCTGGGTGTGACCGAAACCGGAGAGTGCCTGGGAATGAGCCAGTTACTCGAACTGATCCGGGAAGAATTTCCCCACCTGCGTTTCGGGTATTTCAATCCCTCCATGGAAAGGATCAAAGGAGATTATGCGGCCGATTTCGCCCATTAAGGACGGCCCTTTCCCTATTTTCAGGCAAATTTGTCGCTTATAGCCCTGTATTGTTGTATATATGCCCCTATTTTGGTAGGTTTGTAACGGTAACGCTTACCCTATAAAATCCGATATACGTACATGATCGACCCGAAAGACCACGCCCCTGGAGCACCCGGGTTAGAAACCCACCGGGCGAACCACCTCCTTTCGGGTCTTGGAAAATCATTCCAAGCCACTTCCAGAGTCACTTTCAGCTTGTCCAGGGGGACCGTCAGCGAGATACTATTCCCGGTAGAAGCCCATTCCGTTGCACATGATATGCAATGGATCGTCACGGATGGGAAAGATTTCTTTTCTGAAGAGAAAAGACACGCAGACCATGACACGGCCCCCTCAGAAGAAGGAGTTCCCGCTTATCGTATCATCAATACCTGCCGCCAGGGAAAGTACAGGATCACTAAGGAGGTCGTGACGGATCCGTTCCGGGATACCCTCCTTCAAAAGACCCTTTTTACGCCCCTTGAGCCTAGCCCTTCCGGTAACCCATACCGGCTTTTTCTCCTGCTGACCCCCCATATCGGGGAGAGCAGCGATTCACATAACGCCTGGACAGCAGACTACAAAGGCATTCCCATGCTGTTTGCCCAAAAGAATGGCGTCACCATGGCCCTGGCCTGCTCCCATCCCTGGAAGCGGCGTTCTGTAGGTTATACAGGCGTTTCCGACGGTTGGATGGACCTGGCAGCCCATCGCCAGATGACCCGGGAATACCGGAAAGCCGAGTCAGGCAGGGTTGTCCTGACCTGCGAGGTCGTCCTACCCCAGCGGACCAGACCGGAGACAGCCGCAGCGGCCGGGCCGGCAGGCGCCGCCAGGCCGAACGGCGCAAATGGCGCGGCTGCCGCGACCAGACCGGACGGAGCAGCCGGCGCGAATTCCACAGAGCTGGTGGTCGCACTGGGATTCGGACAGGATGAGCATGAAGCAGCCGGAAAAGCGTGGTCTTCCCTTCTGGAAGGCTTTGAAGGCGCCAAAGATCAATACGTGACGCAATGGAGGAGCTGGCAACATGCCCTTTCTTCCATGGCCACCGGCAATACCTTGGGTAAATACGTCAGGACCAGCGTGATGGTCCTTCGCTTATTGGAAGCAAAGACCTTTCCCGGCGCCCTGCAGGCCAGTTTATATGGGGCCGGGGTCGTGCGCCCGAGGGACCTGGGCGCGGCCTTCGGGGCATACATGGCCCTCGGCGCCCCGGAAGATGCACAGCGACTCCTAGGCTTCCTTATGGCGACCCAGGAACCGGGAGGATACTGGCCTCAAACTATGCACGTCAGCGGAATCCCTATCAGCAGAGCGGCCCCTCTTGACCAGGTGGCCCAGGTCATCCTGATGGTGGATGCCTGCAGGCGCTCTTTTTTGCTGTCCCCCGGAAAAATGCAACGCTATTGGGAAATCGTCCTGAAAGCCGTCAGTTACCTGGTCGGCTCAGGCCCCGTTACCCCCCTGGACCGTTGGGGCAGCCACCAGGGAATCGCCCCCTATACCCTGGCTATTGAAATTGCAGCCCTGCTGGCTGCCGCAGACATGGCAGAAGAGAAACAGGAACCCGGCATCGCTACATACTGCCGGAAAACGGCCGACTACCTGCAACAAAACATAGACAACTGGACCTATATCTCCGGAGCCTACCGGTCTGTCGCTTACATCGGCGCTACGGATGAAGACGGCATCAGCACCGACGCCCTTGCCCTCGTCCGTTTTGGCCTGAGAAAGGCGGACGATCCGCGCATATTAAGCACCGTGGCAGCCATTGATGCCCAGCTCAAGGTCGAGACCCGTTACGGGCCCTGCTGGAAACGCTTTTCCCGGGATATCGGGGCCTGGCCGCTGCTCACGGCAGAACGGGGCCTTTATGAAATAGCGGCGGGTAATTTGGGCGGGGCCGCTTCCTTACTGGGAACGGTGGAAGCACTGTCTCACCACGGGTATTTTCCAGAGCAGGTATGGGATATACCAGCCGGCCATTCGGGAGAGCCTTCCGGCACGCCCTTACCGGTCAGTTGGACGCATGCGGAATACCTCCTGTTATGCTGTTCCCTGAAAGAAAACAGGATCCTGGATATGCCCAGGTTCACCAGGGAAAGGTACCTGGAAAAGGCGCCCGCTGCTCCCTTTGTCGTATGGCGCTTTAATATGCCTTGCACCGACCTCCCCAGGGACAAGAAATTACGTATTGAGCTGAAGGGCCCGGCCCTCATCCATTGGACGGACGACAATTGGGTGACCAAACAACATATCCTGACCAGGGATACACACCTGGGCATATTCGTAGCGGAACTGACGCCGAAAAACAACGATGGGACAGAATTAATATTTACGTTCTTCTGGCTGAACACCGACCGTTGGGAGGATAAAAACTACTCCGTCGCGCTTGCGCAGGCAGCTATATAGGGGCGCCCGCTGCTATACAGGGGCGCCTCCGGCGTACGCCTATCCAGCGGCAGCCCAAGGGCGCCTCCGGCGCTCGGCCGAAGGCCCCTCATTAGCGGTAGCGGGGCGGCAGGCTAATTTAATAAGTAGCCTGCTGCCCCGCTACATAAATCCCATCTTCTTCGAATGAAGAATCGCTTCCTCACTATGGACAAAATAGCAGCAGGGGATGCCCAGGCGGCTGATCTCTCCGAGCATCGCTTCCACTTCCCTGCTGAACCACTTGCGCGTGTGCCTGATATACACACAGGCTATCTGCCCCGGGAACTTCCGGACCGCCTGCATGTATAGTAAGGGATCCTTCTGTGTGTCGTCTCCGAGCAGGATAAAGTGATGGTCGGGATAAAATTCCAGGAGTTCCCTGATCTTGCGAAGCTTGTGCTGGTGATCCCCTTTTCCTGTTTTGAAAAAATCGATCAGTCTTGTTTTCAGGCTGCGCAACAGATAAATCCCCCGGGGTAATTGATGGGTTCTGGAAAAAGCGCGGATAAAAGGATACAAATTCCATTCACTGCTGGATACATAGGAAAACAAACAGGAGCCCAACTGGCTATTGTGTTGGTACAATTGCTGGTAATGAGAGACTACCCCGTCAAAGGGCCTGCGTTCGCTGGGTGTGTGCATGATCAGCAGGCGGAGCTTCTTCCACCAATTCCTCGAATGGGAAATGAGCAGGGTATCGTCAATATCGGTAATGATATCATAGGAATTCAATCCCGGCCTGAGCACGGTGCCATGCGCAGTCGGCGCCTTGTAAGGGGAATCAGGAGACAGCCGGACTTCCACGGCCGTCCATCCGTAGGAAACCGGGCGGTTCAGGGGAAGGTCAAACCGGAAATATCCCTTGGCGTCCGTTGTCGTATACGCCACTTCACCCCCTGCAGACAATTCCACGGACACCCCTCTTAATCCTTTCACCCGGAATAATTTCCACAATACCCAGAGATTGGAAAAAAAATGGTCCGAATAGGGATACCAATGGCGCAGGTTTTGCCTGAAAACATGTCCGAACACCACTACCCCGGAATGATTGGCATAGCCCGGGTATACAACAATAGTGGGGTTAGCTCGTTTACGCGATATCAACATGGAACGCTGAATTTATCAATTTTTAAGGATATTGGTCACTCAAAGGATATGGATACAGCAGAAAAAATATTATTTGTAGTGAACCCCGTGGCCGGTGGAAAAGACAAAAACCTTTTCTGGACCAGCCTGGAACAGGCGTTGGCCGTCAGTCCTTTTGACTTTCTTACCTATCCGACCACGGGAAATAACGATGTACAACAACTGCGCCACCTGCTGAGTACCCATCCCTTCACCCGGGTCATTGCCGTCGGCGGAGATGGAACGGTGAAGCTGGTGGCGGAGCAATTGGTCCATCATCCCATCTCCCTGGGGATCATCCCCATGGGTTCTGCCAACGGTATGGCCAGGGAACTGGGGATCCCTTCCCAGCCAAAAGAAGCATTGCGCATTGCCCTGGGCCCCGTCACTACCTGTATCGATACCGTCCATATTGAAAATCACGGGCTTTGCATTCACCTAAGCGATCTTGGTTTGAATGCCACGCTCATTGAGCATTACCAGGCCAACCGTTTAAGAGGCATGTGGGGATACGGCCGGGTGCTGGTTCGGACTTTCCTCCAGCGGAGCCGGTTCAGGATATATTTAGTCAATGACCAGCTCCGGCTGAACCGAAGTGTCTATATGGTCATGCTGGCCAATGCGCGGATGTTTGGCACAGGGGCCATGATCAATCCCACCGGCTCTTTGAAGGACGGACTTTTTGAAGTCGTTATGATCAAGGACATTCGTTGGTGGGATTTCCCACGACTGTTTTTTTCCAACAGGAAACAATACCAGGACCGGGAAGAAGTAGTCTCCGTGAAGTCCATTTCCATTGCCACCAAAAGACCCGTCCACTTCCAGATGGACGGAGAATATAAAGGGAAAATCAGCCACCTGAAAGCGACCATCATTCAGCAAGGGCTCACTGTATTGGTGCCTAATGAGCGGTAGGCATTGACTTTCAGTGGAATGGGCGAAACGGAAGTAGACATAACCATTTTTTATTAAACGCCGTGAACCTACTTTTTGTAGGTTTGCAAAAGAGTAGAGCATATGGAGCAAGCGCTGGATAAATCTAAGAACTCAAAGGCCACCATCGCCACCCTGGTGGTTCATGCCATCTTGATCCTCATCCTGATCAAAATTGCCATTCATATCCCTGCCCCCATACCTCCTCCCGTCGACCTGGGCATTGAAGTAAACCTGGGCAACAGCGACCAGGGGTTGGGCGATCATCAGCCAACCACGCCCGGCGACCCCGCCCCTGAAGCCAAAGCCGTCAGTGCTCCCGCCAGGGAACAAAGTCCGCCTTCCGCCCAGCCTCAGATACAGACCGACGACAACAATAAAGAAGAAGAACCGGCCATCGTTACTCCTCCCAAACGCAAAGTGAGCCGGCCTATTCCCGTCATCCGGGAAACCGCCCATAGGATCACCCCCCGGACGATCGTGAACCCCACTCCTACTCCTCCCAGGCCCAAGGCTATGTACAAAGGAGGAACCGGGACAGGAGGAAACGACCAGGACGCCTTCAATAAAAGCGCCAATGAAGGCATCGCCGGAGGGCAGGGCGACCAGGGAAAGCCAAACGGCGACCCGAATTCCCATAACTATACCGGAAACGGCGGTACAGGCCATTCAGGGGCTGCCATCCTGAGAGGGCTGAATGGGAGGACCTTTTCCCTTCCTTCTTTTGAAGGTGACTTTAATGAAAATCAAAAGGTCGCCATCGACTTAAAAGTAGACCGCAGCGGGCATGTGATCAGTGAGACCTTTCAACTAAGGGGATCAACGACTTCAAATGCTTACTATGTAGATAAAGCCCTGTCCCTCGCTCGCGAACTCAAATTCAACGCAGGAAATGCCGATGAACAGACCGGCACCATTCAATTCAATTTTAAAGTAAGAGAGTAGCCTCCACCAATGAACTACCTGGAAACCGTCAATTATCTTCTCACCCGGCTGCCTATGTACAGCCGGATCGGTGCAGCCGCCTACAAAGCTGACCTGACCAACACGATCGAGCTGTGCGATATTCTGGAAAACCCCCAGCTCCGTTTTAAATCCATCCATATTGCGGGGACCAACGGAAAGGGCTCCGTCAGCCACATGCTGGCCGCCATCCTGCAAAGCGCCGGTTATCGCACCGGGCTATATACATCCCCCCACCTGTACGATTTCAGGGAACGGATCCGGGTGGATGGGGAAATGATCGACAAAGACTTCATTGTCGATTTTGTGCAACATATCCAGCCCCATATCGATGTCCTTGATCCCTCCTTCTTTGAGATCACTGTGGCGATGGCCTTCGACTATTTTGCGAACCAGGAAGTAGACCTGGCTGTGATAGAGACGGGCCTCGGGGGCAGGCTCGACAGCACCAATGTCATTCTTCCCGAAGTCTCCGTCATCACCAATATCGGGTACGATCATATGAATCTCCTGGGAGATACCCTGCCGCTGATCGCCGGCGAAAAAGCAGGCATTATCAAAAGAGAAGTCCCTGTGATCGTAGGAGAATACCAGGAAGCGTCCGGCCCTGTTTTTGTGCGCAAGGCCAGGGAACAGCGCTCGTCTATTTCATTTGCGGACCGGGAGCGCTCTGCGACCAACTGGTCATTCGACGGACAAGACCTAACGGTGGAGGTCACATTGAATCATACCGATCAAAAAGACTTTTATACCCTTGACCTTCCCGGTCTCTACCAGACGAAAAACCTGGTTACGGTCTTACAAACCGTGCACCTCCTGAAAGAACAGGGCTGGAAGATCCCTGATGCAGCGGTCCATGAAGGACTGAGGAAAACAAAGACACTGACCGGCTTCCACGGCCGTTGGGAAAGAGTCCATGAGTCTCCTACCGTCATCGCCGATGTGGCGCACAACGAAGACGGATTCAAGCAACTTATGAGGCAGTTGGAGATCACTACCTTTCATCACCTGCATATCGTAATGGGTATGGTCAAGGATAAAGATATTTCGGGCGTCCTCGCCCAGTTACCTTCCCATGCCCGTTATTATTTTACCCAGGCCGATATTCCCCGGGCCCTCCCCGCCGACGCGCTGCAGGCCGCAGCCCAGGAAAAGGGCCTCGAAGGAGATACCTATCCTGACGTAAATGCCGCCCTGCGGGAAGCCCTGGCGCATGCCCAAAAGGACGACCTGATCCTGGTATGCGGAAGCGTGTTCTTAGTAGGAGAAGTGGATAAGGAAAGGATAGGGAAGGCCTGATTGCTTGTCACCATAAAATTGCTATACCATGGCTACTGTTAACGCCTACCTGACTTTTAGCGGCTCTTGCGAAGCTGCATTCCAATTCTACAAGTCTGTATTCGGTGGCGAATTCGCCACCTTTTCCACATTCGGGGACATGCCGCCCATGGAAGGTCACGAACTTCCCGACAGCGCCAAAAAAATGGTCATGCACGTGGCTCTTCCTATCAGTAAAGAAACCGTTCTCATGGGTAGTGATGCCAACCCCATGATGGGCACCGTCACGATTGGCCAGAATATCTCCCTGGCGGTGGGCGCCGATAGCAAAGAAGAAGCCGACCGCATTTTCAATTCTCTGTCCGAAGGGGGGGAAATCACCATGCCAATTGCTGACATGTTTTGGGGCGCTTATTTTGGCATGCTCAAAGACAAGTTTGCCAATGTCTGGATGGTCAACTTCGATTACAAAAAAGAAGCCTGACGGCCATCCGGGAATTATGTTTAATTTAAGGCGGTATGCGATTGTCCATTTCCGCCTTATTGATTTGTGCTGCCTGGTGCCTGTATGGATGCCAGGGAACGATGAATCATACCCTCATTATTCCGGAAGTCGTTCACGCTGAAAGGTCGGGAAATGATCTTTCTATCGGGGAGACCAGATTATTCCTCCACCGCCATGATGGTCTCCGGTTCGACAGCGCTTCCCGGACCCTGTACCTGGATAGCAGTATTTCTCTGAAGATCTTATATTACGCAGGCACCAGCATCAATGACAGTGTGGAGCTTTTTCATGGGACCCTGGAAAGTGTGGCGGATACGGACCATAGGAGGATGTACTACATCCATGACTTTCAGATGGATAGCTGCCCAGCCCGGATCTATTACCTGAAAAGTATCGTTCCCGGAAAGGAAGAAATGGCCCTCTTCCTTGAAGACAATGCGTTTTCAGCCGGCGAACTGGCCCTGTTCCCCGCCGGGCAACCGGCGATCCGCGATTCCCTGTTGAAGGTAATGTTGTCGCTTTACGTGGATGAAGGGGAAGGCGAAGTTGAAAACATGGAACCATTTACCATGGACCTTTCCCATTCTGAGTTCCGCTATTGTAACCGTATTGGGCAGGCTTTCTTTTATACCGTCGGGGGCAAAAGCAATCCCCGTTTTATGGCCGACCAGGACCAGTTCTTTGTGGCAAAGATGCTTCCCAAACCCGGCATAGCACTCAGGGAAAGGGCCACTGCCATCCTGGATATGTATACGAAGGCGGACCTCCGTATCCCCAAATACACCATCCAAAGAATTTTTATCCGCTCCCAGGAAGCGTACGAACTCGAAGGCAATTTCCGGTTGGGGAACAGGTCGGGAAAGCTTTATGTGGTCGCTATGGGAGACGCGGCGAGCCCCGTGGTGCTTTCGGCCATATTATATGACAATATTGACCGGCGATTGAGTGAAGTGATTTACATCGCGCACAGTTTGCAGTTGAAAAATACGATCACACATTAAGTCGTTGTTTGCGACCGTTCCGTTTATTAGATTTACTACATGAAACACATATCTATCCTGGTGCCGGAAGGCGATTGCAGCATCACCAATATTGAGGGGACCCACCAGATCTTATCGAGGGTCAATGATTTTCTGGAAGACGCCGGGGAGCCCCCCTATTCAGCATTCAACTGGTTGGGGCGCAACCGGAGATCAGGACCAAGAAGGGGTTATTCAGCGTACGCCCTGATGCAATGATCCAGGAGGTTTCCAGGACCGATCTCATCCTCATTCCATCCGTACATGGCGATATGGAAAAGATACTTGGCGACAATGAAGCATTGCTATCCTGGATCGTAGAACAATACAAAAATGGGGCTTCCGTTGCTTCCATGTGCATAGGCGCCTTTTTACTCGCCGGCACCGGCCTTTTAAACGGAAGGAGTTGCACCACCCATTACGATTTTGCCGGCCTCTTCCGGAGAATGTTCCCTGAAGTAAACCTGGTGGTGGACAAGATCATTACCGATGAAAATGATATTTATACCAGCGGTGGCGCCTACTCGTGGCTCAACCTCATTCTCTACCTGGTGGAAAAATATGCGGGAAGGGAGATGGCGGTTCAATGTGCCAAGGGGTTCCAGATAGACATCCAGCGCACCAGCCAATCCCCTTTTATCATTTTCAACGGGCAAAAGGACCACGACGATGAACCCATCCGAAAAGCACAGGAATTTATCGAGCACAATGTCCATTCCAAAATAACGGTGGGCGAACTGGCTGCCATGCTGGCCCTGGGTAGAAGAAACCTGGAGCGCCGGTTTAAGAAAGCCACCGGTAATACCGTCATGGAATATATGCAGAGGGCAAAAATGGAATCGGTAAAGAAGAGCCTGGAATCATCCCGGCTGGGAGTGAACGAGGCGATGGATAAAGTGGGGTATTCCGATCCCAAAGCATTCCGGATGATCTTTAAAAAAGTCACCGGGCTGTCGCCTTTGCAATACCGGAATAGGTATAACAGGGAGTTTGTGTAAAGCCCTATTTCTCAAACTTCAGATGCCCCATATGCAGCAACGCATAGAACAGGCAACACGCATGCATGGACTGTACAATTTCATTGCGCCTGAGCATCTTTACCAATTCTTCCAGGGGCACCAGGACGATCTCGATCTCTTCGTTCGGGTCCAGGTCTTGCTCCTGTACTTTGCGGCC
>Ga0302309_10004444_pt1 | contig 10348 bp, 12 predicted proteins | sample III_Palsa_N1_1_FD_200453 | JGI IMG/M metagenome (GOLD analysis project Ga0302309, IMG submission 200453) | Peat permafrost microbial communities from Stordalen Mire near Abisko, Sweden - III_Palsa_N1_1 | ecosystem: Environmental > Terrestrial > Soil > Palsa > Peat permafrost | place: Sweden... | reverse complement strand
GTCCAGCGAGCCGTCGAAATCGGCGTCGATCGCCACCCACTTGCAGCTCTGGGTTTGCGGATTGATGGCGTACAGGTTGATGGTCACGTCACCGTTCAGGTGCATTCTCACCACGTCGGACTGCAGACGCTTCGGTTCCTTGCTAGGCCAGTACCGCGCCTGATAGTACGGCACCGAGCCATCCGGCAACGGGCGCGCAACCTGAACTCCGTAGGCAAGACGGTTGACGAACAGCCTCATGAACTCCTCGGCGGTTTGGCGGGTTACGCAAAAGTGATTGGGCATGGGCGGGTCTCCCTTCTCAGTGCGGTGGTTGTACCCCGGCTCCCAAACTCGGTCAAATCTGCGCGAAGCCAGTGAGAAATCGCAGTTTGGCGGTTTCTCGCCGGCTCGCGACCGGCATTAGGAAATTGCTGACCTCGGAACAGCGACAACCTTGACGACGGACGCCATGTCCATGAACACCAGCGTCTTCGGGTTTGGTGCCTGCGGTCGAAAGGTTTTATCCGGGGCTCCACAGACGATCCCGTTGGACCTGGCGATACTGCGGTTGATCTTGCGAATACGATCGGCGGATAGACGCATAACGGCTCCTCCAGAAGCTGAAGTAGGGTTGGAAGTGAGTTGTTGAATGAGTAGGACGGAATGAGCTAGGCGCTGGCCAGACTCATTTGAGCCAGCAAAAGTCCCGGCTGCTCGACGTAGCGGAACAGATGGTACTCCGAGAAAACGCGATCGAACTGCTCGGAGGTAAACTGGTCTTCGCACCCTTCGAACGAGAGCATGTACCAGTCACCATGCTTCCGATCGAAGACGTAGATCGCTCCGGATGCGGGGTTTTCAGGCGCCAGCTGCAGGAGCAGAACGCCGTTCTGGGTCTCGATCCATCGCGTAGCAACGGCGTCCCCCAGGTAAAGGAAAGCTTCCACGATCTGCTGGATCGTATGAGCGACGTAATCGTCCCAATGAATTATCTTGCGTGCAGACATAGTTCCCTGACTGAGTTCCATGGCGAATCTCCCTTCATCGTTGCTTTCATTGTTGTGAGTTAATCGCTCGTTACCGGCAGCGCATTACCGTGATCCACACCCGCAGGAGCGAAATCAGCAGCAGCGTAAGCAGCACCGTCGCACCCAGGGAGAACAGCACACGCTTGCCCATGACCTCGTAGACCACCGAGGCAAAGAAGAGAACGACCGCTGCGTTGAAGAGCGTGAGAAAGATACTAATGAGTGCAGCGTGCGCAGTGCGGAAGCTGGGCGCTGTGGTTACTGGCGTGGTCTCTTGCGACGAAGCGGAGAGGATCGAGATGGATTTGGGCATGGGACTTCCTTTCAGGCGAGCTTCACAAGCCGCCATTTCGGTTGGGGTGTATGGATGAGTGGGGACACAACGCAGGACAGTTCGCCCTCTTGCAGAGGGCTGGACCGCGGAGTTGTTGCGGGGGACTCTGATTCAACGGAGAGATTGCTGCCGTCAGAAACAGAACGTCTGCTGGCGCTCTTCCTGAGTCCGTTGCGGGCTGCCGGCTTGCACAATCTGCACCAGGCTTTCGCCCGGACGCATTGTGAAGCTCAATTTGTTCTCAAGACCACTGACCAGGTCGAATGCCTGCCGGTCACTCTCGTAGATCGCCCGGACGTCTGCGTTCGTCGCGAAGATACACACCCGGCAGGAAAATCGCCGGAGATATCCACCGGTCGTTCCATCCTTGTGGTACTCCGGCACATACACCGGATGAAGAGGTATGGCGTTCGCCCAATGCCAGGACAACACCTCAGAGAGCGGCCTATTGAAGATCGGGAGCCAGTTGTAGACCGTCCTTCGCCGTGTCGAGAGAGCCTTGTTCCGGCTCAACGGGACCAGCCGAGCGCGGGAAGTTGATTCTTCCGCCCGAATCCCAATGCAATTCAGAATTACTTTCTCCGGGAGGCTCCGGATAAATTTGTCGATCGGACCGCGCTTCAAATCCGAAGTGCATTGCCGGTATTGCGGCGACGGAAACATGCCGCGTTGCTCCACCATCTCCAGATAAGTCCGGTTTGGATTGCGGACCACAGTGAGATCCACACCAAAGTCGGCACAACGTTGACGCGCCCAATCTGCAGCGGAGACCGGCGATTTGTGTTCAAAACCAGTGTCCGCCATAACCCCATAGGTTCGGACATTCGGGAACTTCTTCCGCACCAACCCAAGCGTTCTTGTGGAGTCCTTACCGCCAGAGTGGTTCACCACGATCGCAAGATCGTCTTTGTGTTCCCGCACTAACGCGCACACCTGTTCCATTTCTCCGGACATTTGTGACCTCCTTTCGGCAGCAGTCCGCACCCGATTCCACGTCTTCCAGCTCATCTACCCGCACCCACTCCTCAACCACGTACACAGGGGGATAGTCAGATCGCAACTGCCTCAACGCGTGAGGCTTACTAAGGGGCAATTCTGTTCAATGGGAAGGATTGTCACGCCAATAGGACGTCAAAGGGGGCACACACCGGAAATGTCTCGAAGGAAAAATTGAAAGACGGAAGCGGACCAATCAGGAAGAGATCGTGCCTTCAAAGAGTGTTCGAAAAGGAATCACTTCTGACCCGCCCGTGGCGACGAGCGTGTTCGCATCCAGCAAATCACGGCGGAAGGACTCGCTCAGTGCGAGCCCAATTCGTTTCGCCACGCCGCGCATCTCGAGGGCCAACAGGTACAGAACGTCATGGTCGGAGGTGAGATAAAGGACCACATCGACGGTGCGGTCCCGCGCGAGTGTGTCCCGGATCTCCCGGTAGCGTGCAGACGCTTTGGCAGTCCGCTCGTACTCGATTGCAAACGTCCGCGGCCTCTGGCCCACAAGAATTTCAGCAACCGCGTCGAAATCCTTTGCGGTTCCACCCTCCAACACGAGGTTGCGGGACGCGATCTCAAGCTCACACTGCCAGGACCGGAGGATGCCAGACTTCGCCAGCGCCAACCGAACGCTCACCAGTTCGATGGCATGAGGAACCTGAGTAGGGTGGATAATTCGCCCGGTCGTGGACGGCAGGGAGAGTAGATATTGTCCTCTCGATTCGAGAACCCGCAATCCGGAGGGAGTAATTGCGAAGACCGGTTGTCCGCGAAAGCGTTCATGCTCGAATCGTCGAATGAGACCGTGACGCTCAAGCCGCGACACCCTCCAGTGGATTACTTTGCGCACCTTCTCGGTTCTTTCAAGCAAGAGAAGCTCACACAGTTGGTGGAAGGAGATGGCTCGCGCATTTCGAACATGCAACAAGACCGGGACATCGCGCTCATCCGAGATCGACACATACCCCTTGAAATACCTCACTCGAAGATCTCCTCGCCACAATCCGAGAGCGCAAGACGAGTTCCGGTCGCGTCGATCTGCCAGCGTCCGAACTCACTTCGGACCCAATCTTCAGTCCCCATCAGCAACATCGCCTCGTACCTTTGCTGCCGCAAGCTGATGGAGATAGGCTGGACGCCGGACGATCTCCACCCCGCCTCTTTGAATCGAACGGAGCCATGATCCGCTGAATTTATGGTGACAAGATAGGCGTCTGCAACTGCTTTTCCCGCCTTGCGTTCCAACAGAAGATGAACTCTTCCACCGAATTGCATCGGCCCTGGGGAGAAGAATGTCATTCCTACAGCGCGTGACCGGAACTCGGGATTGAATCCGCTCTTCGCGTTGAAGCGAACTTGTCCCGGAAAAATTGCGCTGTGGTGGAGACGTCTGCCCGACTTCAGAGCGGCCGCATTGAAATGGGCCGCCCTGCGTACAAAGCAGTAGGGATCGCTGGTGTCGCCGGAATGCATCGACCACCAGTTCGTTCCGAAGTTGATTATGCGGATGCGCACGGCTTGATCTCCGCGGCCAGTGTGTTCAGGAGCACGCGAGTGTGGAGCATCCTCTCCGAGCCCATGAGGTAATGCAGAAACCAGCAGCGGTCGTAGAAATGCTCCGGCAACGGCAGCCTGTTGCTAAGGAAGTACTGCAGAAGCCGGTCGAGTTCCACCATCGCATGGGTGAATGCGATGTCCTCTCTGCTTTCCGGTCCGATCTCGTTGGAGAGATACTCCTCCCAACCCTGCGCGTCAAAGTCCCCCTGGGCCCTGTTTTTATAGGCGGCCCAGAGTGAAAAATAGGGATTCTTCTCGGTCAGATGATTCAGCGATTCCGCCAACTCCAGTCGCATTGGGCTGCGCTTCAATGCGCAGGAGACCGCCGAGACGTTCCAGTATCTGTTGATTCAGTGAATCCAACGCATCACTTCGCTCGGGCTCGGCAAGCGCGTGGATGCGCTCCAACTCCACGCTGAATTCGGACGGGAATGCCCTGTTGCGCACTGCATAGAAGCTCTTGAAAAGCTCCGTGCGGCCGCAAGCGAGGGCATACGATCGCTCTGGGACAGGGATGCTCTCGCATACGTAGGAGAGCCATTCGTCATTGTGGGCAAAGTCAGACCGGGTCTTCTTGTGCATTTCTCCTCCTCTACGCGCCCTTGAGAGACGCGTTGCGCCGCCGCTCCTGATCGAGCAAACCGGTTGTTTGGTTGAGTCGCTGTTTGAGATTCTGCTCGCTGTTCTGCAGCGCTTCGACACGGCGCTGCAACAATAGATTGCTCTGTTGGAGATCGATTGGTTCGCCGTCCTTCTCCTCCACAGTCTTTGGCATATCAAGACTGAGTTGTGTCGCACCTCTTTCGGTCACCTTGCGAACGTTTCGGCTCAAGCTTCCGTTGCCATCTTTCCCCTTTTCCGAAGGCTGAGATTTCAACGCCAGCGCACGCTCTACGTCCGAGTTGTGGGCTTCGACAAGCCGGTTGAACTTATCCGTGCGGTTCTGCAGTTCGATCCTGTCACTCACGCGACCGTTCCATAACTCCGCGATGAGCGATGCCGCGATCACCTCTTTCTTGTCAGCAGAACGCCACTGCAAAAAAATCATCGCAGCGGTACCGGTCAGCAGTAGGAGCGTCACGATGTTCGACCAAAAATACAAATCGTCGACTGTGTGCTGCACCATTGCGTCTCGCCCGGCTTCTACCGACGCGCCATAGTCGTTCTCGTTCGGGTTGACCTTCCCGAGTACGTAGTCGAAGTAGCCCTGCCGCTCGTGCGGCGAGGCAGCGGGAGCGGCGGCTACTTGGTTCGTCATTTGACCGACTGCGACCGCACCGGAGATACCGAGGATCGAGAGAACGACCAAGCGCCGGAGAAGGGATGGATAGCGCATGTTCACTCTCCGGGCGGAGGGTCAAGCGATACGCCCGCTGTCCTTCTACGCCGTTGTTTCCGGTTCTCCGCCTCTTTGAAGCGGAGATTGACCCCGATCTCAGGATCGAGATAACTGTGCATCTTCGGATAAAGACGTGGGGAGAAACCTTTCAGTCGGAAGCTCGGAGCGCGGCGAACGTGCAGATGGGAGTAGCGCGTACCCTCACGGCTGTCGACCATCAAGACCTCCATCTGGCCCACTGGGAGGTTTTTGATGTGCTCTTCGCGTGCCCGAGTCTCCTTCATTTCACTTTCGCTGCCCGTGCCCGTCTCGACGTACTTCGTGGAGAAAATGCCGGTCCGGCGCACCGATAAATTTCTCCGTTTGGTCGCAACCTTGGCCGAGGCCTTCAGGAACCACTGCGCTGTGTTCTCCTCGGAGACGTTCATGATCATCTTCGTGCCCGGTGCGGATGAGACCTCATCCGAGAATGCCTGACTGACTCGCTGCAACTGAGGCAGACTCTGGAAGGAGAAGAGGAACGAAACTCTGGCACCACGCGCGGTCTGTAGCACCTGGGTAAACCCCGGATGAGCGAAGGGGGCGAACTCATCAAGGATGACGGAGAGAATAGGCTCGTTGGCGTCCCGCGTGCCGGTTGCCTGAGAGTATCGCTTGCCCACCATCAGTTGAATGTTCTGGAGCAGTATCTTCCCCAGCGCTTCTACGGCGCGCTGATTGCGGTTGGTGTTGAGGGACACAAACAGAATCAGGTCCTTCTCCAAGACGTCATCGAGCGTAAGCAGGTCGTCGTAGGAGCCGGTCACGACCGACAACTCATCTTCCAGGAAGCTCAATAGCTCGTTGAGAAGGCCCTGGATCTTCTCGACACGCTCGCGGTCCGAGAACGAGCGTTGCAACATTTTCGCGGACATCTCGAAGTTCAATCTCTTCTGCAGGGAGATGCCGGCCAGGGTCGAGAGGCGAGCCTTAGCAATACCTATCTGTTCGGCAAGCACCTCTTCATCGAGAGCCATCACGAGAACGTCGTGCACGTTAAACCGCTTGCCCGTGTACTGCAGGATGCGCACCAGGTCGGAGAGATAGGCCTCCTGATGTCCCTTGAAAAAGTCCTCGCGCAAACCGAAAGAGCGGAAGATGAAGTTCACATGCTCCTGATACGCATCGTCCAGAGCATAAAACATGTTGTATCGGACCGATTCGGAAGGTTCGGTTGGATTGAGCACGCGCAGGTCCTGTAGCCGCCCGGCGGCCTCGATATGCGGCAGGAGGTGGTCCAGGAACTCACGTTCTCCCTTGCCGTCGAAAATAATCATCGGCATTTTCCGGTCGCCGAACCGGCGCGCCAGGTCCTGCGAGATGATGTTTTCAAGAAAAGTGGACTTCCCGGCACCGGTCCCGCCGACGATGACGCCGTGCTTCATTCGTACGGCATCGGGCCAAAGCCATGGTTCGTTGTGTACGTTATATCCGAGCAGGGTGGCACCCTTTTGGTTGGCGTCGTGTGCGATGGACGCGTCCTTTACCCCCGGAACGATCAGAGGCGGATGCGGCCAATTCGTCTCCTGTTTCGCCCGCCGTCCAATAAGCTGCGCGGCCGCAAAACTCCCTGCGCCAATGAGGATCGCGCAGTACAGGAAGATTTCGAGACATTGCCTGTTGTGAAGATGCAACCGCGAGACTGCGACGTACCAAAAAAATGCGGCGACCGCGCAAGCGAGCAACACGACGACGCCAACAAGGTCTTCGTGGCCGGCCTGATATCGGCGTGGCGGATCGTAGGACGGGCTCATGACTACCCTCCGAGAGTGAAGTAGAAAAACACGCCAATCAGACCGCATACGAACAGCGATGCGAGAACAACGAGCGGGTTAGGCTTCCACCGCCCCTTGTCGTCGAGTGGCTTGAGATCGTCTGCGAGAGAGCGAAGGAGGGCCTTTCGTAAATTCGATTCGGGATCGTCGTGATAGATCGACCGAAGCGCGACCCGCACTTCCTCGGACGTGACGTGACCCTGCGCGTCCATGACTACAACACAGCCTCGACCTTGAGAGGCATGTCCTTGTCGGCTCCGAAGTCAAACTGGTAAAGCTGCGGAGGGTTGTCCTGGGGGCTTCCGATGCTGATGACTCCGGTCGTCTTCTGTCCCGGCGCAACGTCACGGGTTTTGGACTCGGCCTCCAGCACGGTGAGGCTGGAGCCCGGCTTCGCCTTAAGGGCCTCGAAGGTCTGAGGCGAGAGTTGGAAGTTGCGCAGACCCGACACATAGATAGGTTGCTGAGTGGGAATGAGCGCGGAAATATTGGGGGTAGTAATGCGGAACGGAGCGTCCGTCTGATTGTCCACCGTATAGAGGACATACAACTGGTTTTTCGTGCGGTAGACCTGTTCGATGTCAATCTGTACTCGGTCCGGAACGGTCTTTACAGGTTCATGGGAAACGTTCTGTCGACCTTCTATCGTCTGCGCCAGCACAAGCACCGCGGTCTTGTGGATCTCTGCATCCCTGGTCTCCTCGGAGGCCCGCGCGGCCGCGTGAGGGTCTGGCGGAGGTTCATTCTGGATCAGTACATCCATCGTCGCAAGTGCACCAGCAGGATCCAGCTCATAGCTGATCTGTCGGGACGCGGTCCAGACAAAGAGGTTCGTGGAGACCTTCTCCCGAAGAGGCATAACAAAGACCTTGTCCTCGTGATGCTCTACTTTGAAACTATCGGGATCGGCGACCGCGAGGGTGGTGACAGGCTCGTCGAATTCGAGGACGGTGAGATGGTTCATCGACGTTTCGACGTGGCGTATCTGGTTTTGATTGGTCGTTTGAGCACCCGCCACAGCCAGTGTGAGGGCCAAAGGAATCATCATAAGTATCTTCATAACGGCCTCCTGGGCGCGTTGTGCGAAATGGAAAGGAGAAGCCAAGCCAGAGGCTTGAACTTCTCCTTTGCCGGCTAGGAGTTCTCCGGTGATACCGGAATGCTCGTGTTTTCGAAGATCAGGCTGCGATTGCCTTGGTATTGAAAGAGAAAGATCTTCTTTTCTCCATCTGGACCTTGGGGATTGACGATAGGCTCCACGAGGAACGCTCGCTTCTGATCGTCAAACCAGACGTGCCCGTCGACGGTTTTGGGAAGACGCACGGGCAGCCGATCGCCGCCGGTCATTTCGGCAAATGCCTCGACGATCTCCTGCGGGAACGACTGAAAGAGGACGCCGCCGGTGCCTGTGCCATTGCTGACAACAGTGTTCATCGCCTGCGCCCATGCCCGCCGGTTGTCCTGCTTTCCCTGCGCCCAGTAACGGATAAACAGATGCAAAGAAGTGAATCGCTTCTTTGCATCCTCCTCATATTCCCAGAAGGCTGACTGGGCCTTGTTGCGTGCATCCCAGGCATCTCTGCGGAGTTCCTTGTCTTCGCTCTTGCGCAGCTCTTCCGCTTGCGCCTGAGCGACCTCAAGGTCCCTTCTGAGTTGCTCGTCCCGCTCGGTGATTTGGTGAACGATATCGCCATAGATCGAATTCACAAGTTGGCATTCCTCGAACATCTCCTTCGTGACCGTTTCGCCAGTAAAGAGACCACGGAAGTCCTCGATGCTTCTTTTCTCTGCGAACCTGTCTCCAATCTCCTTGCGCAGATGGTTGTAGAGCCTGCCGATCTTGTCAGTACCGGCAACCTCCAGGTGATACGGAAGATCGGACACTCGGCGCGCTCGCTTGAATTTCAGCCAGGGCGCCGGATCGATCTCGTCACGTATCTCGCTCACAAGCTTCTCGTCGACCTTAACTTCCCACTTCAAGGCGTCGAGAGCATTTTGTAACTGGCCGACAAGATCATGGGCTTTATCCACACGGCCTGCCGCAATGCACGAGGTCTTAAGATCGGTGATCGAACCGATCCTGTTCCCCCGGGCTTTCATGGCAACCCGTTCCAGATTCCACCACAGCGCTTTGGCCTTCTTCGTCTTGTTCTTCTTCTGGTCCCCTTGATATCGCTGACCGTAGGCGACCCTGCCCTGGAAGAATCTTGGAAACTCGTCCGAGGGCACAGCGCAAACGCTATCGAAATCAAAGTCACCGCCGTTCAGCGCGGCTGTCTCGGAATGAAGGACGTAGGTGCCCTCCATGCGAAGCTGCCGTTCGAGAACATGATTGACCAGGGGCTCAGGAAGCTCCGCTCCCAACGCCTGTTTGAGCGCGGGAACCAGTTCAGCATCCCTGATATGGCGGACGGGAAGGAGGTCTTCTTGCATGCGTATCGGATAACGAACGCAAAGACTCTTCTCGGCCGTCAGTGAAGTAATGGCGACGTCCTTTGAAATCCAGTCTGACGCACAAAGGATCTTCCCTTCGTGCTCAATCAGGATTCCATCATCAACCAGAGCAAACGACGGCAGCCTGAAGCCAGCGCTCGTGCAGACACGATACGCCCAGCGTGCACACCTTCTATCGAGATGGTTCAGGACATAGGGGAACTTGATCGCGCTCCCGCTTTTGTCCGCTAACAGCACCGCCTCGACTGGATCCCACACATCGGGAGCGGCAACATCTCCGGCCTCGATGACATCGGTATCAAAGGTGGTATCGAACGAAGGAACGTCGTGCTTTCCCAAGATCTCGAGCAGGCCCTGGTAGTCCCCTTCGTCGCACGCCCTCATCACTGCACGCACATTTTCTAATCCACGGGGTTTGATCTCCAGTTGAAATGCCTCTTCCGAAGCATTCTCCACCAGAGAAGAACTTGCCATGAACTCCGATTCTCGCGACCATTGTTTGACCCCGAGAATGACGGGTCCTTTGAACAAGTGTCCCGAAGTTTTGAGTTGAGGTAGAAATCGAACCGATCCTTTGAGTCCCGGCTTGCAGGAACTCTCTGGAAGGATCAGGTCGACTCCGAGGATGTCGGCTACTTTGTCATGGATTGTCTTCAATCCACCCTTCGCCTGTTTCGGGTCGTCTGCGTCGAATGCAAGACGGAATTGACAGAACCAATTCGGCCCAAGACGCAGCTTGCGGTAGATCGATTTCCGAATCCAACCACGACAATCGTTGGTGCCGAGGACATGGTCCTTGACCACAACAATCGTGAGATTGGGTTCTTCGATCACCGCCCGGCAATCG
>Ga0302309_10004436_pt1 | contig 10369 bp, 8 predicted proteins | sample III_Palsa_N1_1_FD_200453 | JGI IMG/M metagenome (GOLD analysis project Ga0302309, IMG submission 200453) | Peat permafrost microbial communities from Stordalen Mire near Abisko, Sweden - III_Palsa_N1_1 | ecosystem: Environmental > Terrestrial > Soil > Palsa > Peat permafrost | place: Sweden... | reverse complement strand
TGTAGCCGAAGCTGGCCCCGCGCTCGGTCAGCATCACACGGTCGTTGCCCTCCGAGGTCACCTTGGCCGCCACATTGCCCATATCCCAGGGAGCCATAAACTGGCCTTTTTTGATGTTTACGACTTTGCCGGTGTGGGCGGCGGCAACAAGCAAATCTGTCTGACGGCATAGAAACGCGGGGATTTGCAGGATGTCGGCAACCTCAGCCGTAGGCTTGCACTGCCAGGATTCGTGTACATCCGTCACGATAGGCAAACCAAACTCGGATTTGATCTGAGCGAGAACCTCGAGTCCTTTGTCTAAACCGTCGCCGCGAAAGCTCGATCCCGAGGTCCGGTTTGCTTTATCAAACGACGCCTTGAAGACGTACCCTATCCCGAGCCGCTTCGTTATTTCTGAAACCCTAGTTGCTATCTCGCGGCACAGATCCAGACTTTCGATCACGCACGGACCGGCGATCAGGGCAAATGGAGCCTTCGATCCGCCAAAGGATACCTCATCATCTACAGACACAATACTCATTATAATTTGCTTCCTGGAAAGGCGCGTCGGCCTAGCTGGCGAGGGCTTTTTGCAAGGCCTCTGCGCCGCGGCTGTTTCGGTATTCGCTCTGATAGAGCTCCTCTATTTTGTCGGTCATGACTTGCAGGGAGAACTGGGCTTCGACACGTTCTCTGCCAGCGGCGCCGAGCCTCTTACGCAGGAATGCATCACCGGCCAATTTCCCGAGGGCTTCGGCAAGCGCAGGAGCGTCAGAAGGGGGCACGAGGAGGCCGGTCTCACCTTCTACGATCATCTCCGGCGTTCCCCCGGCGAGGGTGCCAACAACGGGCTTGTTGAGCGCCATGGCCTGCTGCACGACGGCGGAACAAGGTTCGTTCCAGGTTGATGGAACCGTCACGATGTCCATGGCAAGAATGGCATTATTGACGTCGTCTCTGAACCCCGCGAAGAATACGCGATCTTCGATCTTGAGCGACTTGGCCATGTTCTTGATAAGGTCGCTGTCTGGTCCATCGCCTATAATCACGTAGGAGATGGGATAGCGATCCCCAAGAATGCTGGCCGCTTCCATGAGGATCTTATGCCCCTTTTCGGGAGCAATCCGGCCAACAATACCTACAGCCACAGAATCTACTGGAATCCCAAGCTCCTTTCTAACATCTTGTGCGCTCCGGGTTGTTTGAATAAACTTGCCGACATCGGTGCCGTGGTGTATAACATCCACCCGGTTCTCCGGAACTCCGCACTTAAGTAGCGTCTTACGAACAGAGTCCGAAACAGTCACAAGATGAGTAAACAAAACCTGGGAATATAGATACGTGCCAAGCCGGTTCTTAAACGGATATGGCATATGTCGAGACAGAATCCTGACGGGCACATGCTCCATAACGGCGGCAAATCCTGGAACAACAACGTCAGTGCTCCAGTGGACATGCAGGACATCGATCTGCTTTTCCCTGATCAGACGACGCAGCGGGCCAAAGTCCTGCCAATCCTGCTGCTTCAGCACACGAATTGGAACCGTGGCCAGCCCCATTTGCTGGGCGCGGGATTCCACCCATTTGCCAGGACGGCAAGCGATGGTGACCTCATATCCGCGCTGCTGGAGCTGATCGGACAGATTAAGGATGTGGAGTTCTGTGCCACCCCAGTTTTCAAAACCGGTGGCAATTTGTAAGACACGTAGCGGCATGCCCGGATGTTTACCCCTTGTTGGCAGCTTTGGCCAAACCGTCGTTAGATTGCGTCGTCGCATAGTCCGCCGAATAGGCGGCGCAGACACGTTGAATAATGGACGAAGTTGAACGCCCCGGTACGAACGAAAGGATAAGCACCTTTCCCCCATAACTATGTACTACGGGAGTTTCCGGCAGATCGTCCACCTTGTAATCTCCCCCTTTAACATAGATAAGCGGCTTTATCTGCTCGATAAGCGGAACCGGGGTCTTCGATGAAAACAGGATCACGTAGTCTACGCATTCCAGAGATGCGATTAATTCAGCCCGATCGTCCTCCGGCACAATGGGCCGCAGATCTCCTTTATTGACGCGTACTGAACTGTCTGCGTTCACAGCAACAATAAGGCCGTCCCCCAGCGACCGGGCTTCAGCCAGATACCGTGCATGGCCAATATGGAGCAGATCAAAAACTCCATTGGTAAAGACCACTACTTCCCCCTGTTGTTGGCGCTCTTTTACAACACCCGCCAGACTCGAAAGGGTCAATATTTTACTAGACGCCGGCTGGCTGTACGCCATGATGTTCCCTATCCAGGCCTCTGCCAAGCTTTGCAGCGAGCTCATCAATCACTCTGTTCGTTGAGATTCCCTTCATGCAGCGCACATCGCCAAAGATACACGTTCTCTGCCGGCATGGAACGCATGGAAGGGACCTGTCGATGAGCACGGTGGCTTCCGGATTTATTGGACCAGTACGCTCCGGATCGGCTGCGCCCGACAGGACAACCATTGGGGCTCTTACCGCCGAACCAACATGCATTGGTCCCGTATCGCAGGTCAGGAACGCATCGCACTCAGCCAATAAGGCTCCTAGTTCCCGCACGGTAAGCTGTCCGGCAAGATTCAGAATGTTTGGATGAACTGCGGTTATCTCGCTGGCAAGAGAGATTTCATCGATGTCATCAAACACCGTATGAAAAGAACGCGGCGCCCCCGTGAGCACGACCAGAACATCCTCCTGCTCAGCAAAGTGACAGGCAAGCGCTTTGAAGCGGTCCGTAGGCCATCGGTTGATGGGGCGGGAAGCAGCGGCGTTTATGACCAGGACCCTGCGCCCCCTGGCGTCAACAAGGCCAACAACTCGTTTTTTCGCGGCCGGATCCACATAGAAATCCAGATATCGATCCTGGATCCCGCCAATACCAAGAGCCGTCAACTGTTTGGCAAAGTCATCGATCGCGTGGGTGACGCTCCCTGTGGCTGGATCGATTGTTACATCTTTATTGAAAGACACCGTCGTCTTTGCACGCGAAGCCGCCGTCATTAGAACGGACTTGGCGCTGGGGTGCAAATTAACGACGACATCGTACTTTGTCCGGGAAAGCCCGTAGAGAAACGGCACAAAATGATCTACCCTTGAATCGACACCGCGCTTATCAAAGGTTATCACTCGGCGTACAAGAGGGTGGTCTGCGAGCACATCCGTCATTCCGCCCCCCACGATAAAATCTATCTGGATGCCGGGAAATGCTTGATGTACTGCTCTTAAACTCGGAGTTGCGAGCAGTATATCCCCCATTCCTCCAAAGCGTATGAAGAGAGCTTGTTTATACACCATGGAACTTTTGGTAGTATACCCAACACTATTCGCACCCGCAATGCGGCTTCCTTTCGCGGTGTTAATCGACGGTTGTGGCTGTAAGGTAGTCATTAGATTGGAAAAGGATTCAAAGAATCGACAGACAGCGACCGTACCGCTTCAAACACTTCATCGACTTCGATAGACGGCATTTGGCCATCGGCCGCAGCGATCACCCGATCTCCCTGGCCGTAGTGGCCCCATTTTACTGGATTAGTTGGGCCAAACATTGCGACAGATGGTTTCCCCAGGGCTACTGCTGCATGCAGGATGGCCGTATCGTTCCCGATTAGAAGATCGAGGTGCGAAAGAAGCCCCAGAGAAATGCGCAGGTTGGTCGCGCCGACAAAGGACCAGATCCTGTCCCGAAACTGGGCATCGCAGTCATGGAGCATCTCTTCCGATGTTGCGACTTCGTCGGGCCCGCCAACCAGGATGATGCAGTCCTGAGGAAATTCGGCCAGAAGGCGTCCAGCAAGTTCCGCGAAGCGAGCGGCAGGCCAGCGCTTTCCTTCCATGCTTGCGCCAGGCTGAATGCCGATTAACCTGCCCTGACGCCCACTTTCCGGAATTTTTTCGACGATCAGGCTTTTCGCCTTTTCCCGTTCCTCGTCGCTCACCCAGAGTTCCAGGTCCGGGTTGCCGTCTACTGAGGGCTCGACCGCTTTGAGCACGTCAAAATAACAATCGATTTCGCTCTTCTCACGATCGTAATCTACTCGCCGGTTTAGCAGTACGCCCCGCCATTCAGAGTCAAATCCAGCTCGAACGCGCACACCGCTCAGCCATGGGATGAGGGCAGAATGAAAGGAGCGATTCAGGGTTAAGCAAAGGTCATATTTCTCGGTTCTTAAACTGGAAACAAGGCGTGAAAAAGGCTCGGTCCCGCGGTCGGCCCCAATGGGATCAAATTCGATGATCTCATCCAGGTAGGGGTTGTGCTGCAGAAGGGCTCGTGCATTTTTACCTGTCAGCAAAGTGATGTAAGCGCTAGGCCAGAGTTCACGAACTTTTCGAAATATCGGCACTGCCATCAGTGTGTCTCCGATGAATCGAAACTTGGTTGCGATCAGAATTCGATGGGCATTCGTCCGGACTAGCGGTCCAATTCGAGAGGACACGCCCCTCTTTTGCCCGGTCACCGCTGCCGAGGTGTTAACGATAGCCAATGGCAAAGCTTCTGTTCGATTCCGAACGCTCTTTGCCTCTCGCAGAAGGCTGCGCACTGCAAGTACGACTTCGTCCGCCGTAATCTCCTTCATGCAATCGAACCGACCGTCGCAGGTAGGGTGGTTGTTACACGGCGAGCACGGCAGTTTATGCAGGATGACGCTCGACAAGCCATTGTAGGGTCCTGTAATTTCGGGATCGGTCGATCCAAACAGCGCAACCACAGGGGTGCCCACGGCTGAGGCAAGGTGCATAGAGCCGGAATCAGCGCTAATCAACAGATCGGACCGGCTTAAAACCCCTGCCAGCTCCATCACCGAGGTCTTGTCGATGAGATTAGTGGGCTGCTTGTCCCCACATGCCGCGAGGACCATCTCGGCAAACCTGGCATCTTCCGGGCCTGCGCCTACCAGAACGCAGTCTGTCCCTTCCAGTTCTCGGATGACCGAAGCAAACCTGTCTGGCAGCCAGCACTTCTGCTTTCTTGTAGCCCCAACATTCAGTAGGACAATCGGCCGTTCTCCAGTAACTCCATTGTCTTTGAGAAGCTTTTGCCCTTTTTGGATAAATTGAGGATTGACGGCTACCTTTAAGCCCCGGCGTTCGGACCTAATCTCCGCGGGCACTCTGACAGTATCTAGAAGTCTGTCCGCCATGTGTACAGCGCAGCTCGTCTGCTTATGCGTGAGGAGCGAATCCATTCCACGTCCGGCCAGGCCAGCCCTCACGGGAGTCCTTGCCATATACGCGGCTATTCCGTAAGCGGGAAGCGGCGGAAGAATAACGACTTCTTGATAGCGGCCAATCCGCAATATGTTGTAGAGCTGAACGAGACGTCCCCAACTCCCGCGGTCTCGCCGGACAATGATGGTGTCGACATCGGGATTGTTCTCTAGAACGCTTGCCGCCGCTCCATCCCCCACGACAGTATCTATAGTCGCTTCAGGGTGAGCGGATCTAAGGGCTGCAAGCGCCGGGGTGGTTAACAGCGCGTCACCCATATAGTTCATATTTACAACGAGGATTTTATGCATGGTGACTTATGTCGACGGAACCCCTGGGAGAATGCGAGCTCTCAAGACATTATTTACTGCAATTCGAACAGCATCAGGAGTAATGGCCGTCATACAATCGACACGGCCATCACATGTTGGTTTCCTGTAGCACGGGGAACATGGCAGGTGCATGTCCAATACGATGTGCTTCCTACCATACGGCCCCGTTCTTAACGGACTGGTCGAACCGAACAGCGCAACAACGGGCAGGCCGACAGCGCTTGCCAGATGCAGCGGTCCAGTATCTCCGCTCACGGCGACACTGCAGTTCTCCAGTACCGCAGCAAGTTTTCCCAGACTGGTACGGCCCGAAAAGTCCGCACACTGCTGAGATTTGGCGGACAACACGCCCGACGCGGAGAGCTCGTCGATAATGGGCCGAACATTACGTGCATCGTGACTATCGCCGATAAATACGATAGAGCATCCTTCAGAAATTAGCTGTCCAGCCAGATCCACCCAGTAGTTCAAAGGCCATTGCTTGTATTTGGTGGACGCTCCGATATTCAGCGCAATTCTGGGCCCGACAAGATCCCGCATTTCCTCATTGACCGCCCCAGCGAAGGTGGATCCCAGATAGGATTGGGCGGGTAAATCGGCGGGGATATCTTCGACTCCCAATGCACGGACAAATCCAAGAAGAACATCTATAGCGTGCCGGTCGCCCAGTTTGCGCCCGACCTGTCCCGGAATAATCGGGTGCGTGAGAAATACCTTATTGCCTTCACGGTTGCGGTCCAAACCAATACGGACAGGAGCGCCGCTCATAAACGTAATCAGACCGCTCATAAAAAGCCCCTGCATATCCAGGGCGCACTGATAGTTGTGCCGTCGAAGTTCGTTTCTTAACGGCGTTAAGTCGTTGGTGCGTGTCTTGTCTGAAATGATGTGAATCCAGTCCACATCCGGATTCCCTTCAAGAACGGAGGACGATTTACTTCTTACGACCCAGCCAATTTGAACCGAAGGATGAGCTCTCTTAAGCAGGGAGACGATTGGGAGCGCATGGGTGACATCACCAATACTGCTCGTCTTAACGATAAGAATTCGCTGAAAATCAGCAAGCTTTGGGCACTGTATTTTCATGGCTTAAACTGTCGGCTGCGCGCAGCACTTAAAGCGTCTCGTTGTGACGCGGTTATGTGTGCACGCTGTCTAAGGAACGGCTTTCGACAGCCACTGGAGGTCGAATCTTCCAGCGATCGTGCAGCCATAGCCACTGGTCCGGATACTCGCGCACGATTTCTTCAACCACGAGGTTGATGTCCCGCATAATGCGCTCGGTATCGGCCACCGAGTCCCCGGTGCTGTGGGTATCTATCTCCGGCTTCAGCACCATCTTATATGTTCCATCGGGCTGCTTCGGACAGAACATCGGCAGAATCGGGGCTCCAGTTTTCATGGCAAGAACGGCGGGACCGGCAACAGTTCCAGTGACCTCCCCGAAGAATGGGACAAACACGTCGTCCGACTTCTGATCCGGAAGGATGGCGACGATGCCGCCTTTACGCAGAGTTTGCAGAATCGGTCTTGGAGAGCCTCCGCGGGGATGCACGGTGTATCCCGCCCCTTCACGCAAACGGTCGGTGATCGCATTCAGTCCGGCATCGGGACTCTGGCGAGCGACCACAACAAAGTGATATCCTTCAAGTGCGGCTCTGCGCGCCAGCAGTTCCCAGTTCCCCAGATGGGCGGAGAGAAGGATCATTCCCTTTCCACGGCTCAGCAGTTCCTCAATATACTCGTAGCTGTCGGCCACAACCATTGTCCGGACCTGGTCTTCGGTTAGGTTTGGAGCCTTTAGACATTCTACGAGAGCCATACGCGAAAAGTGCTGGAACACACGCTTTGTGAGTGCAGCCCTTCCGGAGGCGGTCATATCTTCCCCGTAAGCGAGGCTCAAATTCTTGTCCGCGACTTTGCGGTATCTTTCTGAAATAGCGTACCCGAGCGAACCCATCATAGTACCGAAGGACAGAGCCAATCGCCAGGGAATATACTTGAGCGTAAAGAGCAGCAAGCCGAATGTGTTGCGCACAAACCATTGCCAAATGCGCTTCTTCACGATTTTGCCTCGCCAAAGAGTCGGGTTGTTAACGTATCCATAAATTTCTCGGGACGATCTATCTGCATAGAGATGCTTAGCGCGTATACAGGAATCGTTGGGCTTGTTTTCAACGTGCGTACACACGCTTCCCATTTCACGGCGTCCTTCTCGGTCATCACTATGGCTTCGGCGCCCGAAGATTGTGCGAGCGCGGCGGCATGGGCTACGTCGTCTGGAACGATCTTGTGGTGATCGACCCAATCCACTGCATGCACAACCCGGCATCCGGCCTCGTCCTGCAGGGAACGCCGGAATGCTTCCGGCTGTGCAATCCCAGAAAGAGCCAGGACAGGTACGCCGCGTAAGGCATCGACAGGCACTTGCGTTTTGTCTTCGAATCCGAGACGAATCAAATGTGTCGGGCTATGCCGCGCAAAAAAGACCGCAGCCTCGGGAGCATGCTGCCGCACAATCTCCTGCAAGCACTCTCTGTCACTGTCTTTCAGCGATTCAGAGCGCGTAAAAACGGCGATACCTGCTCGGTTAAGATGTTCTACCGGTTCCCTCAGCAGTCCCCGCGGAAGCGTCCGTCCGTTGTCGAACGGACAGGAAGAATCCAGAAGAACTACATCCAAGTCTCGAATCAACTGCCAATATTGTAGACCATCGTCAAGCACTATAGCATCGAGGCCATGCCTGCGCAGCGCTTCTCTTCCGGTGATTCTACGGTCTTTGCCAACGAATACAGGAACCGATGGTAGAGACTGCGCAAGCAAAACGGGTTCATCTCCGGCATCATCAGGGCCGACTAAGACAATCCCTTCGCCATCCGATACAACCTGAACGGGAAGTTTCTTTCCGCCGTGGCCTCGGCTCAAAAGAGCTAATCGATGTCCTCTGGAGACGAGCTCGCGGCAAATATACTGCGCCATGGGCGTCTTACCGGTTCCGCCGACCGTTAGATTACCTATACTTAGCACGGGGACGGGCAGACGTTCACGCCTGCGTAGTCCCGCCGTTTCCAACCCCAGATATCCGTTGAGGCCAACATCGTAGAGGTTAGAAAGTAAACTCAGACCACCCCGAATGCTTGTTGGCAGGATTCCTCTTCTGGGTTCATCTGCATCGATCACCTCCAGGAGATACTCCTGTAAAGCGCTGCCAGTCATTGTGTCTGTCTCACCGACTCGGAATTGGACGAGGTTGGGTTCGGCTCTATATGATATCCAACGTGTCTTGCAGCCTCGGCCTCAAGGACATTGATCTCCTCGGCCAGTTTTTCCGCCCAACGGGCCTGTTCCTGCTCATCGATGTCCGAAGGTATGTGGTGGGGCTTGCCGTACACGATGGCTGCCCTGGCAAATGGGTACGGAATAAGGTAGTGGTCCCAGGTGGAAAGAATGAATCTGGGAGACGCGTAACTGGCCACCACCGCGATATCACAGCCGGAACGAATGGCCATAAAAATCGCCCCCTGCTGAAACTCCCGCCAGGGTCCTCGTGGGCCGTCCGGAGTGTGCGCTAGAACCCCTCCAGCCTTGAGTTCCCTGACAATGCGGATGGTAGACTGAATGGCTCCGCGGGCCGAAGAAGATCCGCGGACGGTGTTAAAGCCAAACTTCTTAAATATCCTGTCCTGATATTCCCCATCACGCGAAGTGGAAATCATGGACCAGTATCCACGTTTTCTATACTTGGTCACTGGAATGAAAGTCGTTCCGTGCCATCCGACAAGGATTATTCCTTTGCCGGCCTTGCGCGCCGTCAACCCCGGATCTTCTCCATACGTACGACAGAAAAGAGTTGCGGAGATGCTCCTCATTACCCAGTATAGCAGCCACGATATGATTCGAAATTTCATGGAATGTCAGACAGAAACGCTCTCAGAAAGTGTTGGTCTGGAATCATCGTCGGATCGAAAATGCGTTTCATACAAGCGCGCGTACTTTCCGCCTGGTATTCTGATCAATTCATTGTGCGATCCGCTCTCCACGATTTTACCGGCCTCGAGGACGAGTATCTTATTGGCGTTTACTATCGTCGAGAGCCTGTGCGCTATTACGAGGGTTGTGCGGTGCTGCATCAACTCATCAAGGGCTTCCTGAACGAGGAGCTCGGAAGAGGCATCGAGAGACGACGTGGCTTCATCGAGAATCAGAATGCGCGGGTTCTTAAGCAGAGCGCGGGCAATGGCAATTCTCTGACGCTGACCGCCGCTCAACTGCTTGCCGCGTTCGCCAACGATGGTGTTATAGCCATCGGGCAGGACACTTGGATTGCTGATGAACTCGTGAGCATTTGCAGCCTTTGCAGCATCAACAATCATTTCGTCGGATGCGGCGGGATTACCAAAGGCGATATTGTCGCGGATTGTACCGCCAAACAAAATCGTATCTTGCGGAACAATTCCGATCTGACTGCGTAGCGATTCAATTTTGAGAGTTCGGATATCGTGGCCGTCTACAGAAATACTTCCGGCCGAGGGATCGTAAAACCGGGGAATCAAATCGGCAATCGTACTCTTGCCGGCACCCGTCTTTCCTACAACTGCAACTACTTCACCAGGCGAGATAGAAAATGAAATGCCGTTTAAAACGGGTGTGCTTTCATTGTAGGCAAAGCACACATCCTTAAATTCAATTTCGCCGCTAGTCGTCTCAAGTGCGATAGCTCCAGGGGAATCCTTCACTTCCGATTCTATGTTCAGAACATTCTCTAATACCCGTCCACCGGCTCCGCACACCTGCTCCCACGTCACCTTGATACCACCAATAC
>Ga0302309_10004432_pt1 | contig 10376 bp, 10 predicted proteins | sample III_Palsa_N1_1_FD_200453 | JGI IMG/M metagenome (GOLD analysis project Ga0302309, IMG submission 200453) | Peat permafrost microbial communities from Stordalen Mire near Abisko, Sweden - III_Palsa_N1_1 | ecosystem: Environmental > Terrestrial > Soil > Palsa > Peat permafrost | place: Sweden... | reverse complement strand
TGGTGGTTTTAGCCTGGTATCTGTTACGTAAGCGCTTCGCAGCGTTAGACCTGATCCTTTTTAATGATGATTTATGATTTGCCATTGTATAGCTTGTTATTCTTTTTATTTAAGGACTGCAAATATAGGATGATAATTTTAATAATGCAAGCTATTTTTCAACATTTAAATTGTATGTTTTCCACAGTGTTTTGGGCGTTCCCGCTGATAGAAGCGGGTCAGGCTTTGCAGGGCTGCGCTTCGCTCCGGCCCCTCCTACGTCGGGGCTAAACCCTTTCAATCCTTAACGCGGGCTTCGGTGGGTATACATTTTCATATTTTTTTAACAGGAAATTATTTTAAAGAGCCATCGGCCCGAACCATTTTGTAGCAAGGGATTTCAATCCCTTGTTATGCGAAAACAAACCCATCTAAGTATCATCGGCACTATACATATTCCATATTACTATCTATATGCACCGAACCTACGGTTCTCTTAATTATTTATTGTTTTTCAACACATTAAAACCCTTGCTACAATATTGTGCGAGGCTCTGACTCTTATCGTGTTGATGCCTTTTGTCTGTAAGAATGTGAGGCAATGGATTTTCAAGGTCAATTATTCTTTTAATTTCTCTAAATTTACAAATCTGCTTATTCAAAAATATTGCTGCTATGAAACAGAAATTCCACTACGCTACCGTTACCGAGGCTATTGAAAATTTGAAGGAACAGGGCTATACGCTCGACCTGAACCTGAAAGCGAACCAGTTTATGGTGGGCGAACAGGCTTATACGGCCGATGAATTTGAGATAGTGGACCTGTACCGCTACGAAGGCCTATCAGACCCGGCGGATGAGGCTACGGTTTACGCGCTGGCCTCCAAATCGGGCCTCAAGGGTATCCTGGTATCGGGTTACGGGGCTTCGGCTGATGAGGCATCGGAAGAAACCCTGAAGCAGTTGCATTATAAGTATCACCAATCGCAGCAATAATACCGCTTAATAAATGAAACAGGCCGGCAGGGTTATCAGCGGGTTATTATTGATCGTTCTGTGCTCGTCCTGGGGCTTCTTCGCGCATTACCGCATTAACCGGCTGGCGGTTTTTACGCTCCCTAAGGCCATGGCAGGTTTTTACAGGGCCAATATCGATTACCTTACCGAACATGCCGTGAGCGCCGACAAACGCCGCTATGTGGACTCCACAGAGGCGCCGCACCATTACCTTAACGCGGATCATTATGGTAAACATCCTTTCAACGCCATTCCACAGAACTGGGATGATGCTGTGAGGAAATATTCGGCCGATACGCTGGATAAGAACGGCACCCTGCCCTGGACCATTCAATACCAATACTATAAGCTGGTAAAAGCCTTCAAAGCGCATGATACTACCGAGATACTCAATACATCGGCCAACCTGGGCCATTACGTGGCCGACGCGCATGTGCCCTTACACCTTACCGAAAACTACGACGGGCAACTCAGCAACCAAAAAGGCATACACGCGCTATGGGAAAGCCGCATACCCGAACTATTTGGCGATAAATACAATTACTACACAGGCAAGGCCCGCTATATCAACGACCCGCTGAAGGAGGCCTTTAAAATTTGCCGCAGCTCCTTTAAAAGTGTGGATTCCGTTTTGCGTTTTGAGCGGATGCTGAGCAAAACCTACCCGCCCGCAAAAAAGTATGAAATGGTAAAGCACGGCCGCAAAATGGTGCAGGATTACTCGGTGGACTATAGCCGCGCCTACCAGCAAATGCTGCATGGCATGGTGGAGCGCCGGATGCGCTCGGCGATATTATCGGTGGGCAGCTTTTGGTACTCGGCCTGGGTGGATGCCGGTCAGCCCGATTTGGATAAACTCATTAAACAGCCGCTGGCAGGCGACGAAAAGAAAAAAATACAGCAGGAAGCCGCTTTGTTTAGAACCGGGAAAGTGTTAGCTTTAAGTGGGCAATAAATTATCCGCTATTAAAAGGCAAAGCAACCCATGGTACGAACAAAAGCAGCAGGCATAAGCAAAAGGAAACAAATTATTGAATGGCGCAGCCATGAGCCATCGCGGCTGGAAACATTCAGCGATGCGGTTTTCGCGTTCGCCGTAACGCTCATCATCGTATCGCTCGAGGTGCCCAGATCATTTAACGAGCTGTTTGAAACCATGAAGGGTACCGTAAGTTTTGCCGCCTGCTTTGCTGTGCTGTTCAATATCTGGAATACCCAAAACCTGTTCTTCAGGCGCTTCGGGCTGAACGATCCCTGGACGGTGGCACTCAACGGCATGCTGCTGTTCGTGGTATTGGTTTATGCCTACCCGCTCAAGTTCCTATTCGGCCTGATGTTTTTTGATAATGCTTATACTGTTAACGGCCATGCGCATGAAATGATACACGGCATACAGGTGCCCGCCCTGATGAGCATTTATGGCGCGGGCTTCAGCGCCATTTACCTGTTATTTTTCCTGATGTATATGAATGCGAAAGGCCAGGCGGCGAAGTTAAAACTTAGCGCCCTTGAGCTTTACGAAACCGGCACACAGGCTTATATCAACCTGATTTGCCTGGGCCTGGGCGTTATAGCCGTAGCGCTGGCGTGGTTGCTGCCATTGGAATATAGTGGAGATTCCGGCTTCTTTTATATGCTGATAGGCCTGGCCTATTACCTATGGCACCGTTATCGCGGCCGCAAACAACGCCGGCTGTTCGGGGCTTAGCTTTGCGGCGCTTTTTTAGTTCTGCGGCTTTTAATGGTCGCGTAAATTGGCGGCACAATAGAAATAAGGATAATGATAACCCCTATCAGCGGTACATTATTTTTGAAAAAAGGCGTATTACCCAATTCATACCCGGCCAACAGGAACAATATGATCCATGATGCGCCGCCTATGATATTGTAAAGGCTATAACGGGCGAAGGGCATACGGCCCACGCCAGCCACAAAAGGCGCTATGGTTCTGATTATAGGCATAAACCTGCTAAAAATCACGGCCTTGCCACCATGCCTGTCGAAAAACGCCTTGGTTTGCTGGTAATAATCCAGCTTTAATATCTTGTTGCCTTCCTTAAAAACCCTGGGGCCGAAGTAATTACCGAGGGCATAATTTAAACTGTTGCCGGTAAACGCGGCTATAATTAATATGATGCCGGTGTAATAAATATTTAAACCCGAGTGGCCGCTGGCTATTAACGCGCCTGCCGCGAATAACAGCGAATCGCCGGGGAGGAATGGGGTTACTACAAAGCCCGTTTCGGCAAAAATTATGAAGAATAAGATAAGGTATGTCCAGCCCTGGTATTGCGCGGTGATAACTTCCAGGTGCTTATCTATATGCAGTATAAAATCGATAAGGTGCTTTATAAATTCCAATGTGTTTTATTTTCAGCAAAAATAGAATAATTAATAAGAATCAAGAAGTAAGAATCAGGAGTCAGGATAACTTCGCAAGCGAATAAACTTTGATCCTGGCTCTTGATTCTTGGCTCCTGACTCTCAGTTCTTGGCTCTTGATTCCTGGCTCTTGCCTCTTGAATCTTGATTCTTCATGCTTTGTTTAATCATATCGCGGTGCTGGGTTCCCCATAATTTCAGCTCGTTCAGCACGTTTTTGAGGGTGTGGCTATACGGAGTAATTTCATAAATAATAGTAACCGGGGTAGTAGGATAAACAATCCTTTTCACAAAACCGTTTTCTTCCAGGTCCTTCAGTTCTTTTGATAATATTTTAGGGGTGATGCCCTGGACAGACTGCTGGATCTCGTTAAAACGTTTAGATTTTTCAATAAGTGAAAAAATTACAGGCAGCTTCCATTTCCCGTTTAAAACAAAAAGTGCATCACGTATGGCGTTTACGTTGCCTGAACATTGTTCTTTTGTAGGTATATCCTCATCAATAACCGCTTTCATAAAGCAAAGTTAATCACTTTCCTAAAGGATACCGCTATCCTTTGGGAAAGTAGTATCCTTTATATACCCTTTGAAGATAGCTTTGAAGAAAAAATAATCATGAAAAAGATACTTCATTTAATATCCAGTTTCAGAGGTGCCGACTCGTACACCATTAAGCTTGGGCACGCTATTGTTGATAAGCTGAAAGAAGCAAACCCCGGCGCGGTTGTACTGGAACTCAATCTGATCGCCGAAAACTATCCGCATTTGGATGCACCGCATTTCCAGGCATTTTTAACTCCTGCTGCCGGGCTTACAGGTGCCGACAAAGAAGCGATCAAGTATTCCGACAAGGCGATAAGCCAGTTGATGGAAGCAGATTATATTGTTATCGGTTCGCCGTTTTACAATTTCGGCATTCCCTCGGCTTTAAAAGCATGGATCGACCACATTGTTAGGGCTGGTATTACTTTCAGTTATTCCGAAAAGGGGCCCGAGGGCTTGATAAAAGGTAAAAAAGTATACATCGCGATAGCCTCGGGAGGTGTATACGCTGAAGGGCCCGCTCAGCCGTATGATTTCAATGGCCCCTATCTGAAACACATGCTTGGCTTCCTGGGAATGACAGATCTAAAAATCATTCGTGCAGAAGGGCTTAAAGTTCCGGGTTTACAGGAACACGCTTTAGATAAAGCTATCGAAAGCATTGTTTTATAAGCAAAATAAGTCGGTCATTATCAGATCGTAAACCAGACGAAAAGCCTTTTAGGGCGGAACAACCAAATTGAACCGCCCTAAAAGGCTTTTTACATTGTAAAATAAAACAGCCTCCTGTCTCTTGATTCTTATCTCTTGACTCTTATCTGCTGGCTCTCAAAAAAACTATCTGTTGGTTAATACCCCCGCGCCAAAGGCGGCGGAATCGACACGGCCCACTACACCATAGGTGTAGAGGGTGTATAAGCGGCCATCCTGTATGGTGGTTTGGGCCAGGTTAGTGGTTAAAATAGTGCCAGGGGAGCCGGTGGGGTTCATCTGGAAGGCGTAATTACCTGCGGGCAACTGGATATATGGAGTTACCTGCAGGTATTTGGTATCCGGAAAGGCGCTTGTGCCATTGGCGATAACATCAATAGGGGGGCTCAAAACCGAGGCGTTAATAAAACGGATTTTGCCGAACCCTACCTTGGGTATGGTTACGGTATCGTCAAGTGTAAGTATGGATGTTACGGTACTATCGCCGGTAGTTAACCCGGTTATAAACAGGCTATATTTATGGTTGGAGAGCAGCGGTGTACCTACTGAAATTAAATTAACCGTTGTTGACAGCGACGACCTGATCTGGATAGGTGTATCGATGGAATTTAAATAAAAATAGCCCGATGGATAAGGATAGCTATATAATGCGCTGCTATTTTGTATCAGGTAACCTACATATAAATTAACCGGGTGTACATTGGGGCTTAGGTTTAAAATTTCCAATTGCGTATTCAGGCCAACGTTGCTGGCCGCGCCACCTTTGCCGCATGAGGATATAAAAGGCACAAAAAATATCCCCGCGATAAATGAAAATAATATACCCAGTAACGTATTATTCCTGTTGATCATGTTTTTAAAAAGCTGTTTATGGCGTATTGGTTATTAAACCTACGCTAAAGGCAGCATTGCCGGTTCCATTTAACGTACCTTTTGTAAATATTGTATAAATAAGTCCGCTTTGCAATACCAAAAGCGTATCGATCTTGGGCGTGGTGCTGCCCGACAGAAAAACCTTCAGCTCTTTGGTAGTGCCGCCTTTTAGTAAAACATAGGGGCTCACGTATTTAAACGCGCTGTTTTTAATGTTCAGGGTATCGCCCTTGTCTTCGGTAACATCCAACATCCCTACGCTGGGCGAAGCATTTACAAACCTTACCGCTGCAGTTGTAAAGGTAGCATCATGCGCCAGCAGCGTATCGGCGTTAGCCAGGTTATCAACGGTTAAAAATGCATCGGCGGCAGATCCGGCACCCACAAACAGGGAGTAATAAGTGGAGGTATCTAAAGTAAACTGATCGGTAAATAACACGTTAGGGCCGCCGGCTTTTTTAAACTCATAATTTTGCGTACCGACTATTACAGGCAAATAACCCGTCGCACCGCCAGAATACAGGTTCGAGAGGTTATTTTGCCGGGTGTTATTCACAAAAAAGTTAATGGTATCGGGCGTGGCGTTCACTACGGTAAGCGCCGTAACCAAAGGGCTTGGCAAAGGGTAATCCTTATTTTTGCAGGATGAGAGAACAAAAAATCCGATAATTAATAGGAACAAATAGTATAGCTTTTCAGATCTTACGGCAATCATTGTTTCAATTTGTGCTAAATAAGCGATTTCTTGTTATATTAACGCTGTAAAGAAAATTAAAATATCCTGAACTGAGAATTTTAACCTTATGAAAATAGTTTTTGTTTTAGCCATGGTGCTGCTGCCACTTGTATGTTTTTCGCAAAATCTTACACTTGATATTTCCACCCCGCAACCAAGATTGGGCGAAACTTTTACTTTGACAGTTGAGGTTGATACAATAGCAACCAATGTTTTTAGTTTCCTATCCTCCAGATTTATAGTTTCCGGTTATAGAAGCACAAGCAACTCAGGGTCTGCTTTAGGCACAACTCTACAAGCTACCAAAATAGGCCACAATGAAATTGGCCCGCTTACCTTAACTATTAATGGTAAAAAATACATCGCAAATAAAATTGCTTTTGAGGTAGTGGACTCGTTGCCCGCGGTAAATAAAGGCCTGTGGATAAGGCAGGCCCCGATTGATGATTCATCTGAATATATTATTCTGGAGCAAAGGATACCCGCCCTAACTTATATTACCCGCAGTGATAGCACCATTAATATGACCACTAAAGCTAATGATGATGAAAAAGAGATAGAAATGGTAAAGGACGTACAGGGCATAAACTTTGCAGGATCGACCGAAGATTACCGCAGTATTATTGATCCTAAGACGGGGCAGAAAAAGGACTTTAAATTCTTTTTTGCTTTATACCGCATTGTTAAAACCGATAAAAACAAACCCATGGTAATAACAAAAATCAGCTTTAATAATATGCCCGACTATTACGATTTTAAAGATGTAGTATTTAAATAGTGAAAGAATGATTGAGTGATTTAGCGAATGAGTGATTCATTCTCACTAATCTCTAATCAACTAATCTCCAATCTCTAACTACGCATAGCTATTCAGCATTACCGGCATTACCAGCATCAGCACATCTTCATTTTCATCGCCGCCCTGCGGTAATAATAAACCGGCACGGTTAGGGGTCGACATTTCGAGCGATACTTCTTCGCAGGCCAGGTTCTTCAGCATCTCTATCAAAAAACGGGCATTGAAACCAATTTCCATATCCTCGCCTTCGTACTGGCAGCTTAAACGCTCATGCGCCTCGTTAGCAAAGTCAATATCTTCTGATGATATGTTCAATTCGCTGCCGCTTATCTTTAACCTTACCTGGTGGGTGGTTTTGTTGGCATAAATGGCTACACGGCTAAGCGAGCCTAAAAAGGCCAGGCGGTCAATAGCTAATTTATTAGGGTTATTGAGCGGGATAACGGCTTCATAATCCGGATAGCGCTCATCTATCAAACGGCACACCATATTGATGTTGCCGAACTTGAAAAAGGCGCTGGTGCTGTTATATTCCACCGATACATTCACATCGTCAGCAGGCAGTGCAGATTTTAAAAGCGTAAGCGCTTTTTTTGGCAGTATGAACGAGGTAGTGCTGGCTGCCTTGGCATCCTTGCGGCGGTAGCGCACCAGCTTGTGGGCATCGGTAGCTACAAAGGTAAGGTATTGGGTTGATAGCTGGCAGTAAACCCCTGTCATGGCCGGGCGCAACTCATCATTGCTAACGGCGAATATGGTTTTATTAATGGCCTCGGCCAAAACCGAAGCGGGCAGGTTTACTGATGAAGCGTTTTCAACCACCGGTATTTTCGGGAAATCTTCGCCATTCTCACCGCTCAGCTTGTATTTACCATCGCCGGCGCTTATTTCAATAGCAAACGTGCTGTCATCAACCGAAAAGGAAACAGGCTGCTCGGGTAATGATTTCAGAGTCTCTAACAATATGCGCGAAGGGATAGCTATGCGGCCGTTCTCCTTGGCTTCCACAGTTAGGGAGGTGGTCATGCTGGTTTGCAGATCGGTAGCAGAAATGGTTAAGTTTCCATCTTTTATCTCAAACAAAAAGTTCTCCAGTATGGGCAGTACGGTGCTGTTGCTTAAAGCGCCGCTTACCGCCTGTAATTGCTTGAGTAATGTTGATGTAGAAACAATAAATCTCATATATATTTAGTATTGATCACTCAAAAGTATAAAATTTAACGGGCATACTTCCGCTTGCGTATATAATGTTGAAAAATAGCAAATATTAACACTAAACACAAGGGCACAATTGTATTTATTAGCTGCCATGTTAATTTCTCGTCCAGTATGCGGGCGTGGCTGAGCAGGCGTATTTTAATCTCTTTGGTACGCAGGTCTATCAGGCGGGGGTCGTCGGTCATGTAGTCGGCAATGTTGAGCAGCAGGTTTTTGTTGCCAAAGGTTTGCTGGGTATAATGATCATAACCCAATGGGAACGGCGAGCCATCTGCCGCTAACTGGTTTTTAAATATATCGCCATCGCTTATCACTATCATTTTGGTGGGCACGCTTTGGGGCAGCGAGGTAATTTGCCCGGTAAGGCCCTCCGGCTGCGGGCGGTTCAGGAAATCGGATTCGAACTTACCCTCCAGCAACACGGCAACGGTTTTTGGTTCGCTCTGAAACTGCCTGGGGTCGGGCTGCTGCTCAATGGCTTGCAAGGAGAGCAGTTTGGGCGTGCTCAGTTTTTTATTATAAGGCGATGAAGCCAGCAATACCGTTTTTGTTACGTTTTTTATGGCGAGGGTATCAATAGTGCTTACAAATTCGGTGCTGATGCCATCCAGGTTTTTCACTATGGGGTGTTTGGAGGTAGGCATTAATATGGGGTAGAACAGCCAGGGAACCAATTGTATTTGCGCCTGCCCGCCAACGTTGCCGGTAGAAACGGGTATTTGCCCGCTGTTCAGATCGGCTATCAGATCGTAATTAATGCGTACGCCGTATACAAAAAGCTGGTCGTCGAGGTTTAACTGTTTGGGGAAAGCCATTTCTTCGCCGTGGCCCTGCAGGCTGTCGAGCTCTGCGTTTACCTGGTCAATGGTCCACACTACCCTGCCGCCACGCATAATGTACTGGTCGAGTTTGAACTTTTCCAGTTCGGTAAAAGGCTTTTCGGGCTTGGGGATCACCAATAATTTCAGCTGCATTAAGCCGGCAAATGGAATGGTTTGCAGATCGACACGCCCTACATCAAAACCATCGGAAAGCGATTTCATGGCGTAGTATAGCTGTACATCGCTTAGCTCATTATGGCCCTCGGTAAAACCAATTTCGGGCTTGCCGCCGGCGGTTATTTTTTTTATGGCCGATGCAAACGCGTACTCCAGGTTTTGGATGGAATTGTTGGCCACTTCATCATCAGACAGGCCGATGCGTGATTGTAGTAAGTTTACCGCGATGGTGCGGCCATTGTAAGTAACCGTCGCCTCGGGGAAGATGACCATCTGGCTTATGCCGTTGTCGGTTTTTATACTGTAGCCCTGCCCTACTATGCCTTTGGCCTCGAGCGAATCATACACGGCCTTTTGAGCGGTATCGGGCAGTCCTTTTATGCCTATGGTGGGGTCGACAGATCCATATTCCATCTGCCCGTGCGTATAGGCCTGCAAGTCGCCCAGCATATCGAGTGTGGCGCGCTGCAAATGCTTCATCCAGGGTTGAAAATTATCGCCCTTTAAATAAACGGTAACTTTTAAGGGCTGATCCAAACTGCCCATGATCTGCCTGCTTACGGGCGATATGGTGTAGCGTTTTTCCTTTGTAAAATCGAAACGGGTAAAGGTGAGTGCCGATATGCAGCCCAAAACAAGCAGTACCACTACCACGCCCACAGTAAATTTATTGAAGATGGTTTTTTGGCGCTGCCTTAGCAGCACAAACAGCGTGAGCCATATAAATATACCCGACAGGATGATGAAGTACACCAGGTCGCGGGTATCGAGCACGCCCCGGCTTACGGATTGGTAATGTTCGGTTATGCCAAGGTCCTCCAGCGTTAGGTTTTGCAGGGATAGGATCTGGCTAAGGGAATCGAAACCGCTGTAGAAAAAGAAACACAGGAACACGGCTATGGTAAAAGCGATGATCTGGTTTTTGCTGATGGATGAGGCAAACAGGCCGATGGCGCAAAAGGCCGCGCCCAGTAAAAACAAGCCAATATAGGAGCCGATGACCGCGCCGGTATCGATATTACCTTCGGGTGTGCCCAGCTTGTACACCGAAAAATAGTAAACCAGTGTTGGCAGCAGGGCGAACAGTACCAGCAGCAGGCTGGCGAAGTATTTACCCAAT
>Ga0302309_10004430_pt1 | contig 10382 bp, 8 predicted proteins | sample III_Palsa_N1_1_FD_200453 | JGI IMG/M metagenome (GOLD analysis project Ga0302309, IMG submission 200453) | Peat permafrost microbial communities from Stordalen Mire near Abisko, Sweden - III_Palsa_N1_1 | ecosystem: Environmental > Terrestrial > Soil > Palsa > Peat permafrost | place: Sweden... | reverse complement strand
TACTCCTCTCTTCTCTACTCCTCTCTTCTCTACTCCTCTCTTCTCTACTCCGCTCTTCTCTACTCCGCTCTTCTCTACTCCTCTCTTCTCTTCTCTACTCCTCTCTTCTCTACTCCTCTCTTCTCTACTCCGCTCTTCTCCTTCTTCTCTTCTACAAAGAATGAGAAGAAGGAGAAGAGGAGTAGAGGGAGAGGAAGGATGTAATAGTGCTGCCATCAGTAGAGACTATAAAGTGACAAAATCGCTACCCATTAAAAATGCTGACAAGAGCAGTCTCGCTGCTTAATTTACCGGATGCCGAGAGGCGCCAACTGCATTACAGTGAGCTGTCGTCCGTGGTACTCAACTATGATAAGAAGTTGGCCAGTGAAGAGTTCCTACGTGATAAGTATTTCGTAGATCGTGGTCACATTGATGTTATCACCAGACTGGAGCAAGTGGATAGTTACCCGGCCTACTACGAGCAGACGGCAGCTCAGCATGAGGCTATGATGACACGCTCACAAAATAGTGGCTACATACTCAAGATCACAAGGACAGCCTTCGATAAAGTGGTGCCTAGACGCCCACCACCTTCCACCACTTACCCTGATGTCAACCCCTTCAGCATCGCTGACGCTCTGCACGTTAAGGAGACTGGTGAGGTGTTGGAGACTATGGATGGTTTTGGTAGTTGGCAACTGTCGCTTGAGTATGACGACGACGATACACACTATTATGTGCAGACACGACTCAATGGGCGTTTGCATGGTCCTACTTACATTGTCGTCAAGGAGTCGGGCATTAAATATCTTGGTAGCTACAACAACGGTTACAAAGATCGTGCCTGGGAGACAGATAACATCGTCACTATCTACAACAAGGATACCATCCTGTCAATGGATGATAGTTACCATAAGCTAAACAACGCCGAATTAGACTTGGCTCCTAACATTAGGAATTCAAACTTGCTGCTCTACGATCCCAGCTGGCAGATGGTGCCTGAGATCATTGACGGTGTCATTGTATCTGAACAGGTAGATTACTACTAGTAGTAGTTGTAGTTGTATTCTTGGAATACAACAGTTTCATGTTGGTACAACACTTGTGTGTAGTTACCAAGTATCTGCTTGTTTTAAAGGGTAGATAATTGTATCCTTTTCTGGATCTCCACAGTAACTTAAGTTATAGTCTAACTACTACTACTACTACTACTACCACTATAGCAACAGCAACAACAATATGGGTTAAGTTATAAACTTTACGTTACTAGCAGTATTTGTGCAGTAATTAGATAGTGTAATTATTAAGTAACTACAACCGGACAATTTTGTAATCTATACCTAGTATAGATTTTTAACTGTCTGTCCATGTGTACAGTTGCGCTGTAGTTCTAATAAGTAATAAAAATTGGTCACCATCCTAGAAGTATTTCTCGAAATAGGGTTTTTAGTAGCTGCCTCTATATTTTTGGGAGACCTTCTCTGACCAAAAACATATAAAGAGAAAGAGAAGTAATCTAGTATAGGTTATTCTATGATTAAGTCTAGAAAAATATAGTTTCTTAACAAACAGAAGGCTTCCGAGAAGCCATCTAGGTGTGGTCTAGGCTATAAAGTATTAAAAAAATATACCTCCAGAGTAACATTAGAGAAGAGAATTAAAGTTTAACACTATCTACGAGCCAAAGAACTTGTATAGCAATAATAAAGTACTTAAAACATAAACCAACTATAAGTTGTAAAGTTATTACCTAAGCAGTATCTGTTGTCTACTTAGTAAATAACCTTTTATTATAACTACTACATAAGTTAACCTATAAACCTTACGTTACTAGTAGTATTTATGCAATAATTACATGATGTAACTACAACCAAACAAGATTGTAATCTATACTAGGTATAGATTTTAATTATCTTTCCACGTACGCAGTTGTATCGTAGTTCTAATGAGTACCAAAATTTTATCCGATGGATAAGTGCTAATTCTCGAAAGTTATATTTTTTACTACCTTGTAACCTAGACCACACCCAGGCAGCTTCTCAGAAGACTTTCGTTTGTTAAGAAACCATATTTTTCTAGATTTGACTACAGAATAAGCTATACTAGATTACTTCTCTTTCTCTTTATATGTTTTTGGTCAGAGAAGGTCTCCCAAAAATATAGAGGCAGCTACTAAAAACCCTATTTCGAGAATTAGCGCTTATCCACCAGATAAAATTTTGGTACTTATAAGAGGTATATCACAACTATGCATGTGGAAAGATAGTTAAAAATCTATACCGGGTATAGACTACAAACTTGTACGATCGTAGTTATTCAATAGTTACACTATTTGACCATTACACAAATACTACTAGTAATGTAAAGTTTTATAACTTAACTTATATGGTAGTTATAATTAGAGGTTATCTACTTAATAGATAACGAATATTGCTTAGGTAACAATCCTATAGCTTACAATTAGTTTATGTTTTAGGTACCGCATTACTATCACACAAATATATAAACTTATGGATGATGTTAAAACTTGGCTCTCTTCCCTAACTTTACTCTGGAAGTATAGTTTTTTTACTACCTTGTAATCTAGATCACACCTAGATGGGTTCTCGGAGTACTTTTGTTTGTTAAGATATTATATTTTTCTAGATTTTACCTTAATACAGCTTATACTAGACTAGTTCTCTTTCTGTTTATATGTTTTTGGTCAGAGAAGGTCTCCCAAAAATATAGAGGCAGCTACTAAAAACCCTATTTCGAGAAATACTTCTAGGATGGTGACCAATTTTTATTATACAGTGTAACTATAGCACAGTTGTGTATATGAACAGCTATTTAGATTTCCCATATTTAAAGTGTACCATAGAATGGGTTATCTGTAGATACTTAATATCTACAACTACTACTTACTACATAGATTGTTACTAGTAATGTAGAAGTCTAACCTAATACAATTATTAACCTGTAGTAAGGGTTATTTATTGTGTACAAAAATAGTTATTGTTAGACGCCGTGCTGCTGGGGTATGACTAATACCAATTTTACATCTAACTCAATCGCGACACAGTTGCAATATACCTCTTGTAAGTACCAAAATTTTACCTGGTGGATAAGTCCTAATTCTCGAAATAGGGTTTTTAGTAGCTGTCTCTATATTTTTGGGAGACCTTCTCTGACCAAAAACATATAAAGAGAAAGAGAAGTAATCTAGTATAGGTTATTCTATGATTAAGTCTAAAAAATATAGTATCTTGACAAGTAAAGGTACTCCGAGAAGCCATCTAGGTGCGATCTAGATTACAGTGATAGTAAAAAACTATACTTCCAGAGTAAAGTTAGGGAAGAGGACTAAAGTTTAATACTATCTACGAGCCAAAGAACTTGTGTGGCAATAATGGGTACTTAAAACATAAACTAGCTATAGAGATATTACCTAAGCAATATTTGTTGTCTACCTAATAGATATCTTCTAAGAAGATATCGTTCGTAATTTCTGGTGTACTGACGATTGTAATGGCCGAGATCATACTTCAAGCAGCTTTTGTAGCCTGAGTAAGGGCTGTAACTTGCAGTGTATGATAGCCCGGTCGCTGTCACCAATCACAAAGTTAGGGTGACTGCAGATATGTTCCGCAATAACGTACTTGTTGTTATGGACAGCCAGTGGAAACAGTGTGTTACCATACAGCTCCATGTTGGGATCTAGACCTATCACCAGCAGGTCTTTGATAAGTTGTCCATCGAAACCAGACAGTGTACAGCCACAGCCACTGTCGTCATCATCGTTGCTGTTAGCACCGCCACTATCAGTGACTACACTGATTAGCAAGTCCTTAATCTTGTATGGACTAATTAGGCTGAGAGCATTTTTGCGTGATAGTAGGGCTGAGTACAACTCCTTCTTGAACGGTCGCAGTTCTTTCCCGTCATAAAAGGTCAAGAAGGTGAGGTCGAAAAGCAGTTCAACGTCAGCATGTTTAATTACTGCTTCACGGAAGTTTGGATTAGCAGCCATTTCCAAGGTAGCTAGGTATTTTACATTATCATAGCAGCATGACATAGTCTTAACTGCCTGTTCAAACTTACCCTGAGTCAGCAGGGCGTCAAGCTTTGCCTTTTCACCACGACCGGTCATACTATTAGATATGTTGTTAGATATGTTGTTAGATATAACAACAAGTATTACAGTAATAGAGTCTTTGATGATAACTTATCATTGTCAGTTTGTAAGTTGTCAGTTTGTAAGTTGTCAGTTTGTAAGTTGTCAGTTTGTAAGTTGTCACTGTAACCGCGGCATCTAGAGTCCACAACAGTGGACCTAACGATGTGTGTGTGTGTGTGTGCTTCAACAACACAGCTGTGAGGAGTTTGTAACTGCAAAATCTATACTACACTGTACTATAGTACACTTATATAGTAAAGTTTGTTATAACTACAAATTAGAAAATACTAGATCTCCCAAGAATTAAGATTACCTCTAGTAACAAGAGACCCGACTATTACATCTTAAAGCTGTAAGAAGAGCTCAACCGTTATAATACTATCAACACAACAACGAAGACAATCACTAAGATTACAACTCTAAGTTGTAATTGTACAGAGATTACCACTTAAGCATGGAAATCCATTAAACACAGTAACAGTTGTTAACTGGCTTAGACGTTAGCCTCCGACGCAGGGGTGATAGCGCTAACGTGAGGCGTTTGCAGTGAAGCAATGATCAGCTCGACGTTCCTACTAGAGTCACTGCCAGCGACATCAGCAGCAGAAGTAGTACCGGCAGCAACGGCAAAGCTGCCCTGCCTAACAGAGATGAAGCTGTTGGTCTCATGAGACGACAGACCAAAGATGCTGGCACGCTTGTTCAGAGCCACCGACATCATGGTAGTAGCCAGCAGCATAAACAGCTCGTTGACGGTGAACTGGAAGTAGGAGACACCGTGAGCACCACCAAAGAGCCAGAATGGAATGAAGATCAGAATAGGTTGAATGATCAGGTTGGGTCTGGCAGTTCCCATAACATACTTGAGATTGCTGATCAGCTTAGTCATCTCAGGGTCAGCCGCGATGTCACTTTCGAGCACTGGTGCATAGAGATCAATGAAACGATGGCCGATAAATGTCAGCATAACAGCAGTGTTAAGACCTGACATGTAGGAGCCAGATAAACGGGTGAGATAGAAGATGTTGAGATATTCCAGGTGGCCAGTCTCGATACTAACAATGGGACCCACAACGTAGCAAACCGTAATGTAGATAGTAGGGATGAAGACACCAGTCGTCGCCATACAATAGAAGATCCAGCGGATGTTGTTCTTGTCAATCTCCATGTTACTGTTGATCACCGTACTGAACCAGGCTCTCGTGGCAAAATAATAGGTAATGGCTACCGTCGTAGGTGCAATAGCGAAGATGATATATTTGCCACTGCTCTGGACCGAGAACAGGAACAGGAACTGCGACAACAGTTCACCAATATAACCGACTAGGCTGCAAATGAAGACAGTCATTCGCAGATTGAGTGACCAACCTCGCTTCCTGATCTCATCATAGATTAGGCTGATGATCCAGCCGATGGCAACCAAGTAGACAAGTATCCACACAATGAACATGGACATCTTATACCTATTACTGACACAGTAATCGGTCATATATGTCTCCGTCTCATAACTGGATGCATCCAGCCGTTGATATGAGAAGTACTGGTCACACTCCATCACCACCAAAATATAACTACAGTGAAGATTAGGATGGGAAGTTTGGTTGTTTGCTCAGACAATCATTTTTTTACTAACCACCGTACAGCTTCAGCTGACCAAGTTTTGAGACAAAAGTGACGGCGTTCGCTGTGGCGCTGAAGGTACGCTCACCCAGTGTTCCCTTCTAAGGACACTAGGTGCTGCATCGTTGAAGACGAGCGCACCGTCAAGCTCGCCACCGCGGGCGTTAGGTGCTGCATCGTTGGAGACGCGCGCACCGTCAAGCCTGCCACCGCGGGCGTTAGGTGCTGCAGCGTTGGAGACGCGCGCACCGTCAAGCCTGCCACCGCGGGCGTTAGGTGCTGCAGCGTTGGAGACGCGCGCACCGTCAAGCCTGCCACCGCGGGCGTTAGGTGCTGCAGCTACGGTAAAACTTACACACTATACGTTGTGTAAGAGACTAAATGGACCCGTTACTTCTCAAGTGGTCATTTGCTATGAGATCACAAGAATGAAACTAGTAAGCCAGAATCCCACTCCCCAACCACCAGTAAATCTACTCTTCTTCTTCTTCTTCTTGTAAATTGTGTTAAACACCAAGATCATAAAAGCATGGCTGGAAAAGTATTTTGCTACCTTATACTGTGCCTTCTACTGTCAGCAGCTGTGCTACAACTGCTGCTGGTGCGGGCTATTACAGTCACTCATTCTACGCCTTACATCGATGGCGAGAAAGTTATCTGTTCCCTCGATAGCCTCAGATGTGGCAGCTTTTGCGCTGGTGGTGGTCATCAGGAGCGCTGGTATAACTCTCATATGAACTGTACAGCTTCTATCATTGACAACTCGTGGCATTTCACAAGCAGTTTCGACTACGACTGTACTGGGATGCCGCGTTGCAATTTTAGCTGCGAGTACCGCTCTAGGCAGGATATGCTTAATGACGGGGCTACTAGGATGAGGTATGCAGATGTGCAGATTGAACATCCACGAACATATTCTGTGTTTATCTCAACGTATGTAAGTCCACTTGGTATTGTCGGACTTGTAATCTTTATTGCGCTTGTCCAATTGGGTGTAGATCGTGGTATGAGATTCTGAGGTCTATCATATAACCAACTAACCAACTAATCAACTAACCAACTAACCAGACATCTTTATGATATCCTATTACGTCTCATGAATAAACTCTGACAGATGACTAATGATTAGTGATCGTATATCAGTGATTACTGCCGAAGATCGACGGTTGAACTCTAACTACTAATTAGATTAGTAGTACCGTAGTAACATAACCACTACTGGTGGTAGTTAGACAATCATCGCTGTTGCCATGGTGCTTGTTTATCTCTGTCTGATATCAGACAGAGTTGTCAAGGTTGATATTGGACAACAGTGCTGGATGGGAGCTACTTCATTACATCTAGTACTGTTGTCTAATATCACCAACACTTTTTAGTGCTAACATTGTTAACAAAATAATGTCTATGGTTGTTACACAGATAGTGATATTGGTAGTGATAGTGATGTTAGTAGTGCTTATAAGTTTACCTTACAATAAAGTAAGATGTTGTGATGACTAATCTCTCTGTTCATTGGCTGATATCATGTTGATGGTAGAGGCAGAGACAGAGGAAGTTAACTTCAGAACAAGATAGTCATAAAAAGTACAATTAGAAGTGGTAGAGTATGAATATCACAAGCTGAACTTGTAATGATGATGAGGATGAAATTTTTGTTACCTGATGAGTGGCTGCGGATAAGACTAGAGTACTAACAAGCTGATGTTCGGATATCTGAAAAATTGAACTCTAGATTTTGTAGTTTGGCTGTAACCAGAAACATGGTTAGAGCATTTTATTATATTCCAGTCATCCTTTTACTACAAGCTGTATTGCTACAACTGCTGCTGGTGCGGGCTATTACAGTCACCCACACTACACAATACATTGACGACAAGAAAGTTATCTGTTCCCTCGCTAGCCATAGAGGTGGCAGGTTTTGCACTATTGGTGATCATCAGGAGCATCTTAATTATACTCATGTGATCTGTACAGCTTCTGTCATCGACAACTCGTGGCGTTTCACAAGCAGTTTCAACTATGACTGTACTGAGATGCCGCGATGCACCTTTAGCTGCGACTACCGCTCTAGGCAGGATATGCTTGATGACGGGGCTATCAGGCGAAAGTATATGTATGTGGACATCCAGCATCCACGAACATACTCTGTGTTCATCTCATCATATGTAAGTCCGCGCGGTATTGTTGGACTCGTGATCTTCATTGTGCTCGTCCAGTTGAGTGTATGGCTTAGATTACCTGCTGAGCTCTACCACATAAGCTAGCTAACTAACCAAATAACTTCATAGTATCCCATTCTGTCTCATGAGTAACGTGTGGCAGGTGATTGGTGTCTGCTGACCAGTAATCGTTGCTAACAACCAGCGGTTGAACTTCAACTACTAATTAGATTAGTAGTAGCGTAATAAGATAACCGTTATTGATGGTAGTCAGACGATAACCATTATCACCATGGTAGTTTTATCTTTACTTGATATCAGGTAGAGTTGTCGATGTTGATACTGAACAATGATATCGGATATGGTGAAATAACTTTCATCTAATACATCACTATCACTATCGCCAACACTTTAGCACTAACATCGTTGACAAAATAACGGTTATGGTTATTATACAGATAACAGTAATGATTGTACGATTAACAGTGCTTATAAGTTTTACCTTATAGTAAGGTAAGACGTTGTGATGACTAATTGCTCTACATTGATGTTCTGTTCACTGGCCGACATCATGTTGGTGATAGAGGCAACGATAGCGCTGGTATGTGGTAGTAGTGTTGTCAAAGTAAGCTAACTTCTCAGTGACAGTTTGGCAGTCGAGAACTTGCAGCCAACCCTTGGAGAGCAGGATTTCTTCCTCATAGTTCCGTCGATGTTTGCTGACAACAGGGACTGTGATCTCCAGCAGTCACCGCTGATAGCTGGTGTTCAGGTCATCGTGATAGCGTCTTACTCAATGAACGACTTAGCTATCTCCTCTCTGGTTGAGGTTGAGAGCCAACCCTCGACTGGCAGCATGTCACCCACAACCAGTTCTAGATACGGGTGAAACTGCAAATCGCCTTTGCCTCGCTAACCTTCGAAAGACAGTCATACTATTAGTACCTTGAATCGGCTCCATCAGTGATAGCAGCTCTGCTGTTATACGTTGTTTAACGTCTTCTGGCACCTGGCTGACATCCATAGCCATAGCGTTAGACTTGGCACTGGCTGACCAGAACTCAGGGTGTGATCTGCGGACTAGGTACTCAGCGAACCAGTCAGTGTAGGCATCAATGACACTCCTGGTCAGTCAATGTTCAATCTGGGCTTCGAGACTATCACCATCCTCATCGTCATCATTGTCATAGTGACCACCAACATGATAATCAACCACCGGTTCTGTTAGTCTTTGCGCCTCTTCGACTATACTTGTGAATGCTGCTGTTGCGTCTACGGTCCTAGTCACGGCTATACCCGTTGCAGCTGTTGCTGCAATATTATTATTGACAACATTGTCGCGAGTAACAGCGCTACCACGTGAGAGCGGCTCATCTCTCTCAGACCTAAAACGCACAGCGTCACAGAGTAGTTTCTCTTCTTGTCAAGGACTGAAGACATAGTTGTCATCCGGAGTGGTAAGTTAACAAGATAATGTTAGTGTTTTCATGCTCACGGATAGTATTGATCTACTTATGTTTTAACTTAGACTTATGAGAGGACCTACTACCTAGCAATATTCCCAAAACTGTTGTAACTGTCAGACAAGAACCCAGTAGATATCAAATGACAACATTGATATGTCAATGACAGCTTAAACTAACAAGAACATAGGAGGGTAAAGATAAAATGGAACAGCAACTGGTCGATGCAGTTCGTGATGAGCAACTGGCTGATGTTAAGCTGTTGTTGAGGACTCATCCGACTATTGATGTGAACTGGGGTAATGAAAACTGTAGTAATGCAATCCGGATTGCTGCTGACAAAAACTATGGAGAAATTATGAAGGAACTACTAGCTCATCCAGGTATCGATGTCAATGTAACAGATAACTATGGCAACACTGCACTCATTATAGCTTGTGCTTATGGCAACCTCGATTGTGTCAAGTTGCTTATCAAGGACAGCCGTGTTAACACTAACCTCCTTGACACACTTGGTAACTCAGCCTTTATGTATGCAGTGTACTTTGGAAAGCTTGATGTTGTTAAATGGTTGTTAACCTTGATAGATACGGAGGATCAAGAAAGGAGACCAAATCTCGAGATTCATTATGTTTCGATATCAGGCAGTATCATCAAGATGGCTAAGGAGAGGAAGAACGAGAAAATGGTTAAACTATTGTGACCCAGTCACAACCAGACATAGATTCAGACTAGAACTAGGTCTCAAGGATGAGATAGCGGCTGAGGTATTTGCGGAGGTAGTCTTCCTATGTGATGGTTTATTGGAATACAAGGCCGACGAAGTTGGGGTAGACGCTAAGAGAACCAGATTTTTCAAGATAGCTAGTCAGCTCCCTTTGCAATCGCGTACGCGATTGTCTAAGGAACTACAGATGGTGTTATGTAATCGTGTTGCTGACTCACCGGCAAGCAACATTCGTGTGCAGATGTCTGAGCTTGCCTTTCGCTCATTAGCAG
>Ga0302309_10004429_pt1 | contig 10383 bp, 9 predicted proteins | sample III_Palsa_N1_1_FD_200453 | JGI IMG/M metagenome (GOLD analysis project Ga0302309, IMG submission 200453) | Peat permafrost microbial communities from Stordalen Mire near Abisko, Sweden - III_Palsa_N1_1 | ecosystem: Environmental > Terrestrial > Soil > Palsa > Peat permafrost | place: Sweden... | reverse complement strand
TGTCCTATCTTTCGGTTAAGCTCGGTCCAGTACACTACGATTCCGGACTCACACGCCCCTTTGGAGCACCACTTCCAAAACAGGCACCGCCGCAAGATCCTGAGAATGAATCCGTAGACGCTATAATTACGCTGAGTTCCTCGGTTCCAACCGGACCGATCCAGTCAAGCGTCTCGATAAAGAGCGCAGATGGCCAGGAATTAGTTCTACCTGTATATGCACTCGTCGGTGTCCCGAAGTGAGGTTTATTTGTAATGTCGTCCACAACCCCACGGCCCATCCGTCACCTGGCAGCGTCTCTACAACAGCCTTCGCTCGATCGAGGAGCGCGACAGCGCGCATCAGGCTTCCTGGTCGTACGAAGACGCCGACTTCGGCTACGCCTGGTCGCATCAGTACAATATCGGGATAGCTGTAGGGTCAAGTACGGATTATTTGATTTTGCCTAACGGTGCGCGTATTGGGTTCACCGGTACGGCTCCTACCTCAAGCAGCCCGGTTACGAATTGTACAGTGCAGGCGGGCGCTCCGGTTCTAATCAAGTGGCTCTATAATACGAGCACGAGCAATACCTACTTTACCGTGACCTGGCAGGATCGGACCGTCTGGACGACAACCAGTTCTACGAGTGGTTATGGCGGAGGTTCGTGGCAGCTCGCTCAAATTACCGACCGCAATGGTAACTCAATCTACTTCAACTACGGCACGACACAATATAACGGATACACAGTTCTGAACTCCATCTCAAGCCAGGCGGCGGGAGCAGGTACCCAGCTTCTGACCATCGTGCGCAACACTTATGGTCATATTGTCTCGGTCACGGATTGTTACGGCCGAAGCGTCTATTACTACGTCCTCCCCGGCGGCGAACCACAAAGCTCCGCGGTGGACTTCGTATCCCAGATAGTCCCAAGCTGCTCCGGCAGCGTTCCCGTCCGCTATGAGTACGGATACCAGTGGTTTTCCAACAGCGAAGGATACCACTCGGCTCCCTTCCTGCATACGATTAGCGTGCCCTCTCCTACCGGGACCGGCATGTCCACGGCAACGATCAATTATACAACGGCCACTGGAGCGCCATATGTCGCGAGTCTGGTCGATGCCAACGGTAATACAAGAACGTACACACAGGTTAATGGGCTCAACACTCAGGTAACGGTCACAAACCCATCCGGACAAACCGTGTACTCGTACACAGGCACGTTCGACAATAATATGAGTGATGTCGCGGTGACCGATGGCACCGGACAGCTCTACAGTCAGGCGGTCTATTCGGATCCGAACGATCCGTACCGTCCGTCTGCGACGCTTAATGCAATTGCCGCCCGCGCCACTATTTCATCTAGCAGCATTTACATTGGCTACAGCGGAACGGAAGCGAAGAGCGGATCGGATCTGCCAACAACGGGTACTTGGCAGGTGGTAAGTTCATCCGGCACGTTAGTTGGATCATCGACCACCACAAACGGATGGGCAGTGACGTACAATAGTGGAACGACCAGCTTCACGATTAGCATTCCCACTTCGGGAATCGCGGGAACGGGATACGAGGTCAAATACGCTAGCGTCGGGAGCGCCATTTTTAATGTTCTTAGCTCTTCGACGACTGGATCGGGCATCACGAATTTTACCTGGGACCAATACGGAAACAACCTTACGGAAATCAGTCCCAGGGAGGTTACCACTACAAATACCTATAGCCACGTGAATTTCGCACTTGGAGAACTGCTATCAACGCAGGAGAGCTATGTGTCCGGTGGTACAACATATTACAAGACAGCAACAAGCTACACATACGATGACTCTGACGGCTATAATGACACGCTCGGCAACTTCCACCCCTGCGGCTTGGTGATCAGCATCAGCTCCCCGACGCCAGGTACCAGCGGCGGCTCTGGAGAGCAAGTGGCAACAACGTACACCTACGATTTGACAGGGCAGGGCGCAAAGTCAATGGGGAACCTTGGTCTCGGTAACATAATCACAATTGCCGAACCGGGCAATAACGCCGCAACGAGTAGCACGACAGCTTTCAATTACACTACGGACGGGGCCTATAGCCAAAGTCAGGCGGTGAATCAGCCCGTTACAGTAACCGACAACCTCGGAAACGTGATCCACGTACGCTATGATTCTCGGTCAAATCTAAGCGCCATTAAGGATCCGCTTGGCAATGAAACAGACTTCACCTATTCATTGGCGAATCAATTACTAACGACTACGTATCCGCAGACGGGCCAGACCGGAACAGGTAACGCTTATCGTGTAAACGAATATATGTATACATCATCTATAAGTGATCCCGCGCAGCAATTCGGACCTGTGGTTGAGGAATCCGATTACGATGAAAGTTCTACGATGGTCAGCCATGTTGACTATACGTACGGTCCAGAAGACGAAATCCTTACTACAAGGGGCGGCACGGAACCGGGAACTTTGTCCTACGACGCCAATTATAGAGCTATTTCCATAACCGATGGCAACGGCAGTATCACGACATATACATATAGCACTCAGGGTTATCTAGCAAGAATAAATTACCCTGGTTCTGGCGGCGCAACGTCTGGCAGTGATACAATACAGTTTCCTATTTACGATGCGAACGGCGACCTGTTGTCGCGGACTGATGGGCGTGGAATTACGACGGATTACGCTTACAATGATTCTGAAAGCAAACTGACCTCCGTTTCATACCCAGCGACGACAAGCATTAACATAGCCTACACGTACGATGGCTTTGGGCGCAAGGCAAGTATGACGGATGGAACGGGCTCAAGCAGCTACGCATATGATGATACTAACAGGCTAACGAGTGCTGTAACGACTTATACTGGCCTGGCGGCGAAGACAATAGCCTACGCTTATTATGCTGACGGGTCCACTCAGGCGATGAGCACGCCAGCAGGGAACTTCGGTTACTCCTATGACTCTGACGGTCGGATGACTGTGCTGACCAATCCTAATGGCGAGACTTCAAGCTGGACCTATCTAGATAACAGCCTGCTTGCGACCCAAACACTCTCTAATGGAGTCATTACTAAATATACCTTTAACGCCAGAGGATTCATAACCGACCTGCTGAGTCAGACTAGCGGTGGTACCACCCTTTCGGACTTTGGGGCGGTAACATACAGCGGTATTGGAGATGTGACAGCCGCGACCGTAGCCATCCCGTCCCAGCCTACCTACTCCGGCACAACAGAATACAGCTATGACACGATAAGTTCAGGAGGTACCCGAAGCCAGTTGACTGGCGAATCGTCAACAAGGATTGGCGGTTACAATAACGTGAACGCCTACGATACCGCAGGCAATCCCACGACACTCCGCGGGTCCTCAATGGCGTCGTACAATTCGGATAACCAGACGACTGCGTCGTCTTATGGCTACGACGGTAACGGCAACCCAACAACTTACAACTCCAACAGCCTGAGCTTCGATGCCGAGAATCGCATGACGGCCTTCGGAAGCGCAATGACTGCTGGGTACACAGGTGATAGTCTTCGTGCCTGGAAAACAGGTTCGTCAGGAACCACGTATTATCTTTACAATGGAATCCGGCCAGTTTGTGAACTGAACTCGAGCGGCTCAGTAACTGCGGTAAATACGTTCGGGGCGAATGCCTTGCTGTCTAGGTTTAGCGGCGGGTCTAGCATATTTTACACTTTTGACCCCCAAGGAAATGTTGTGCAACGATTAGATTCGAGCGGAAATATCATGGATACTAATGCATTCGACGCCTTTGGTCAGCGCTCGAGCACGGGTGCTAGCGCGGATCCATATGATGGCTTTATGTCTCAAGATGGCTACTATACAGACGTGGAAACCGGACTTGACCTTCTAACAACCCCGGTATTACGACGCTCAATCCGGTAGGTTCCTCACGAGGGACCTAGCCGGCTATCTCGGAGGCATCAATCTCTACGAGCACTGCCAGAACAATCCACTAAACCATTCTGACCCTAGGGGGTTTTACGACTCTCCACCAGGAGGGGACGACAATCTGGAGGGATGTCAGGCTATCGCGCTAACTTGGAAGAATGACGGCATGATTAAGTGTAAGAAATACCTCCCGGACAAAGGTGAGCAGAGCCTAGATTACGACTGGTGCGTATCCATGGTGGAGTGTCAATACGAAGTAGATATGGCGGATTGTGAGATTGAATATGCGGGCAAAAAAATCCAAAAATGTGTCCAGTCCATCCTCAATAACCAAGCACCTTGGAATCCAGAGCAGCCGATATGGGGATGGCCGCCTGACGACTCAGTCTGGGGTAACGGTGGAGGTGGCTTTGGGCCAGTCTGGGGCGGGGGGGGATATGGGGAACCACATAGTTACTGCGTGCCTTAGTTGGAGCTGCCTGCGAATGTTGCTAATCTTAAGTCAGGCCAAGGTCTACCGCATGTATCACATGATACAGTTTGAGTTGGGCACTCAGATTCCAGCTTTTCTTGCTACAGCGGAGTAAGTGACGCGTGAAGATACATTGCTGGTCGTATCGATTTTTTCCTTTCACCGCAGATGGAGCACAAGGCAACCAATTATGAGCAGTCAGGACGCCGAATTAACTTTGGAGATTATCAAGCGAGAGCTTGAGGACGACTACTCGGAGTTCAGCAAAGGGCCCGCACGGAGCGTCATACGGTATGGAGCACCTGCATTAGTTCCACTCGTCTTGCTGATCGAAGAGTGCAATAAATCGGTCGACGTCAAGACTAGCCGCATTGGATTGGCGGCTTCAGAAGCCTGGAACGCTATTGCTAGGCTCAATCCTGAAACGGTGGGTCAAGCGCTGGCTGAGGACGATCCCGACATACGTGCGTGCACGGCAGGGCAAATCGGAGAGTGGCAATTGTTCCAATATTCTGAACGGCTATCTGTACTTGCCATTGAAGACTCCGATCCGTTGGTTGTCGCTCAGGCAACTTTGGCTATAGGTCGACTATACGGCCCGTTTGCGACCCGCCACGCCGATCCCTATGGAAGCGGGCGGCAAGAAGAACTCGTTGACCTGTTCGCGAGCATCGGCTTTAGGACAATTAACCGGCGCCTATGCGAACTAATCGCGGCCCCGCCTCGTAAAGCGAACACTCCCCCGTCACAGTCGCCTGGTCATTTGCCGCAGGACCGAAGTTCCAGACATGAGCGCACTCGGAGCGTTGCGATACTCGCTGCTGGTGAGGTCGGAACTTACACTGCAATACCCTTATTGGTTGAGATTGTAGACAATTTTGCATGGCATGTTGCGGAGGCTGTAATATCCCTCGGAAAGCTTCGGGCAGTCGCAGCTATCGAGCCTTTCACAAAACATATTTATAAGCCAATGACACCGCTCCGCGCGATGATTGCCGAAGCTCTCGGAAGCATTGGAAGCGTTGACGGGATGGAGTCTCTATTTATTCTTGCCAAGGACGCCAAACCTTTAGTTCGGCAGTATGCGTGCGCGTCTATAGGGATGGTTGGAGGCCCAAGTGCAAAAGACGTGCTAATACAGCTTAGCAAAGATCCTGATGAAGGTGTACGTCGCGCAGCGCGCAAAGCGCTATCAAATTGTCGCGAGCACTCTCTGGACACAAGGCAGGAGGGGCATGACCATCCAGGTGATATTCAGTCGATTGGAGAATATTAGTCAGTCAATCGGTTGCCCGGCAGGCCAAGGAAGGGGAGGCTATCCTTGAAGTGGTGGGGCTCCCGTAACGTGGGCCTGGTGTTACATACGTTAAGAGGGTCGGCAGTTATTCCCTGTTCTGCGTGGTGCTGATGTGACAAATAATTTTCAGCCAATAATGAATTTCAATTGCTGGGACTATTTGCGTACGCCGTTCGTGATTTAGAACAACATTTAAGTTAAAGAAGTATTTATATGTTCGGAATGTCTGTTTACATGAAGCAAAAGTTGTAAAATCACTTCTGTACACATTGTATGCCACCGTTTGATCTAACGGCTCTGTTCTTGCATACGTTCACTTGTTTCTGACATACCACCGGTCGTATCACTTATATATACGTTCCGCTGGCGTTTTTCTCAATTCTGCCGTTCTATATTTTGCTAGAATGTCGCTCCAGAGACTAAGGCTGGTATTCTCGGAAACAAGAGGCGGAACCAGCTATAGCCCATCCGAGACCTGAAAAAGCGCTATAAGTAAGGGGTCTGGTACGGCACAATCGCGACATCAAGAAATGGCCGGGTACTACATTTCCAGTACGGCTTTCTGATCCTTCGGGATGGTCAGTCGATATTATGGGGGGAGGAGGAGGTTGGGGACCGTATGGGGGAGAAGACGAACCGCCGCCATTCGACGTCGACCTTTGCAAAAAGCTGTGTCAATGCATATCACTAGAGATGGCATGCGATCGAAAGATATTGCCGCAGGCTAAAGCTTTATGTTATATAGAAGAGTTCGCGAGGATAACGAGCTGTGAGCATGATTGCGATCTTCAACTGATTCAACGTTGCATAGACAGATTTCAATGGCAAATGAATAATAATCCCATAATGAATTGGCCACCTACTTTCAGTCCGCCAAGTGGTGTCCCTCCCATATTCCCGCCGATTAGATGGCCAGTTCCAGCACTATTTGAATCTAACACGAAGTCTACGTTAGTGGAATCTAATGAATCGTTCCTGCCTGGTGGAATGGTTAGTCATGGTGGAAAATAAGTATAATGTTATCACTTTCCTGAAGTAATAATAGGAGAAACGTCATTGAACAAGATTATCGCTGAACACACCTTTTGGTCAGCGCAAAACGAAGACTTAAGGGAGTTAAAGGTCCAGATCTTTGAACCACAAAAGACTGTGGACGCTTGGACTTGTTCGATGCACATTAGCGATGCAAGGAGCAAACTACCCACGCCACGCGGCGATTCGTCGCTTCAATGTTTGTCCATGGCAATTTGGTACGTCTATTACACTTTGTTAAATCGCCTTAGATCCGGCGAAAAACTCTACTATGAAGAGACCACGGACAACCCTCCAGTAGACGAAGAATTGCTCGAGGCGATTTTCGCACAGCACATGGAAAAGCGAGTTTAGAGTACCTTGAGGATTTACTATGTGCTCGTTGTTGAAACTTCGACCTCATAAGACGCCAATATACGCTCGTCTAGTTACCCGGGCCGTTTCTATCGCTCTCTTAGATCATTAGTTGAGGCACCATTCTTGGTTGCAGTCTGTAATTTTTGCACCGATTATAATCTGGATTGTGTTTCTCGCTCTCCATATGCACGAATTAAGCCGAAGTGAAAGCGTTGGTAGACCGCATTGCCCATTGTTTTATTATTAGTCCCGTCGCCCCCATCTGAAATGCGGCTCATGCCAGCTAAACCAACACTGGCTCAGTTTCTGCAAGTCAACCTGGAAGGTTCCTCAGCGCAATCTTACGACAGTGCCTTTGAGTATATCGAGCTTGCCGCTGTTCAAGACATGGCGGATACGATGCAACATAAACCACGCCGTCTTCTGGGTTACGTCAAGGGATTTGGCTAGCTCGCAGGAGCTAACGCCGTTCTTGGCATTTACAATCATCCAAAACGCTGGTAACCATGTCGAGAGTGGTAGGGGGCTGTCTTCAAGCACAGTCCCTTTCTTAATGCTGAACTGCTTTCGACAGGAGTAGCATTTGAATCTCTGCACGGATTCCATAAACCGTGCGCCAACGGTGCCACAATAAATACATGACACTTGTCCGTTTGTGTGTGGCCAGAGGATTGATATCATCAACTTGTTACAAACCTCGGGATTCGAGTAATAGCGAATTGCTGCCATAAGAGACTTCGGCTTGGTATCCATATAGCACTTAGCCGAACCCCTAACGACTTGAGGAGAATTTGCGGCTACTTTTCAGAGTGTTCTTCTGGAGATTAAGCCAGAATCATGTTCACCGTCGTGCTATGGGACGGTTAGTAGCGCAGAATCCGCATAAAACGTTCAATAAACGAACCACTAGCATGTAAAGCATTGACATTTTGTCAACTGTAGGTTACAATATGATGGAGCACAGAACAATATGCCTGAGACGGAAATTCAAATCGTCCTACTTTTACTGAGCAACGGCAGGTCCCAGGTTGAGGATTGGCTAGCAAACATTCGTGATAAATCGACGCGTGCAAAGATCGACCGACAAATCGACAAGCTAGCGGGGGTGCTGGCAACCAAAAAGGGCTACAAGGAGTAACCGAACTCAAGATCGACCTTGGGCCTGGTTACCGTGTCTATTACGCCTTTCTCGACAACAAGTCCATTGTGCTTCTAATTTGGGCTGGAGATAAATCGGATCAACGGAAAGATATCGCCAGTGCCCGAGAGTTACTTAGGGATTTTGAGAAAAAGGGCCAGCGGGATGTTGCATTGCGAAAATGGAAGGAAGAGCAAAATGAGCGAAATGAAGTTGAAGAGCTATGACGATGTAATTCTAGTGAACATGCGTGATAGCGAGTACGCTCTCGCGTATTTACAAGATGCCTTAGACGAATCTATTGAGGAGTTTCTACTTGCACTTCGTAAATATGTGAAGGCAAACGGTGGGATCGCGAAATGTTCGGAGGAGGCAGGTCTTAGCCGAGAGGCTCTATATCGCATGCTGTCTGAAACAGGCAATCCCGAATTACGTTCTGTCATTTCTGTCTTGAAGGCACATGGATTGCATTTAAGCATCGATAAGGTTAAAGTTCATGAGATAGTAGAAGAAGTTGTCCCCGAGATGGTAGATGTGGAAACAACCGCGCGGCAACTTGCATGTGCATGAAAGCTCGGGGTAGTGTCAAGCAAAAAGAGTGAGCAAGCGATATGGTTATCGCTTGCTCACTCTTTTTGCGGGTAAGAACACTGTGGGTTAGCCAGGTATATAAGTGCCTAAAATATCGTGCCCAATAGGCTCAAATCACGAACCACCAGGTTGGGTTTCAGGGCGTCCTCGCTACATAGAGTAGATCCAGTGAAGAAAAGAAACCAGACTTGTGCATCCGGATAGGATTAATGGAGGAATATCGTTGAGCAATATTATCGCCGAAGAGACCTTTTGGTCGGTGCAAAGCGAAGGCTTGACGGAGTTAAAGGTCCAAATCTTTGAGCCACAACAACTGAGAAGGCTTGGTTATAAAATCAGTTCCTAAGGGCGGATCAAAGCGACAAATAAACAGGAGCTTTGTTGAGCATGCGGCTAGCACATCCTATGATTAATTGCCTGTCTATAGGTTATGGCGTTTCCTCTACCGGCGAACCGGTATGCCAATTCGCATGCACGGATCCGAGCACTGGCATCCATTATCTGTATTCAACGCCGATCCCGGACGAGGGGTGTCCAAAATGGGGCACTCCGTCAACTATAGGCCCTGTGAGCTTTTGATAGGAGAGTTGCCAAATTGGACCAGCAACACGATGTCGAGCTATTGGATACTGTACCTTTTCCTGTAACCCTTTCGCGTCCAGGTGTTGGACTTGGAATTATTGTTTTTGGGCCTGGCCGGACTAAACTGTATGGCACGGTTTTGGGCCAAGGCGGATTCACGGAAGTGGACGTTGAAAGTCTTGAGACGCGGTGGATCGACATTGAGTTCGAACGATCCATCCGAGTTAACAGTATGGCAATCGACGGCGCGCATAACTGCGCCATCGCCGATACGCACAATAAGGCTTTGCACTTTTTGGATCCTGAGTTTAGACTGATTAAGCGCCTCTCGTTTGCAGCCGGTCAGTTGGGAACTCCGCTGTATGTTATTGGCATTCAATCCGGGGGGGTTATGGCCTACATCGGATCTCGGAATACATCTAAGGTTCTGAAGTTTAATGCTAATGGGGACGAAGACTGGCAACGTGAGGTTTTTCTAAACGGAGAACCCGCTGTCGGCCGAATCATTCCATTTTACGGGATCGCCGAGAACTGCTTCTTGCTGGCAGAGACCCGAGACGCGGCAAACTCACAGTCTAACCAAGTAACTGTAATCAGATGCGAAGCGGGCGGTTGCCTCGAAAGTCCAGTCCTTTTTCGGCTTGAGTCTCCCTCAGCACCCTCGCCTGGTAGACCTTTTTCGATGTCTTCTGAGTTTGTAGGATCGGTCATGCCTGTTGGCGTTGAGGGGAACTGTCAGTTAACATATTGCAATGAAAAAAGCAGGCTACCTGTTCTTGTTCGCTACATGGTTGGCGAGGAGCCAAGAGTCTACCGACTTCCGTGCGACGTTCTTGAATTGTTGCCTTTCGACGACGATACGTTTTGGGGACGGCCCTTCGGATCGATGCGATCTAATACGTTAGCATTCAGGTTTCGGATGCCGGCGTGGGAGGCGGGCTTGCCGTTCTCTGAGTTTATCAAGGGGCAAGGGGGAGATCCCGGCTACGGGATTGCCGACTTTCCAAGCAATGACAAACCCAACGCTCCCGA
>Ga0302309_10004420_pt1 | contig 10394 bp, 8 predicted proteins | sample III_Palsa_N1_1_FD_200453 | JGI IMG/M metagenome (GOLD analysis project Ga0302309, IMG submission 200453) | Peat permafrost microbial communities from Stordalen Mire near Abisko, Sweden - III_Palsa_N1_1 | ecosystem: Environmental > Terrestrial > Soil > Palsa > Peat permafrost | place: Sweden... | reverse complement strand
GCGAGCGCGCTAGCCTGGGTGCTGTTCCTGATCATTCTATGCTTTACCATGCTGCAAATGAAGATGTCCAAGTGGGTGCACTACGAAGGTGCGGAGAAATAATATCCATGAGCAATCTATCGACAACAAGCTCGTTTTCTGAAGTCCCAGCCGAGCCAGGCAATGCATTGAAGTCTGTAAAATCATCCGGAATGGCACTACTGAAGACAACAAGAGACGGGCGTGCAGCCCAGCTCTTAACGCTCTTAGCTGTTGTGGGAGCTGCATTCACACTGGTTCCGTTTTATCTTATGGTTGCAATCTCACTTAAGACGCCCGAAGAAGTGGCGCAAAACCCTTGGTCGCTGCCTAGACACCCGCAGTGGATAAATTATGCGCATACATGGCATATTACCGGAACCGACGTATCCTTCGGGACTTTCTTCCACAACACGCTCCTCATTGCCGTTCTCTCCACCGTAGGAACGGTGATGTCTTCCTCGATAGTCGCGTTCGGATTTTCTCGACTGCGCTTCCCAGGCAGGGAGAGACTGTTTATGCTGCTTCTGGCCACGATGATGCTGCCGGGAATAGTAACTCTTATCCCGTCGTTCATCGGCTTCCGCTACCTGCACTGGATCGACACCCTTTACCCGCTGATTGTCCCTGCGTTCTTCAGCGGGGCCTTTAATGTCTTCCTCCTGCGCCAGTTCCTGCTCACCCTTCCAAGAGAACTGGATGAGGCAGCCAGGCTGGACGGCGCCAGCTTCTTCCAGATCTACTGGTGCATTCTCATGCCCCTCTGCCGCCCTGCTCTGGTCACTGTGGGCCTCTTTGCCTTCATCTATGCCTGGAAGGACCTCATGGGCCCGCTGATCTACCTGAACTCCACTTCTAACCAGACACTGGAACTTGGCCTGCGCACCTTCGACACCATGTACGGAACAATCTGGAACTTGCTTATGGCCGGTTCGGTGATTGTGCTCATACCCCTTCTTATCCTATTCTTCGCCGGTCAGAAGTATTTTGTACAGGGAATTGTGATGTCCGGCCTAAAAGACTAGAAGTCATAGATGTTTGAGAGTATCGACACCGTAAACCAGCTTCGGTAACGCACCACTCGTAGAATCGCTTCGCGATTACACTCCAAGCCAACGTAAAAAGAGCCCGAGCAGATAATTCTGCTCGGGCTCTCTTTATTTTGTCTTTGCCGGTTAAACAGCAAATACTTTAGAGCATGTGCTTCGGAACGGGCTTCTGGCCAGAGACGATGGCAAGCCACGCCTTGGAAGTAAGCATGCGTGCCGCAACCTTAACCTTCTTCTTGCCTGCAGGGGTCTGAATCGTTACCGATTGCAGATTGACCTGGAAGCGTCGAGCCTTCTGAGGAGCGCGGTGTGCCCACGCGCCAGAGTGCGGGTGCCGGGTCCATCGCCCAGCCTGGGCCTTGCGGCCGCTAAAATCACAAACCTTAGCCATCGTTCGAACTCCTTCGCGGCCTCACAGCCGATCGTATACATTTGAGGACGTGAGGCGCCGGTTCACCCCGGACCGCCAAATCCACCGTCCCTGTTAAATCAACAACCTTGCTTGCGCAAGATTACAAAATTAGGACCCAACATTATAGCACAGCCAAAAATCGTAAGTCAACCTTAGAGTGATAAAACAAAAAAGAACAATCTACAAAGGCGGCTTTCCACCATAGAAAATCTCGTAATCGGTCTTCTCAGCGTTAACCGGACGGGTTACGTTCCGCCATTTGTACAGTGCAATTCCTGGCGTCAGCTTTCCTCCAAGGATTACGGACAAGACGGCGACGCCAATGCCGGCATACATCCACGCCCTCTGCACATCGAAAAACTCATCCACGCCGCCTTCAAAGCGGCGGATGCGCCATGCTATCATATTGCCGAAGAAGCCCAGCCAGAGCGACACTCCAAGGCAGAGCACGGTATAAATAATCCCAAGCGTATCGTAGAGCGTCGAAGGAACCTGTGCGCAGAAGTGTAGTACGATCCCAAGGCCCCAGATCGTAAATGCCAGGGGCTTCATTCCATGGTTGAACGCCCAGAAGGAAGGGAGCAGGAACCCACCCCAATTCCAGCGTCGCCTTTCTATTTCGGGAGGCACATCGTCGAGCGCGCCCGATGAGTTCTCCATGATGCGCTCGGCAAGCCCATCCGAAGGACGCGACCCAGCTAGATGATCCGCCGTATGTCCGATATACGGCACTCCGGGATTCTGAGCCTGAGGATAGCCGGGCTGCTGCCCATAGGCCTGCGGGCGCACGCCTGGCTGCATGGGACCAGAGTTAGAAGACGGCGGCATTGGATTGCCCGCCAAATCGTAGCGCGCTGGCGGCGACGAAGGATCATCCGGAAGCGGATTGCCTGCGAGATCAAACCGTGGCATCTCTACCCCCCTGGTCAATTCCGAGCATTAGTTTCCAGTGTCCGTCCCATTAGTCCCTGAACTCTCCGGAGTGCCCGAGTCGCCTGAATTGGTCGATGTACCGGAATTGTAGCCGGAATTGTAACCTGACCCGTTCCCATAGCCCCGGGTGGGAGTGTACCCGTTCCCATAGCCCCGGTACTGTGATGTGGAAGTGTATCTAGGCATGGTGGAAAGAGTGTGCCGCATGGAGACTAACGCGAATCCAAAGAACATGAGTACGGCGAGACCAATGCCCCACACGGCAAAGCCGCCAATCATCCAGGCCCGCTGTACGGAGTAGAACTGCTGAATGGAGTCGAAGCGCCGGTTTCTCCACGCCATTTTATGGCCGTTTAATCCAAGATAGATCGAAGCACCGAGATTGCCCAGGATATACAGGCCCCATATACCAGACCCAACAGGCCCGCCAACCATCGGCGCAACAATCCGAACACCGAGCCAGCTGGCCCACAAAATGGAGCCCATGGCTGACATTCCATGGGAATAGAGCCAAAAGCGGTTCACGAGGAAAGAGCCCCAGTTCCACTTCAATCGATCGATCTCCACAGGAACATCGCTCTGCGTTCCCGAAGAGTTGCTGGCAAATGGATTGAATGCATACCCCGTAGGAGCTGCATTACCGGGAGGCGGCGGCCAGCTCGGCTGACCATAACCAGGAGCGCCCCCATAAGGAGGCTGCTGGCCGGGAAAAGGTGGGGGAGCCCCATACGGAGGCGCCCCATATCCCGAAGGCTGTCCTGGCTGCCCGTAAGGCTGACTGTAGGGCTGACCGTTATTGTTGGAAGGAGGCGGATCGTCTTCAATCGGATTGCCGGCAAGATCGTATCTAGGCATGGTATTAATCTCCAAAAAAGAACCCGGCCCAGTACAACACAGCCAGGATATGATTCTCTCAGGTCATTCTATAATACACAGCAATAATCCTGCCAAACATGACGATTTTTTAATAACTGAGCGAACAGCCTTACTGATTCACTGATTTCCACCAGTCGGGGCTGTAGACCTTGCCTGTCTGCTGCTCGTAGACCTTCTGCAGGTCGGGCCTGCGCTCCAGGTTCAAACGGATCTGCTGATTGATCTGCTCCGCAAGGGCGTCCAAAGCCTGCTGAGGGGTCATGAGCTTATTCTCCACTTTGCCCACGTAGTCACCCTGCCACCGGGTAACTTCCGCGGCATCGATGTAGGGACTGTCGTCGTCCATCGTCTTCCCACTAACAGTAGCGGCCACGAACGGTGCATGGAAGGCAGGGTCCGGCACTAGGGCGTTAACCAGGGCTTGGCCGGATGCAGCCACCTTTGGATTGGGCGGCATCGCGTCACCGGAGTCCACAACAATCTTACTGTACTGGGGACTGGCCAGATATTGCAGGAAGTTAAGCGCCTCATGCCAGTGCGGGCTCTTGGAGTTTATAGCAGCGGCTCGTGTGTCGCATTCCACCACAGAGGAAAGATTTCCAATGCGCGGCACCTGAACAACGCCCAGGTGCCCAGTGATCTTGGGATAGTTTGGCAACTGGCAAATAAACCAGCGGCCTATCGGAATCATGGCAGACTGCCCGGCATAGAACCAGTTCATGCCCCCGGATCCCCACCCCCCTTGCGACGATATGGAAGCAGCATCGGCCGGTGTCGGGATTACGTGGTACTTAAACATCATATCCGAGTAATCTTGAAGGCCGTCTACAGAGGCTTTGGAGTTCACTCTGGACCAGAGACCGTCTGGAGAAAAGAGGCTGCCTCCCCGCGCAAGCAATTCATCGTGCCAGTATCCCACACCTCCCGACGGAGAATACGCGATATGCGTTTTGCCGCTCTTTGAAGGGTTGTGCAGTATGCCGTTCGCCGCCTTTATGAAGTCTTCTTCTGTCCAGTTCGGTTGTGGATAGGGAACGCCATGGTCGTCGAAGATCTGCTTGTTGTAGATGATACAGGCCGCATCGACGTTACAGGGAAAGCGGTATTGCTTACCTTTATACATAAGGTCGCCCTTGATCGACGAATAAGTATTCTCCGGGCTGAAACCGCGCTCCGCCGCATAAGGGGTAAGATCGAGCAGTACGCCAGCGTCGACCATGGAGCGCATGGTGTCCGCTTCAGTATCCATGATGTCCGGGCCAACGCCCGTGGCGCACTGTACAATCACCTTTGAATTGTCGCCGTTTGCGCTAGGGTCGATAGTGACCGTATCATTGGGATACATCTCCTCAAATTTTTTAATTTGGACATCCCTTACGGGATTCAGGTCGGTTGACCATTTTAGATGTACTTTGCCGTCGTTCACCGGAGGCGTGAGCGTTTTTTCAGCTCCGATATACATCCCCAAAAAGATCAAGCCCGTAATTCCAAACGCTAATTTCATACTCTGCCTAACCCTTAACTCCGCCAAGCTGCAAGCCGCTAACCAGGAACTTCTGGAAGACGATGAAAATCACGATCAATGGCGCAACATTCATAACGGTGGCGGCCATAATGTAATTTGTTTCCGTCCCATAGCTGCTGCTCAGGTTCAACATTCCGACCGACATCGGGAAAAGCTGATCGTTATTCAACATAATCAACGGCCAGAAGAAGGACTGATACGCCCCAAGGAAGGTGATGATGGTCAGCGCAATAATGCCCGGTCTGGCGAGCGGCATTACGATGTCCCAGAAAATTGTCCATGCTCCCGCTCCGTCTATAGTAGCCGCCTCATCAAGCGCCGGAGATATGGAGAGCATGAACTGCCGAAGCAGGAACGTCCCGAAGGCGCTAAACGCCGCAGGGATGATCAGTCCGTGGTACGTGTTGATAAAGTGCAGGGATACCATGGCCTGAAAATTCGGAATCATAAGTACGACTCCGGGGATCATCATGGTGGCCAGGTAAAGCATGAACACTGTATCCCGGCCTTTCCACTTCAACCTGGCGAAGGCAAAAGCAGCGAGTGCGCTTGTTAGCACCTGTAGAAACGTTGAGCCCACAGCAATAAACAGACTGTTGAAGTACCAGCGCCCATATTGCAAGTTCAGCATTTTATGTGTGACGGGATCTGGCTTTACGGTCAGAACGATAGGATAGTTCTCTAGCGTCGGATGCTTTGCTACAATCTGTACATTTTGAACCTGATCGAGCGTCTTGAATGACGCCCCAACCATCCAGACAAAAGGCAGCGCGATCATCATACCAAGCAGGGCCAGGACCAATAGCCTACCATAGCTCAGAGCAAGTTCCCCAGTTTTAGTCTTCTTCGTCATTCTGTTTCCAGGCCCTTTCCAAACTTCCAGTTAATAGCCGTTGCGACAAAGACGATCAGAAAAAGAACCCAGGAAATCGCTGCCGCATAGCCCATATCGAGGTCCTCGAAAGCCTTCTGGTAGATGTAGTACGAGAGCGTGGTGGTAGATCCGGCAGGTCCGCCCTGCGTCATTACTCTAGCCTGCTCGAAGCCCCCCTGGAGACCTCCGATAATCGACATGATCGAGATAAAGAAGGTTGTTGGTGCGAGCTGCGGCCAGATGACGTGACGAAAACGATTCCAGGCGCCTGCGCCATCCACATTGGCCGCATCGAGGAGTTCTTTCGGCAAGTTCGAAAGGGCTGCGAGATAGAGCAGCATATTTGTGCCGCCAATTCCCGTCCAAACACCCATGATAATAATCGCCGGCTTGGACCAGGCAACATCTCCCAGCCAATGCGGTGGAGTGGCATGAATGTGCAGCGCATTAAACACCAGGGACAAGCTTACATTAATCGGTCCGGTGTTGGTATTGTAAAGCGCCGTCCACAAAATCATAAGGGCGACGCCGGCTGTAAATGTCGGCAGGTAAAACAGGGTGCGGAATACGACGACATTAAAGCCGATGCCCATAGCGGCAAACAGCCAGAGCAAGCCGGCAATGAGCCCTGCATCCGGACTGACAGTTTTCCAGAGAATGCCGCCCATAACCAGACCGAGCACGACACAAACTGTCGCGCCGATAATGCGCTGCCGTGCGGGCCCCGTCGGCAGTTCCTCATTTAGCAGCAAGGCCATACCAAGGGACCCGCCAATGGCCAGCGGGATGCCGATCATCATATAGACCGTATTGTAAAGGTACTGGTAGAAGTAATTGTCGTTGGGAACGTAAGCAGCGTTCATCGCTGGGCTGAACGTCCAGAGGCCGGCAGCGCTTGCAGCGAGCACAAGGCCGGGAAGGCTGCCCTTACCGAATGTGAGCTCTGCTTCAGACAGTGTTCCAGTTACACCGCAGATCAATGCCACAATGCCCGCCAATACAAGGCCGTCCAGGCCATGGGCAATGCCGATGACGGTAAAGGCCAGGCCGGTCAATGCAATGAACACGCTGCCCATTCGCGTGCCCTTCGACTGCGACATGTTGACCCATAGCGCACCGACCGTCCCAAGCAAGAAACCTATAACACACACAATGTAAATCGTCAGCAGCCCTGAATTGGCCTCCGCAATCGGGCGCACTCCTATGAGGTCGACGAAATTTCTGAGTCCCACAAATTCGAACTTCACAGCCGGTTTCAACGACCAGTTTGTAAAGGACATCCAGAATGAGACTAAGACCGGCAGAAACGTAAACGCCAGAAAACCGAGAATGTTGGGCAGCAAAAAGGCGACAGCTACTAGTGTTTGCTTGTAGGAACGGGCCGCCCGGCGGCCTGCGGCGGACGTTATGGCCGTCTCACTACGCTTGGAGGGCGATTGATCAGTAATATCAACACTCATAATTTAAAACCTGGAAACTCAAATATACGGTCCGGTATAAACGCGTACTAAGCTACCTAGCACGCAATACACAAACAAACGCCACAAGATCATACCCCGTACCCTAAGCGATTTACATTACCCAAAACTGTTCTACCACTGAAAAACGATACAAACTGTGCTAATCTCAATGCAGACCGTTAGATCTAATGGTCTCACCCTGACTGCCCTGAAGGCTAACGTGGCAGTACTCAATTTTGCTTGCCGGCAATTGCCCGACGTGCTTATGACTGCTCCAGTTAATGACCCATATGTAGAGCCAAAACAAGCATAAAATCGCTCCAAATAGCGACCACGATCGATTTCCTTGGTATAATATGGTCGCCTTTCAGTTTATTTTTATTGCAAAGAAAAGTTGAGGTGGATCATTAGCGTTAATACCCATCAAGAGCACAAAGCTGTCTCAATGTGGCGCGCTCTTCTCGTTGGCACACTGCTGGTGCCGGTAAATGCCTTCTGGGTGACGGTAGCCGAGGTTCGTTGGTATAGCCTGGACGGCACCTCTTTACCACTATTTATCACCCCAGTTTTCATGCTGTTCGTCCTCGTACTGCTGAATTTTGCCTGGAGAAAAATTTCAAAAAAACCTGGCGCAGGGTTCCGTCAGGAAGAACTCCTTCTAGTCTATGTCATGCTCGTGGTTTCGTGCTCGTTCGCCGGCCACGACACACTGCAGGATCTATTTGGAGTGATTGGCCATCCTTACTGGTATGCCAGTCCGACCAATAGATGGCAAACTCTGTTTTTTCAGTATCTCCCGAAGTGGCTGCTTGTTACCGACCACAACTCCCTTACGGGGTTCTACCATGGCAACGTCGATGTCTTCGGCCCGCACGGCCGTGGGTATCTGGTCGCCTGGATAGTGCCGCTTACCGCATGGGGAATATTTTTCCTGACCCTGGTCGGAATGTATTTGTGCATGACAATCCTGGTGCGCCGCGCCTGGATTGAACACGAGAAGCTGACCTTCCCAATTGTACAGTTGCCGATAGCAATGACTGCTGACGACGCCGGCACTACTTTCTTTAAAAACCCGGTTATGTGGGCGGGATTTGGCATCGCCTTTGCCATTTCGCTATTAAATGGAATTCACGTGTTGTTTCCTGCCGTGCCGGATGTTAATATCAAGCTCTACCAACTCTCCCCCTATTTCACGTCGCCTCCCTGGAACGCCATCGGCTCTACTCAGTCTTCGTTCTATCCCTTTGCCATAGGGATTGCCTTCTTTATGCCCCTGGACCTATCTTTGTCCTGCTGGACCTTCTTTGTTCTTGCCCGCGTTTTCCGGATCGTTGGGGCTGCTTATGGGTATACCGACGCGAACAGCGGGTTTCCCTATTTCGGTGAACAGGCCACCGGGGCCTGGGTCGGTCTGGGCGTGATGCTGATCTACACCGGCCGCAGCTACTGGCGCAGCGTCTGGCAGACAACGCGGGATGGGATACGCTCCTCCGATCCTGCCGAGGCCATTCGATATCGATGCGCTATTGGCGGGCTCATACTTGGATGCCTGGTGCTTGCGGTGTTCGCGGCGCTGATGGGAATGAGCGCCTGGATCGCCGTCCTTTTCTTCGCCCTGGTCTTCCTCCTTGGGTTCGTAATTACAAGAGTACGCGCCGAGTTCGGCGTTCCGCATGAGATCAACTGGGTCAATCCCGGCCAGGTGATGGTAAGCATTTTTGGCACTCAGGAGATCGGGGCGCAGAACCTGACCCTGCTCTCCGTCCTTTACTGGTTCAACCGCGGATACCGCAACCACCCGATGCCAAATCAGCTTGAAGCCTTCAAGATGTTGGAGAGGCCAACAGTGCGGTTTGGAAATATCGTGGGTGCGCTCTGCCTTGCTGCTGTAGTCAGTCTGCCGGCAACCTATTGGGCCAACCTGCACGTTACGTATGCGGCCGGCGGCCTGGTAAAAGCCGTGGGCTTCAAAGGCTTTGTAGGCGGGGAAACGTTTGGACGGCTGCAGACGTGGCTCACGCAGCCGACTCCTCCCGCCAGCACGGGCCTGAACTATATTCTGGGTGGATTTGTATTTGTAGTAGTGCTATCCCTGCTGCGCACAAGCTTCGACTGGTGGCCTCTCCACCCTGCCGGATATGCTTTGGCGTTGTCATACGCCATGGAATATTTCTGGCTTCCGGTGTTCATCGCGTGGTTGGCGAAGACAATCATCGTGCGCTACGGAGGAGTAAAGCTCTACAGACTAGCAAGCCCATTCTTCCTTGGCCTGATCCTGGGAGACTACACAATCGGCTGCATCTGGGCAATTATCGGCCCTGTGCTGGGGATCCCGACGTATAAAATATATTTGTAGGGTGATCGCTGATTCTGTCTGTTGTCAGAATTAAGAGCCGGACCACCCCTAGCCCCTCCACTTCGTAAAGGGGGATCAGATTCAGCCTTTCTTCATACCCGAAGGGGCACTCATGTCCCCCTTTACGGAGTGGAGGGGTTAGGGGTGGTCTTGGATCTTGGCTTTCATCTCTCTAAAATCACAGTAAGTCTCCGTCACACGGTATCCATTGCGGTATACTATCCGTGGATCTATTCCTGACGGAGACTCTTTTCCGATGCCCCTACCCAATGGTTCGCTGCAAGAACCACCGCCTGTCCCATATTCCAAGGGGTCACCCGAATATCATCAGATGCACACCCGGCTTGGCTTGCTCGCCATCGCGGTGATCATCAATGTCCTTGGATTTAGTGTGGTCATCCCGCTTGTGCCCTACTATATACGGGCGGCGCTTGGCTCCGCGGTCAATCCTTTCGATCCGCACATCGGTCAAATTGCGGGATGGCTAACTGCTGTCTATGCATTGATGCAATTTTTCTTTGCGCCGATTTGGGGACGGTTATCGGACAAGATAGGACGCAAGCCGATCCTTATCGGTTCGCTCTGCGGCGACGTCATCTTCTACACGATGTTCGGTCTTTCCCATTCGCTGGTCTGGTTGTTCACTGCGCGAATTCTGGCCGGGATCTTTTCTTCAGCAACCCTTGCCGTTGCTCAAGCCTACGCCGCTGACGTTACTCCTCCCGAACACCGCGCCGTCGGACTTGGGATGATAGGTGCATCCTTCGGCGTTGGTTTTGTCTTTGGACCTGCACTGGGCGGACTGCTCGGCGGCCATAACTTAGGGCTTCCCCTGTTCGTTGCAGCGGGCTTCGCGTTTGTGAACCTGCTCTTCATCTGGAAGTACCTGCA
>Ga0302309_10004417_pt1 | contig 10396 bp, 11 predicted proteins | sample III_Palsa_N1_1_FD_200453 | JGI IMG/M metagenome (GOLD analysis project Ga0302309, IMG submission 200453) | Peat permafrost microbial communities from Stordalen Mire near Abisko, Sweden - III_Palsa_N1_1 | ecosystem: Environmental > Terrestrial > Soil > Palsa > Peat permafrost | place: Sweden... | reverse complement strand
TGGGCATGAAGCACGCGTCGACCATCGCACACTCAAGGAACAGCGCATCGATCGCAAACCAGAGCGCCATCTTGGTCCAGCACGTATCCGCAACATGTCGACGGAAGACAAAGAGCAGTATAGCGCGCAGCGGCAGCGGCATCGTGACCATGTGTTGTTCAGTCATGTTGTATCACTTGGCATGCAACTCGATACCGGTGCGTGAATGTCAGTGTCAGATTCGATCAAGTTTGCTGTCTTGCCTGCCCCGCCATCCGATCCGTAAAGAGAGCACGGATCCCAGCCGCCCACGGTCCAAGCCATCATGGCGAAACTTGGCCGAGGAAGCAATCCTCCCTACTCATGCAATTCGTGCAACTAATCGCATGAATTGCATGAGTAGGGACGGCGACGCTCAGGCCTCTGATTCACGAAAACATCTGCGCTGGACAATCCCGGGCGCGACGAGTGGCGGGCTGTGCCTGCCACCTTGAACGGCTCTGAAACCCCAAGCTGCCTGACTGACTCACCGCCCGCCATGCATGGAAGTCAGGTCGTGGATGCCGTGAAATACCAGATCTGGTTACCCGATCGGGCTATGGCATTACGCATAACTTGCCCAAATGTGTCGTCCGACTACGGGCACGATTTCGTCTTCGAAGCATTCTTGCCATGCAAGAACAAGTATGGACACGCATCTGTTCTGCACATACACAGACTTGATACGCACTGGTCATACCGAATCAAACCAATCCTGAAACGAAAGCGAGGGCATTTGCCCCCGCACACACTGACTTATTAAACGACACTCGCCGCGTTCAGTTATACGCCAAAAGAAATCAAGAGCCCACCGAAGTAATTGGGATTCAACCGGATAAAAGACTGTCCATTCGGCTCAGTAAACACCTCGATACGCTTCTGCACAATTAGGTAATCCAACGCTATGCCAAAGCGTTTCGCCGGACGAATCGGACCATTCTGGAGCACACAATTCTTTTGCGCGACGGTCGCCCTCTTGAGCCAGTACACGCGATAAAGGTAAGTTTCGAGTGTCTCGGCATCAACGACACCTTGCGGCGGCGGGTAGTCCGTCTTCGGTGAGAAGATGCGTTTGAACTCATGCAGATGCCACTCGATGATCTGACAGGCACGGTTCAACGTGTCAACCGAAATCTTGCCTTCCTGTTTCGAAAATTTGTGGAACAACGCAGCAATACGCCCAACGATTTCCATAGACTTTGACGCGAAATCCTTGATATCGCTCAAGTACTGCAACGGCTGCAGTTGCGCTTCAATGTGGTTCGACACCGTGATCCACATTGCACGTGCGTCGTCGTCAAACTCCAGGATTTCAGGTTCGAGATCTCCGCTCTCCCGACGACGATCGTATTCGTCCATCAGCTCGACCAAACGTGCGTGAAATTGAGGCAGATGCTCCCACACCGAATCGTCAAAGGACATGAAGCGGTAACCCTGCGTCGAAGCCGGCCACGCCACTAGATAGCGTGCCCAGTGTCCCGACCCACGTACCACCTTGCCGCGACGTTCAAGATATTTTTCCAACACCGCCTCCTGCACCATGAACGATACGGTGCCACGCGCGTTACGCGCGACGATGCTACCTTTCGCGCGATCGAACGAGATGACAGGCGCCGCGTCCCAGAGCATGTTTAGCATCCCGACCTGGCGCATCGCATCGCTACGCAGAATGATCTCGCCCTCATTGCTCAACAGGGCGATCAATTCGCGATCTCCCTCAATCGCGTCGATGATGGCACGCCCCGTCATGTCCTGCCGGATCAGACGGCGCTCGCGAGGCTTGATCGGCAAAACCTTCATGTGATTGGCCATCTCGGCGCCAAACTGATCTACCGGTTCGCCTCGTTTGGTGGCCTGCACGATACACGCACGAATACCGGATTTGACGGCATCCCAAACTGCCTTCTCAGCGTTGTATTCGGCAATGTCTTCTTCGTATTTTTTTGCGCGCAGGCGATCGCGCTGCTGCACCGGAGCCATCACCAAGTTGTCGGTCGCCGTCTTGCGCTCGCCGGAATCAGCCATCACCAGACTGTTCAGCGACACCGAGCACAGCTGCCCCGTCGGAAGGCCGACGCTGATTAAGCCCATGCATGACACCGACATGGCCGTCAAGAGGGACACACCGATCATGGCATCCGGTCCCTTGACGTTAGTCTGTATCTCGCGCGCCGTAGAGGCTGTAGCGAGATGAAAAGCGTTGAACGGATACGGGGGTGCACCCGGCGGCATCAAGCCTTGCGCGGCCGGGACTCCCCAAGGGACCGAGACCGGCAACGGGGCCGGGTCCCGCCATCGATTATAAATATTCATATCGAAACTCACAAAAAATGGTTTCACAGCACGGCTCAGCCGGGTGGGTTCTCTAAGTGAACAAACCATCCCGACATACAGAAACGCGGCATAACGCAGCAGCGCTGCCGAGGCCGCGCTGCTGTTCACTGTGGGATGATGGTGAATGGATACCCTACGCAGGCGTAAAGTTGCCCGATTACTCGGCCTGATCGTCAGTGCCGGAATCCAGTTCGGGCGAAGCGCCTATGCGCCCTATCGGCAGCGGCGAACCGCACTGCTCGCAGCAGATGCGCTCACCGCTCTCGTCACGAGCTTGTGCCTCTTCGTTGCACAGTTGCTTGAAACGCAACGGGGAAAGCTTGAGGCCTTTCTTCTCCAATGCCGCGCGAACCTTGCCGTGGGGAACCTGGCGCACCAACTGACGCTTGATCCAAGGATATGCGCTAGAAAATAAGGTCCGCTTGCGCGTCTGAATGCCCTGATCGAGATCATCGGGGTCGACCCAATCGTCAAAGCTCTTGTTCGAGTACGGCGGCGTAGTGGGCTGGCTCTGGTTCATGCTACCTCCACATTCAAAGGGTCGAATAACTGACCGGTAACGTAGCATTCGTCATGCGTTGCATCGTCTGAATTTGCCGTGATCACCGTCGAGACGTATGCGCCCCGTCTTGTGCGAGAAATTTCGTGAAATTTGTATATCATTTTTGAACCTTGAATATTTTAGATGTGGCCGGCGCGGAAAATCCAGATTCGCCTCGGCGATCAACAACGCCAGCAGCTCAAACAATCAATCTGCTGGCGTGAGCGGTCGACACGAATCGCATAAACGACTCGTGCTGCAGGTGTTGACGTAGTTAAGATGAGGCGTCGGTCAGGTTGTCGTCGTTATCCGGCGACTCCGGCTTATCTGGCTCAGTGCGAGCGGGAATTGGCGGCGGCGGAAGATGTTGAACCGCACTCCACGGAGACCAATGGTGCTGAGAAAAATATTTCAGGTCGCATTGAACGTCGTGGTCTTTGAGCTTGCTGCGTAGAGTCGTCAGCGAAACTTCGAGGCCTTGTTGACGCAGAAGCTTTGCGATATCGCTCAGCCACACGTCGCGCTCCAATGCATCCTTTATCGTCGGCATCAGCCTCGTGATTTTGTTGTGTTTCTGCTTGCGCTCGCTGGGTTCGAGTGCATTTATACGAGCGATCAGATCTTCGTCGTTTGGCTTGCTTTTGATCTGCTCGCGGTTTGGTGACATGATCATTACATACTCTCCTTAAAAAATTAAATAACATCGCAAGTGATGCGTTAAACCGTAGGGTAAAGCACATAGTTAAAACCAATACTCTTTCTATATAGATGCTTTCATTTTCAAGTAATTGGCAGTCGCTTCACCGAGAATGCGCGTTGCGCTGCCAATCTTGAAAGGCTTCGGAAGATCGCTACCTTCCCGTTGCCATTCAGCGTAAGCCCAGGATTTTGATTTTGCGATAATCGAACAAAATTGTTTTACACTCAAAACAGGCGGCAATTGGTCAAGATTCATATAACAAAACCTCTGATATCGTAGACGGCAGCAGATCTGCGCTTCGCGCATCGGCAGTGCTGCTATCTTTATTAAAGAACGAAGGAGCAGCGAACCCACCTTGACCGTACGCGGCACCTATTTACATCAATCTTGCTGCGCTGTACTGCACTGCGTCGATCGATAATTCGATAGTAAACACGAGCCTTCGTCGCATCTAGACGTCTGCTAAAAGTAAATTTTAGGCATAAAAAAACCCCTCGTCAGAGGGGTCGCGGGCACGTGGGTATGTGCGTCAAGCTTTGAATCTGCGATGCGGGAATCGGTCGGGCTGGGCTTGAACCCACCCGAGGATCGTTCTCGGAAGGTTGTCGGGTTTAAGCCCACACTCTTCAACAACATTGGAGTATTTCTTAATTAACTCACCGGAGACGGCCTCAATGGCAGCCTTAGTGGACTCCCATCCGTCTGCCGGCGCTACTTCAAGCAATTCAGCGACCTTGTCTTTGACAGGTTCGTGACGAAGACTCTTGCCGCGCCCGCCAGTCCCAGCCCGCTCAGTGAAACGATCATTTGGGTTGAGGATAAACATGTCTGGACTTGACCAATAGAGCCCACGATCCACACAGTGCGAGGCATGATTTAGATCATTTTTTGCCAACGCATCGGTACCTTCCGTCACGTATGCTGTTGCCATGATTGGCGCGGAAAAATGTGCTTCATACCCGTAGCTGGTAATGGCGCGAACAGGTATCTCTGTTTGATATTCCAACCACTCTAGAGAGAGTCCCGATTTCAATGCTTCTTTAATCGAAAATTCCAATTCCTTCCAATTTTCGTCCAGTGCATTTCCCATTATGTAGTTATGCACAGATTTCTCAATGGCCGCCAATCTTTCTTTCAACATTTCCACTGATTCAAGCACCTCTGACTTCTTCTCTTTCGGAAACCATGTATTCCATTTTCCGCCCGAGGATCCTTCCCCATGCATAATAATCGTGATTGGTTCGCTCCCGTCAGAAGATGATACCGTCATCGACAATTTAAAGTGCTCCCCCTGCTTATCTCGCGAGGTACCGAATATTTTTCTTAGTTTCTTTCTCGCCTCGATTATGTGATCCGATTTTTTTACTTTCATTTTTTAATCCACCTTATCCAAAGTGCAATGACCGATACTGTGAAAATACAGCTGGGATGATAGTCTTCCCACGTCTGTAGCTTACCTCGTTTAGGGAATCAGGCCACTTCAGCATCAACTACTAACCTTCAGTTTTTCCAGATAATCTGCCCACTTTTGCATCATCGCCCTCCGTTCCTTGATGAATTTCGTGCGGTTATATGCGGTTCCCAGATTGTCGGGAACAGCATGGGCAAGCTGGTGCTCGATTACCTCAGGCTTTTGCTCCAACTCTTCGTGAAGAATCGTACGCGCCATCGCCCTGAAACCGTGACCGGTAATTTCAGTGCGGGTGTCATAGCCGAGCCGACGTAAAGCCGCGTTGACCGCGGCATCGCTCATCGGACGCAGAATCGAACGTGCCCCGGGGAATACGTAGCGCCCATGACCGGTTAATGCATGCAGCTCGCGCAAAATCTGCACAGCCTGCAGGGCAAGAGGGACCAGATGTTCGTTATTGGTTTTCGTAACGAGATACCGCCATTCCCCTTTCTCCAAATCGATCTGGGACCATTCAGCCTTACGTAACTCGCCAGGGCGAGTAAACAGCATTGGCGCAAGCTTGAGCGCGCACAGCACGGGAAACGTACCGTTGAAACCCTCAAACGCCCGCAACATCTCACCGACCTTTGCAGGATCGGTAATCGACGCGAAGTGTGTGGTTTGGGCCGGTGGAATGGCATCAACAAGATCACGTGCCGGATCGGTCTTGCAATATCCCTCCTTAATTGCATAGCGAAACACCCTGCTGATTTCGCTACGCACGCGATGAGAGGTAAAACGTGCGCCGCGACTGTCGATTCGTTTCAAAACTGCCAATATCTCGGGGGCATCGATCTCTGCGACGGGCCGCCTACCGATCCATGGAAAAACGTCTTTTTCGAAGCGAGCCTTGGTCTTTCCCCAAGACCCTTCTGTAACGTAGTCCTTGCGCTCGCCCATCCACCCAAGCGTGACCATCTCGAATGAATTGGTCGCTGCCAGCAGCGCCGCACGCTTGCCTGCTTTCTTTGCTTCGCCGGGATCAATGCCGGCCGCCAGTTTTTTACGTGCGTCATTGCGCTTTTCACGTGCCGCAGCCAACGGAACATCCGGATAGACGCCCAGTGCAAGGCGCTTTTCCTTACCCGTAAAGCGGTACTTAAACCGCCAGTATTTGCCACCGGCTGGGGACACTTCCAGATACATTCCGCCTCCATCCGCGAGGCGGTAAGGCTTTTCGCGGGGTGCAGCCTTACGAATTGCGACGTCGGTCAAGGGCATCGGACACCTACAAAGGGGGCATTTTTCCTAGGGGGCACTCACCATCTGACAATGTTCCCCCGGAGGTGCCCCCTCATGCCCCCGGATTTCAGCGGGCAGCGTTGGACGCTATTGGAATAAAAAAACCCGTGAAGCCTTATGCTATCACGGGTCTCTGGACTTCATTGGAACTATTTGGAACGGTAATTGGTGCCGGCTGCAGGACTCGAACCCGCCACCTTCTGATTACAAATCAACTGCTCTACCTGATGAGCTAAGCCGGCGCGGATGGCATTCTACTTCATTTGATCACTTTCAGGTGCGGTCTGCCGGTTTTAGGCGCATCCGGACCTGAACCCGGACCTTGAGCCGGTGTCGATGTTTGCGCATGGCTGGCGTCGGTGATGAGTTCCGAGCTCGGCACGGATTCCAGCGGGATGGCTTCGCTGGCGTCGATGTCGCTTTCCTCTTCGCCGTCCATCGGTGCTTCCTCGACCGGGAAGGCCATGCCCTGCCCGTTTTCGCGGGCGTAAATGGCAAGCACATTGGCGATCGGCACTTCAATCTTGTGCGGTTTGCCGGAGAAGCGCGCGCTGAATTCGATGGCTTCATTGCCCATCTGCAACTGGTTGGTTGCGTCAAAGCTGATGTTCAGCACGATTTCGCCGTCACGGACGAATTCACGCGGGACCCGCGTATGCTGGTCCACACGCACTGCGATATGCGGGGTATAGCCGTTATCCGTGCACCATTCGTACAAGGCGCGCAGCAAATAGGGTTTTGTCGAAGTCTCTGGCATCGTGGTTCCTTGCATAACGCCGGCGGCTCTGGAGCCGCCGGTGCTTGCGTCTTATCGGCGCATGACCTTTTCTGACGGGGTCAGTGCTTCGATGTATGCCGGACGGCTGAAGATGCGTTCCGCATACTTCATCAATGGCGCTGCGTTTTTCGACAGTTCGATGCCGTAGTGATCCAGACGCCACAGCAACGGCGCAATCGCGACGTCGAGCATCGAGAATTCTTCGCCGAGCATATATTTGTTCTTGACGAAAATCGGTGCAAGTTGCGTCAGGCGGTCGCGGATGGCGAGGCGTGCTTTTTCGTGCACTTTCTCGGCCGCCTTGCCCTTTTCGTTTTCCAGGGTGCCGACGTGAACAAACAGCTCTTTTTCGAAGTTCAGCAGGAACAGACGGGCGCGGGCGCGTTGCACCGGGTCAGCCGGCATCAGTTGCGGATGCGGGAAGCGTTCGTCGATGTATTCGTTGATGATGTTCGATTCGTACAGAATCAGGTCGCGTTCGACGAGAATAGGCACCTGGCCATACGGGTTCATGACGGCGATGTCTTCCGGCTTGTTGAACAAGTCGACATCGCGGATTTCGAAGTCCATGCCTTTTTCGAACAGGACCAGCCGGCAGCGCTGGGAGAACGGGCAGGTGGTGCCGGAGTACAAGACCATCATATTTTGGTTTCCTTAAAAGCCTGGAGACTGCACCGCTTGCTGGGAACCCGGGCAATTGTGTTGCCCTGGGGTGCCGCGCAAGCCGGGTGCGGCCTGTGTTTGATGCTCGTCCATCGGCGGCGTCCGCACCGTCAAGCCTGGGCTGACGGCCGACGGTTGCGGCTATTGCGCTTGCTATTGCCGCTTGCTGTTGCATTAGCGCCGCGTGTTTTTATACTATCCGGGGCGCCTGGCTCGGCGCACCTTTGCAGACCCAATGCACCGCCTGCACTGTTTTTACCGGGCACGCCTCAAGCGAGCCGCGAACGGAACCCCTGATTATAAACAATCGGGAGGCACGATTAAAGCCTTACAGCAGATTTTGCCCAACTTTTACTGCGAAAACAGCGCCTTAGGCCCATTACACGGGGTTGTCGATGTCGATAAATAAGTGTTGGAGGTTAAATACATCGGCCAAATGTCCGCCGATGGCCTGTACCCCGTAGCGTTCCGTGGCGTGATGGCCGGCCGCGATGTAGCCGACGCCGCTTTCCCGGGCCAGATGGGTGGTCGGCTCGGAGATCTCCCCCGAGAGGTAAACGTCGGCGCCGGCCGCAATCGCGGCGTCAAAATAACCCTGCGCGCCGCCGGTACACCAAGCCACCCGGCGAATTTCCCAGTCGGGGTCGCCGATCACCAGCGGCGCACGGTCCAAGGTACGGCCGATTTGGGCTGCCAGGCCTTCCAGGCTGACGGGCAGCGGCAAGGTGGCGACGCAGATCAGGTCGTTATCCACCCCGCTGCCGCCCACCCGGCGGTCGACGATCCAGCCGAAGCGCTGGCCGAGTTGGACGTTATTACCGAATTCGGGGTGTGCGTCGAGCGGCAGGTGGTAGGCAAACAGATTGAGATCGTGGTTCAACAGGGTGCGCAAGCGTCGGTATTTTTGACCGGTGATCGCACCCGATTCGTTTTTCCAGAAATAGCCGTGATGCACCAGGACCGCGTCGGCGCCCCATTCCAGGGCCGCTTCGAGGAAAGCCAGCGAAGCGGTGACGCCGGTGGCGATCCGCTCGACCTTGGGCCGGCCTTCGACTTGTAAACCGTTGGGGCAATAATCTCGAAACTTGCCCACTTGGAGTAAATCGTTCAAGTACAATTCCAGTTCGATTCTGTCCATAACTCCCCCAGATTTTTTTTCTAAGATTTTCAGATGCTTAGACGATTTTGGCTGCTGTTCGCCCAAGCGGTAACTGTTTTACTTGCACTGCTGTTTATTGTCGTCACGCTCAAGCCCAATTGGCTGCAACGGCAAGGCCAGCTGGGGCATCAGCTTGCGGCCCCGATTGTCGCGCTGCGGGAAGTCGAGCCAAATATCGTCGAACACCATGCGGTGGCATCGTATGCCGACGGGGCGCAAAAGGCGATGCCGGCGGTGGTCAACGTGTTCTCCAGCAAAGGAGGCGCGCCCCGTCCGCACGACCCGCGCATGGACGACCCACTGTACAGCTATTTTTTCGGCAATGGCGCCTCGCATCAGCAGCAGGCGCAGCAACAGGCACAACAGCAGCAGCAACAACAAGGTCAGGACGCGTCGAATTTGGGCTCCGGCGTCATTGTGAGCTCCGAAGGTTACATTTTAACCAATCAGCATGTGGTGGATGGCGCGGATGAGATTGAAGTCGCGCTTGCCGACGGCCGCGAAGCCACAGCCAAGGTGATCGGTGTCGATCCCGAAACCGACTTGGCGGTACTGAAAATCAATTTGAGCAATTTGCCCACCATCACCCTGGGCCGGATGGAAGGCGCGCGCATCGGCGACGTGGTGCTCGCTATCGGCAACCCGTTTGGCGTCGGTCAGACCGTGACCATGGGCATTATCAGCGCATTGGGGCGCAACCATCTCGGCATCAACACCTTCGAGAATTTCATCCAGACCGATGCACCGATCAATCCCGGCAATTCGGGCGGTGCGCTGGTCGATGCCAACGGCGACCTGCTCGGTATCAATACCGCCATTTATTCGCGTAGCGGCGGCTCGCTGGGCATCGGCTTTGCGATTCCCGTGACCACGGCGCGCAGCGTGCTCGAAAGCATTATCACCACGGGCAGCGTGACGCGAGGCTGGATCGGCGTTGAACCGCAGGATCTGACGCCCGAGATCGCCCAGTCGTTCGGTCTGAAGCAGACCAGCGGCGCGATTATTACCGGGGTGCTGCAAGGCGGACCGGCCGACAAGGGCGGAGTGAAGCCGGGCGATATCCTGCTCAGCGTCAATGACGAGGATATCGACGACACCACCAAGCTGCTGAATGTGATTGCGCAGCTCAAGCCCGCCGCCAGCGCCAAGCTGCATTTGATCCGCAAAAACAAGGAAATGACCTTGAATATCAAGATCGGTACCCGCCCGCCGCCGCCCAAGCAAGCGGCCGACGATGCGTCACAGGACGAATAAACCGCAGGGCTTCGGTCTGCTTGGATCTGCTTGAGTCTGGCGGTATTAAAAAAGGGCGAGTCGTATTGCACGGACGCGCCCTTTTTTATTTGACTTGGCTTAGCTGAACCGCCGCCCGCCCGAATCCTCCGGCGCCCGCTTGGCGGGATCAACCTGAGCCAAGCACCTGCGCCCCTGCCTGCCGCATCGCGCTTAGGCCGTTTCGTCCGGTATCACCACCTTGTTCTTGTCCTGACGCACCAACAACCAGGCCG
>Ga0302309_10004416_pt1 | contig 10397 bp, 6 predicted proteins | sample III_Palsa_N1_1_FD_200453 | JGI IMG/M metagenome (GOLD analysis project Ga0302309, IMG submission 200453) | Peat permafrost microbial communities from Stordalen Mire near Abisko, Sweden - III_Palsa_N1_1 | ecosystem: Environmental > Terrestrial > Soil > Palsa > Peat permafrost | place: Sweden... | reverse complement strand
ATGGTTGCAAAGCTTACAAAAAAGCAAAATAACAAAAGCGCGGTGGTAACGATCTTTTTTTTCATTTTTTGAGTTATTTGTTTTTAATGCTCAAAAGTAGGATCGCAGTTAAATTAAATCATAAAATCAATGTTAAGCTTTTGCTAATATCTATTTATACTTGATAATTTATTAACATTGATGGAGTTGTTAACATTGAGGGTTGTTGTCTGAACCGAGATTAACGGATTTTAGGGATTTTTTCGATGAGTATCCAAAGTAAAACATTTCCATAGTAATCTTTTACTCCTAAAGACGGTGAGGCCTTCACCCATCATAGTTCAGACGAAGAGAAGTAGTTGCATTCCACTATCCTACCCAATTAAATAGAAAATAAATAAAAAATATGCTAAAATACCGCTATAACCTGCTAAAAATCATTCATTATAAACTTTAAATCTGTGTACTTTTGAAATGCCGTAGGTTTGGATAATAATTGCAAACTATAGCGATGGGTTTGAAACCCATCGCTATGGAAATCACAAATAAAATAAACGGATATGATGAAGAAACTTTGTTTATTGCTGATTGCCGGCGCAGGCCTTTCCGCATCGGCTCAAAAACAGGATTACCCCATACAGCCTGTCCCCTTTACCAGCGTAAAGTTAACCGACCAATTCTGGACATCAAGAATAGAAACAAACCGGACGGCCACTATCCCGGCATCATTTGCGCGTTGTGAAAGTACCGGGCGGGTAAAAAACTTTGTAATGGCTGCTGAGCATAAAGGCAAGTTTTGCACTACTTATCCTTTTGATGACACTGATATTTATAAAACCATTGAGGGCGCTTCCTATTCATTAGCTGTTCATCCTGATCCAAAACTTTCAGCCTACATAGATTCGCTCATTGATATCATTGGCAAAGCCCAGGAGCCGGATGGTTATTTGTACACTGCCCGGAGTATCGACCCGCTGCACCCCCATTCATGGGCTGGCTCAGAAAGATGGGTAAATGAGCAAAAAAGCAGTCACGAATTATATAACTGCGGGCACATGTATGAAGCTGCTTGCGCTCACTATATCGCAACCGGAAAACGTAACTTTTTAAACATCGCCATCAGAAATGCCGATCTTTTAGTTCGCACTTTTGGCCCTGATAAAAAACATGTTGCCCCCGGTCATGAAATTGTAGAGATGGGTTTGGTAAGATTATATCGTATTACAGGTAAAAAAGATTACCTAACACTGGCCAAATTCTTTATCGATCAGCGGGGTATAAAACAATACAACAAAAAGAGCCAGAACGTTTACGAGAGCGGTGTTTATTTCCAGGATGACAAACCTGTTATTGATCAGGATGAAGCCGAAGGCCATGCAGTAAGGGCCATGTACTTATATTCGGGCATGGCTGATGTAGCCGCTTTGACAGGTGATTCGGCCTACATAAAAGCTATTGATAAGATATGGAATAACATGGTTGGCAAAAAAATGTATGTGCAGGGCAGCATCGGCGCCGTTGGCGATGGGGAGCGTTTCGGCGATAATTACGAATTGCCAAATGCAACCGCATATAATGAAACCTGCGCCGCTATCGGCAGCGTTTTCTGGAACCAGCGGATGTTCCTGCTGCATGGTGATTCCAAATATATTGATGTGATGGAAAAAACGCTGTACAACGGTTTAATTTCGGGGGTTGGTTTGGATGGGAAATCATTTTTTTATACCAATGCCATGCAGGTGACCAACAGTTTTACAGGGCCTGACCTGGAGCGTGAACGTTCGGGCTGGTTTGAATGTTCATGCTGCCCTACAAATGTGGTTCGTTTAATCCCGTCGATCCCTGGTTATATTTATGCACAAAATGGCAATGATGTTTATGTAAATCTTTTCATCAGCGGGACGGGTAATTTAACGGTTAATAGTAAGGCATTAAAAATTACCCAGCAAAATAACTATCCCTGGGAAGGCGGTTTGGCTTTTACTATTGACCCGGCATCGGCAATGGAGTTGAACCTCAGGATACGCATTCCAGGATGGGCGCAAAACCAGGCTATTCCATCAGACTTATATTCGTACGAACAACCATCCTCACAAAAAATTGAAATAAAAATAAATGGCAAGCCTGTTGATTACAAAATGGAAAAGGGTTATGCCGTGATCAGCAAGAAATGGAAAAAGAACGATAAGGTTGAACTGACCCTGCCAATGGATGTGCAAAGGGTGGTTGCCAATGCCCTTGTACCCGATGACAACGGCAAAGTGGCCCTGCAGCGCGGCCCCATAATGTATTGCGCCGAATGGAAAGATAATGATGGCAAAACAAGCAATATCATTGTTACCAAAGATGCTACTTTTACAACGACTTATGAACCATATTTGTTAAACGGCGTAATGGTTTTGAAAGCATCTGTTAAAACGGTTAACGTTGATGAAGTTGCGCAAACTATTACCACAGAAAACAAAACTATGACTGCCATACCATACTATTCGTGGGCCAACCGGGGCAAGGGAGAGATGACGGTTTGGTTCCCTGAGCAGGTAAAGGATGTGGAACTGATCACCAAATAAACCTGTAATTTAAATGAAAAAGATTTTTATGCTGACCTCCCTGGCTGCAATCCTTTTTTTAAAGGCTGCAGCACAGGAAATCGCTATCGATAAGGGATGGAAATTCACTACCGGCGATTCCTCGCAATGGGCATCTCCAAATTATAACGACCAAAGCTGGAAACCCATCAACATTTCCCTTAACTGGGAAGCACAGGGCTATCCCAATTATGATGGCTTCGGCTGGTACAGGCTTCATTTAGTTATTCCATCATCTTTAAAAGAAAAAGCATACCTGAAAGACAGCCTCCGCCTTGACCTGGGCATAATTGATGATAATGATGAAGTTTATTTAAATGGCAAGCTGATAGCTGAATACGGCGGCAGGGGCGGCGATATTAAAACTTCAAAATATGGCCCGCGCAGCTATACCATTGCTGCCAATAACCCTGCAATTTTATGGGATAAAGAGAATGTACTGGCCATCCGCATATTTGATACCGGCGGTGATGGCGGTATTTATGGCGATGATCATAAGATCAGCATGGCCGACCTGATGGACAACGTTAGTATTAATACTGATGATGATTTTAGTTATGGCGATAAAAACAATCTTATCAAATCCATTAAACTTATATCAAATAGTAATTATTTATACAAGGGGCAATTTTCATTAAGCGTAATCGACCCTGAAAACAATAGCGTCCTTTATCTAAAAACAATTGATGCTGATTTTACTAAGGGAAAACCATTTACATATACCGTTAATATTGCAGAACTCGGTAAAAAATCATACTGGATCAATTATCATTTTATCGATGAAAAATCGGACAAAATAGTATCAAAACATGAGAGCACACCTTATGTGCTTACCCCATATCCCAGCTCAAAACCACGGATAAATGGTGCGGATGTTTTCGGTGCCCGGCCTGGCAATCCGTTTTTGTATCTAATATCAGCAACAGGTAAAAAACCGTTAAGCTACTCCGCAACCGGTTTGCCTGGCGGCTTAAAACTCGACAGCAGAACAGGCATTATATCAGGGGTTGTTACGCAAAAGGGCGATTATCCTGTAGTATTCACTGTGCATAACAGCGCAGGTACCAAAACTAAAAAGTTCACTATAAAAATAGGGGACGTAATAGGCTTAACACCCGCCTTGGGGTGGAACAGCTGGAATGCCTTCGGCTTAACCGTCAACGACCAGAAAGCCCGCGTAGCTGCAAAAACGATGACCGATAAATTAGCCGCGCACGGCTGGAGCTATATCAATATTGATGACGGATGGGAAGCCCCGCAACGTACAGCGAGCGGCGAAATTACCCCTAACCAAAAGTTCCCGGATATGAAGGGATTAACCGATTATGTGCATAGCCTGGGCTTGCACGTGGGTATTTATTCGTCACCCGGCCCGCGCACCTGTGGCGGTTATCTTGGCAGCTGGCAGCATGAAGGCCAGGATGCCAAAACTTATGGCGACTGGGGCATTGACTATCTGAAATACGATTGGTGTTCCTACTCGGAGGTAACAGATAAAGACCCTACGCTTGCCGATTTTAAAAAACCGTACCAGGTAATGCGGGCTTCGCTGGATAAAATACATAGGGATATTATGTTCAGCTTTTGCCAGTATGGTATGGGCGATGTATGGAAATGGGGCGCAGAAGTTGGTGGAAATAGCTGGCGCTCCACCGGCGACATTGAAGATACCTGGAAAAGTATGTCGACCATTGGCTTTAACCAAATTGCTGACGGCCCTTATGCCCAGCCCGGTCATTTTAACGACCCGGACATGCTGGTAGTAGGCAAAGTGGGTTGGGGTGATAACCAGCGCAACAGCAGGCTTTCGCCGGATGAACAATATACCCATATCAGTTTATGGAGCTTGTTGTCTTCGCCGTTGCTGATTGGCTGCGACATGGACAAGCTTGACAGGTTTACACTTGGCTTGCTTACCAACGATGAAGTAATAGCCATTGACCAGGATGCATTAGGCAAAGAAGCCCGGCAGGCCATAAAAACAGACAACTATCAAATATGGATAAAGGATTTGGAAGACGGCAGCAAAGCGGTAGGGATATTCAATACATCTGATAAATATCAAACCATTACTTTAAAACTTAAGGATAATGAATTGGGCGGCTATACCAAAATAAGGGATGTATGGCAGCAGAAATATATAATTGCCAGCGGAACTAATTTTACAACGAAAGTAGCGCCGCATGGGGTGGTGATGGTTAAGTTGAGTAAGTAAGCAGGCATAGTTTGCATGGCGGCGAGTTGACTCAACCCAGCATCGCTTCGCTTGCTGACCCTCTCTGCAACAAGTTGCAAAAAGGGTAAAAATTGGAAACAAACTTCCTAATCCCTCTTTTTTGCTTGCAAAAGAGAGGGTGGTCGAGCGAAGCAAAGACCGGGTGAGTAAACTATACAAGCGACATAACGACCAATGAAAAGTAATATCAATAACAAAGCAGGAATAACAATATGAGCATAATATGGAAAGGGGTTTTCCCCGCAGTAACTACAAAATTCAATGACCATGATGAAATGGACTTTGAAGCATTTGATAAAAGCATTGAAGCACAAATTGAAGCGGGTGTTAAAGGGATTATCATCGGAGGCTCTTTGGGCGAAGCCAGTGTTTTAACCGATCATGAAAAGATAGAATTGTTAAAGCAAACTGTTAAAACGGTTGACAAGCGGGCTTATGTGATCTTAAATATCGCCGAGCAAACCACTAAAGCGGCATTACAATGTGCAGAAAATGCCTTAAAATATGGGGCGGATGGTTTAATGATGCTCCCGCCGATGCGCTATAAAGCTGATGACGCTGAAACTGTGCAATATTTCGCCACAGTTGCAAAAAGTACGCCGTTGCCCATAATGATCTATAATAATCCTTATGATTATAAAATAGAGGTTACACTGAATATGTTTGAGGAGCTTGCCCAATACCCAAACATACAAGCGGTAAAAGAATCTACCCGGGATGTGAGCAATGTAACAAGGATGATCAACCGTTTTGGTAATCGTTTTAAAATACTGTGCGGCGTGGATACTTTGGCTTTGGAAAGCCTGTTTATGGGTGCTGATGGATGGGTTGCAGGTTTGGTAGATGCTTTTCCAAGAGAAACTGTAGCTATCTTCAACCTGGCTAAACAAGGCCGCCACCAGGAAGCCCTGGCTATTTACCGCTGGTTTTTGCCTTTGCTGGAGTTAGATATTCATCCAAAATTAGTGCAGTACATTAAGCTGGCTGAAACGGCCACAGGTTTGGGAACTGAAAACGTGCGTGCCCCGCGTTTGGCAATTGAAGGTGAGGAGCGTAAACGGGTTTTGGCAATTATTCATAAGGCAATTGCCACAAAGCCGGAGCTACCTGCAGGCAGTTGGGGCGTTGAGGCAGAGGTGGATGTTACGGGGGTTAGTTAAATTTTTTTTTGTCATTGCGAGCGATAGCGCGGCAATCGCGAACGCTGCATGACCGCCCTGCACGGTTCGAGATTGCTTCGTGCCTCGCAATGACAAATTTTTAATAGATAATCTACAGAACTATGAATACAAGAAATTTAATAGGCTACAATTACTTACCCAAACTTGGCAATAAATTTAAAGCTATTGACCCGGCATCGGGGAAAGAACTGGATGGTGATTTTTATGCAGCCAGTTTATCCGAAGTTGATGCGGCTTTAAACCTCGCCGATAAGGCTTTCTTTGAATACCGCAACATTGACCGAAATAGAAAGGCAGACTTTTTACGCGGTATTTCCGATGAAATCAAAGCGCTTAACGATGAGATCATTGCACGTGCCATGAGCGAGAGCGGCTTGCCTGCGCCCCGGTTACAGGGAGAACTGGCACGTACAACTAACCAGCTTTACATGTTTGCCGGGTTGCTTGAAGAAGGATCGTGGGTTGAGGCGATAATTGATACGGCAATTCCGGACAGAAAGCCATTGCCACGTGTCGACATCCGCAAAATGATGGTGCCTATAGGGCCAGCCGTAGTATTCGGCGCAAGCAATTTCCCGCTGGCATATTCTGTTGCCGGAGGTGATACGGCGGCAGCACTGGCATCGGGTTGCCCGGTTGTGGTAAAGGCTCACCCGGCGCATCCCGGTACAAGCGCACTGGTTGCCGGGGCAGTAAAAAAGGCTGCTGAATTGCATAAAATACCAGAAGGCGTTTTCTCCATGTTATATGATGACGGCTATACTATTGGTGAGGCATTGGTAAAACATCCGAAAACTAAAATAGTGACCTTTACCGGGTCGCTTAAAGGCGGAGTAGCTTTGATGAAAATGGCGCGTGAGCGCGATGAACCAATCCCGGTTTTTGCCGAGATGGGCAGCGTTAATCCGGTAGTTTTATTGCCCCTCGCCCTGGAAAACCGGGCCGAAGAAGTGGCCGAAATTTATACAAACTCGATCACGATGAGCGCCGGGCAGTTTTGCACCAACCCGGGTCTGCTTTTGGCTGTAAAATCATCTGGGTTAGATAGGTTTAAACAAGCGCTTGGCGCCGGGGTAGCAACAATTGGTTCGGCGACCATGCTTACAGCGGGTATCTGTGCTAACTATGGTAAATTATCAAAAGACAGACTTTCCGAACACGCCGTTTCGGTTATAGGGAAATCAGATAAATTAAATACCGAAAAAATTAACCAAAGCTTTGCGGTAATTACTGAAATTACGGCGACAGATTTTTTGGCTGATGAAAAATATAAAGAAGAAGTTTTCGGGCCATATTCTATGCTGGTAGTTGCGGACGACATTGCTCAACTTGAACAGGTGCTAAACTCACTCCACGGACAGTTAACAGCTACTGTAATGGCCGAAAAAGAGGAACTGCCAAAGTATAAAGCAATAACCGATAAGCTGGCAAATTTAGCGGGCAGGGTGATATTGAATGGCCCGCCAACAGGGGTTGAGGTAAACAACGCCATGAACCATGGCGGCCCTTTCCCGGCAACTTCCGACAGCCGTTTTACATCAGTAGGGACATCGTCCATCAAACGTTTCGTAAGGCCGGTATGCTGGCAAAACTGGAACGAGGAATTATTGCCAGATGAATTGAAAACCGGCAACCCGCTTAAAATATGGCGGTTGTTTAATAATGAATGGATGAGGTAGTCATTGGGTCATTGGGTCATTAAGTCATTGAAAAGTTCACCAATGATATTAATGACTTAATGACCCAATGACCCAATGACTAATGACCAATGACAAAAACCTTCTTCTGCATAGATGCACATACCTGTGGTAACCCGGTAAGGCTGGTAGCTGGTGGCGGCCCAAACCTACAGGGCAATAACATGAGCGAAAAACGCCAGCATTTTTTAAAAGAATATGACTGGATTCGCAAAGGTTTAATGTTTGAACCGCGCGGCCACGATATGATGTCGGGCAGTATCCTTTATCCGCCTCATGATCCCGGAAATGACGTAGCCGTTTTATTTATCGAAACCAGCGGTTGTTTGCCCATGTGCGGACATGGCACTATCGGTACCATCACTATTGGCATTGAGGAAGGCCTGATCATCCCGAAGACGCCCGGGGTTGTGCGGATGGAAGCGCCCGCCGGATTGGTGTTGATCGAATATAAACAAGAAGGCAGCAAAGTTAAATCGGTAAAGCTGACAAATGTACCCGCTTACCTTGCTGCCGAAAATTTAGAAGTAGAATGTCCCGATTTGGGTATGCTGACAATAGACGTAAGCTACGGCGGTAATTTTTATGCCATTGTTGACCCGCAGCCAAACTTTAAAGGACTTGAAAATTATACAGCTGATCAACTAATATCCTGGAGCCGTGTTTTAAGGCAAAGGATAAATGAAAAATATACCTTCGTTCATCCAGAAAACCCAACTATAAATGGCTGCTCACATATCCTTTGGGCAGGCAAAACTTTATCACCCGAAGCAACTGCAAGGAATGCGGTTTTTTATGGCGACAAAGCTATAGATCGTTCCCCCTGCGGAACAGGAACATCTGCCCGTATGGCGCAGTGGCATGCCAAAGGAAAATTAAAAAAAGGGGATAAATTTATTCATGAAAGCATTATCGGCAGCCAGTTTATTGGCCGCGTGGAAGATGAAGTTATGATTGGTGATAAGGCAGCGATTATACCCGGCATTGAGGGCTGGGCCAGGGTATATGGCTATAATACCATAAAAATTGATGATGATGATCCGTATGCATATGGGTTTCAGGTGATATAGCCCCACCCAACCCTCTCCGCCAACTGGCGGAAGGGCTTTAAAAATAAGTGCATTAAATTAACGTAAAATAAAAAAGTTTCTCCGCCAACTGGCGGAGAGACTTAGAGGGACGCATGAGTAAAGCAATAATAATCGGCGGCGGTGTAATAGGTTTGTTTTCGGCCTATTATCTGCATAAATCAGGCTGGGAAGTTGATGTATTGGAACAGGGCGACCTGTTGGATAATTGTTCGTTTGGCAATGCCGGGATGATTACGCCAAGTCATTTTGTGCCATTGGCCTCACCGGGGATGGTGGAGCAGGGTATCCGCTGGATGTTTAACAGTAAAAGTCCTTTTTATGTAAAACCATCGCTAAACCCGGAACTTATCAGTTGGGGTTTCAAATTTTTAAAAAGTGCCACTAAAAAACATGCGGAGCGTTCCGCCGGCGGATTGCGGGATATTTCATTATTAAGTAAGGATTTATACCACGAGTTTGAAAAAGATGCAGGTATTGATTTTGGTTTGACAGATAACGGTATCCTGATGCTTTTTAAATCGCCGAAAGTTGAAGAGGAAGAGCTTCACATGATTGAAAAAGCGGTAAACCTTGGTTTGGATGCCCAATACCTTACGCCCGATGAATGCCGCAAATTGCAGCCGGATATTGAGCTGGATATTTTGGGCGCAGTACATTATCGCTGTGATGCACACATGTACCCTAACAAATTAATGAAGGGCCTGGTAAAATACCTCGAAGCTAAAGGGGTACGTATCCATCGCCAAACAGAAGTGGTAAGGATTAATTATGATGGGAGTAAAATAACTTCATTAAGCACAAAAGACAAGGATTTTATAGGGGATGCTTACCTCATTTCAGGTGGCTCATTGTCGCCGGGCATTGCAAAGCTTGCGGGGCTAAAAATACCCCTTATGCCGGGCAAGGGTTATTCCTTTATGGTGCATGATCCGGTTAAACCGATGACCATCCCATCCATATTGTGCGAGGCAAGGGTAGCGGTAACCCCAATGAATGGCAGCATCCGTTTTGGCGGCACCATGGAGGTAGGGAAAATAAACAAGCAGATCAACATCAACAGGGTAAAGGGAATTATTGAATCTATACCTAAATATTTACCTGATTTTAAAATCCCAGTGCCCGAACAAAAGGATATCTGGTTTGGCTTTCGCCCGGTTTCACCGGATGGGTTGCCTTACATCGGCATGTCGGGCAAATTCAACAACCTGGCTATTGCAACCGGGCATGCAATGATCGGCTTAGCCCTTGGGCCTGCAACCGGGAAGTTAATTGCTGACACTTTTAACGGCGAAAAAACAAGTATGGATATTGGGTTGTTTTCGCCGGGAAGGTTCGAATAGACAAAGTGTACTATTTTAAACGGGGGCAGTTACACTATTAACTATCAGAATTTCAGATTTATGAAGTTTTTCTTCAAGGAATCTTTTTATATCCCTTGCATTTGATTGGTTTAGGTTTAACAGGTTGCTGTTTTTATTCTCTCCATAAATGTTGGTTAAAATGATCTTATCATTTTTTATTGTAATTTCTTTTAATTGCCGGGTATCAATACCTTCTTTAATACCATAGATTTTTAAAGCGTTATTCTCAATAGAGACCCAGCCTTTCGGTAATTCAAAAAATCC
>Ga0302309_10004415_pt1 | contig 10399 bp, 5 predicted proteins | sample III_Palsa_N1_1_FD_200453 | JGI IMG/M metagenome (GOLD analysis project Ga0302309, IMG submission 200453) | Peat permafrost microbial communities from Stordalen Mire near Abisko, Sweden - III_Palsa_N1_1 | ecosystem: Environmental > Terrestrial > Soil > Palsa > Peat permafrost | place: Sweden... | reverse complement strand
TAAAGAACGGTGGTTTCTTTAATAAGTTTACGATACTTAATCAAACTTTTGTACGCAAAGCTAACGGTCAGCAACCGCAGATTTCAGGCTTGCCAACAGAGTGATACATATCTTAAATGGCATTATGCAAACGTTTGTCTAGTGAAATCCGGATTTTAAATAAGTGGCTGTCAGTTCCTATTCCTATTTTCACTGCCAGTTGTTTATCGACCAGATCCGAGCAGGAAACCGGTTCAGGAACCAATAGTATAATATATTTATAAATTGATATTTATGGAAAGAAGAGAATTTATTAAACAAGGCGCAATTGCCGCTACTGCTTTTACAATATTGCCTGCCGGCAGCCTTTACGCGGCAAATAAAGATAAAATCAGATTAGGATACATTGGAGTGGGTGAGCGTGGACGTAATCATATTGCTGAAGGCTTATTACGTGATGATGTTGAAATTATAGCTATTTGTGATATCCAGGAATTATCCTTGAAAAATTGCCGGGAGCAGTTTGTAAAAGCTGGTAAAAAATTGCCGCAGGAATATACCGGTGGCTTGGATGCTTATAAAGGATTGCTAGACCACAAAGATATTGATGCCGTAATTATAGCCACACCTTGGCAGTTTCATCATCCGCAGGCTATCGATGCCATGAAAGCGGGTAAGTATGTAGGCTGCGAAGTTATAGCTGGGTTAAGTTTGGATGATCATTGGGACATTGTGAACACATCAGAAAAAACCGGCATGCCCTATATGACTTTGGAGAACGTGTGTTACCGGCGCGACGTAATGGCGGTGCTAAACATGGTGCGACAAGGATTATTTGGAGAACTGGTTCATTTAGAGGGGGGCTATCAGCATAATTTAAGAACAGTGTTGTTTAATGATGGCCAGCACGTTTATGGGCATGGCGTGGAATTTGGCCCAGGCGCATTAAGCGAGGCACAATGGCGCACACAATTTAATATTGATAGGAATGCAGATATATATCCAACACATGGGGCAGGCCCGTTAATGCAATATGCCGATATTAACAGGGGTAACCGTTTTACCAATCTGGTGTCCTTTAGTTCAAAGTCGAGAGGATTAAATGCCTATGTAGAGGAAATGGCACCGGGTAATAAAAACGCGAAGATCAATTACAAAAATGGTGATGTGGTTACAACCATGATCAATTGCGCCAATGGCGAAACTGTACTACTTTCACATGATACTCATTTGCCAAGGCCTTATTCATTAGGCTTCCGGGTGCAGGGAACTAAAGGGTTGTGGATGGACGTTGCAAAGAGTGTTTATATAGAAAATCAATCAAAACAAGATGATGAATGGGATAGTGTTGATGACTGGTTTAAAAAATATGACCATCCGCTATGGAAGAAAAATGAAGGCAAAGCGCTTGGAGCCGGACATGGAGGCATGGACTGGTTTGTGTTTAATGGATTTGTGGAAGCTGTAAAACAAAAAAAACAAACGCCAATTGATGTTTATGATTCTGTTACAATGAGCGTGATTACTCCGCTTTCAGAAAAGTCTATTAAAGAGGGTAATATGCCTCAGGAATTTCCTGATTTTACTAAAGGAAAATGGCAAAACCGAAAAAATATATTTGCCCTGGATGACAGCGGACTCTAAATTTTATTTAAGTAAGCAAATGAGGCGATTTATTATTGTAATATGGTTAATGTTGAGTTATCATGCTTTTGGGCAGATAAAACCGGAAGGGCTGCATGACCAATTATACCCAACGTTCTATCAGCAACGCTCTTCACTCTTTAGAGTGCTACCGGAAACAAAAAATGACATCATATTCCTGGGAAACAGTATAACCAATGGAAGCGAATGGGGTGAATTGTTTGGCGATCCAACGATAAAAAATAGGGGAATCAGCGGCGACGTAACTGCCGGTATTTTAAACCGGCTTGATGAAGTTACCAACCGTAAACCGTCGAAAATATTTTTGCTTATTGGGGTTAATGACCTTGCCGCAGGCCGCGCTCCGGATAGCATTGCAAAGAATATTTTTCTGATAGCCGATAGAATACACCGGGAAACACCGGATACCCGGTTATATGTGCAGAGTATCCTGCCGGTCAACAATACTTTTAATAAATTCCCCAGCCATGTTAATAAGGAAGCGCAGATAAAGCAAACCGACCTGCTGCTTGAAAAAGGAGCCGCTGATCATCAATATACATTTATTAACCTATACCCATCATTTACTAACGCTCAACAAAAACTAGATACAGGTTTTACTAATGATGGTTTGCATGAAAAGGGTAGGGGCTATATGTTGTGGAAACACTTGATCTATCCCTATGTATACGATCTGCAAGCCAGGCCATCTATTATTCCTTTGCCACGGTCAATTAACTGGACAAATGATCTTTTTCCGCTTTACAGATGCCATTACATAGTGGTAACGGATACTGTTTTTAAAAGCATAGCCGCGGGTCTGCAGCAGCTATTGCAGAATAAAGGGCTAATTGTCAAAATTTCTGATCACGAACTTAATAATGGTGAACCTGAAATCATACTGGACCATCAAAATGTGTTTACTCACGCAATAAACGAAGAGGCTTACCAGCTTCAGGTAAATAACAATCGAGTTAAAATATTGGCTGGCACACCGCATGGTTGCTTTAATGCCGTTCAAACACTTGCACAGCTGATGCGGGATAATAGTGTTATAGACGGCGTTGCTATCACAGATTATCCCGCTTTCAATTGGCGGGGGTATATGGTTGACGTTGGCCGTAATTTTGAATCCGTAGATATGCTTAAGCAGCAGATCGAGGTGATGGCACGATATAAACTTAATGTTTTTCATTTGCACTTAACCGAAGATATTGCCTGGCGTCTGCAAATAAAACAATACCCGCAACTAACCCAGGCGGATAACATGGAACGTAATAAAGGAGCCTTTTATACTGTTGAGGAGTTAAAAGATCTTATTGAGTTTTGTAAGGAAAGATATATCACGTTGGTGCCAGAAATTGATATGCCAGGGCATAGTGCCGCTTTCAAGCGTGCTTTTCATTGCGATATGCAAAGTGATTCGGGTATGCTGATCGTGAAAAATATCCTGAAAGAGGTTTGTGATGAATACAACCTTCCCTATTTACATATAGGCGGCGATGAGGTAAAAATAACCAATAAGAATTTTTTACCGGCTATCATACAATTAATACACCAACAAGGTAAACAAACTGTCGCCTGGTCGCCCGGTGGTAACCTGGATACGGCTACTATACGCCAACTATGGGTAAAAGACGGTCCTGTTGATCCACGGATCAGCTATATTGATTCACGTAACCTGTATATCAACCACATGGATCCACTCGAAAGTGTGATCAGTATTTTTAACCGTAAAATTGATGATTGCGATAGTGGGAGCGTCAAAAAATTAGGTGGTATATTATGCTTATGGCCTGATCGTAATGTAATAAAACAAGAGGATATCCTGACGATGAACCCCGTGTATCCTGCCATGTTAACCTTTGCGGAAAGAAGTTGGCGAGGTGGCGGCACTGATGGCTGGCATACCAATATTGTAGATAGCATTAATTTTTCAGCTTTTGAGAACCGGCTCATTGATCAGCAAAAACAATATTTTGCTGATATACCTTTTCCTTATATAAAGCAATCAGGCATTAAATGGAAACTTTACGGGCCATACGCCAATAAAGGAGTTTTGACAACTAAATTTGCTCCTGAAAAAAGAGGATTTCACCCCAAAAAGCAAAAGTATTTACCGGTTATCGGGGGAACAATTATATTAAGGCATTTCTGGTATCCTGAAGTGAAAGGCGTATTAAGCAAGCCCGCCGATAGCACTACTTACTATGCGGTTGCTAATGTTTGGAGTAACCGGGATACCACAGCTTTAATGTGGATAGGTTTTTATAATATATCCCGCTCTGTACCAACATCAACACCTGAATTAAATACATGGGATAACCGCAGCAGCGAAATTTGGATAAATGGCGAACTAATTCCTCCCCCTCATTGGGCACGTGCCGGAGAGAAAGGAAATATAGAAAACCCACTTATGGATGAAGGCTATGAATACCGTGTGCCGACTACTGTACATATGCACCAGGGATGGAATCAGATGCTGATCAAGCTACCCGTGGGCAACTTCCGTTCAGGTAATTGGGAAAACCCGGTAAAATGGATGTTTACCGCGGTTTTTGTTAAACCATCAGGCCAGAACTTCATCAGCGATGATCAGTTTACTTATTCAGTTAATTGACCGAGGGTTATAATATACGCAAAAAGTGATTTTCCAGGTGATTGCGTATCCCGTTCCTCAGTTTTTCAGCAGAGCCCTTTTCGATGAGTTCAATTAGGCCGGCATGCGAAACAAACTGTTTTAAAACAACTTGTTTTTTGAGTAGACCGCTTTGATGTACATAGTCAAATATAGGCAACAGCATTTTCTGGAAATTCTTTAACGTTTCATTGCCGGTAATGTCATACAGCTTCCCATGAAATTTGATTTCCTGTTCAATCTGGAATAAATGCGTTTTCGCCTTCTTAGGTTCAGACTTTACAATGGCCTTCAATTCGACGATATCCTCAGCTGTAACACGCTGTATAATAAAGTCGGCCATGCCGATCTCAAGTGATAACCTCATCTCAAAAATTTCGCGAAGCGTGCTATCATCCAGCATCTGCGGGTTCATGCTTTTTTGTAAAACAGCCGTCAGGTCCGGGCTGGTAATAACAGCACCGCGGCGCTTCTTTGAATCTATAAGGCCAATCATCCTTAAACGGAGTAATGCTTCCCTAATAACGGTCCTGCTCACTCCCATGGCCTCTTTTAGTTCGAGCTCAGTAGGAATGGTATCACCAACTTTAAACCCTTTTTCTATAAAAAGTTCTATTAAATTTTTCTCTACCCTGTCAACAAGAGAACTTGTATCAACATTACGCAGACTTTCAATAAGATTGATTGATTTCATAAATTTAGATCACAACAGTTACGGCCTTTTTTGTCGTAAATAAATGATAAGTTTTGCAAACTTAAGCAATTTCACAAAAAAATGTTATGTATGACATAATATATTAAAAATTTATTTTTTATTGTTAAGATGTCTTCAACGCCTAATATGAGGCTTTTTTCTTGTTTTTTATAAAGTGTACATCTAACACTCAGTAGGTCAGGCGTTAAAATTTATGATTTAATTACTTGGAATTTATAATTGTAATTTTTATACTTGCATTATGTATGACATAATGCAAACTAAAAACTAATTATTATGAAAAGAATTTTTACTTACTACCGGGCGTGGTTATTGGCAATAGGGATGTTTCTCTGTTCCGTAGTTCAGGCCCAAAACATCAAAATCACCGGGCAGGTAACTGCTTCGGATGATCACAGCACTCTGCCCGGAGTTTCTGTTGTGGTAAAGGGAACCACTAGTGGTACTCAAACTGATGTAAACGGTGCATTCAGCATTAAAGCTGCAAGCGGGGATGTGTTGGTATTTAGATTTGTTGGTTATTCACCAATAGAAGTGAAAGTTAAAAACCAAAGTGCTATTAGCGTATCCCTTGTGCCGGAAAATAAAACTTTAAATGAAGTTTTGGTTGTTGGTTACAGCACGCAATCAAGGGCTACGGTAACCAGTGCGGTGGCTAAACTTGATCAGCAAGTGTTGGCTACCCAGCCACGGGCTAACGTAGCTGATGCATTACAGGGAACTATATCCGGGTTGCAAGTGATCGCTCAATCTGGTGCGCCGGGGGCTGCGCCTTTAATTACCCTAAGGGGCGGGGCTTCTATTTCTAATCCTGCACAGCCGCTTATCGTTGTAGATGGTGTGGTGAGATCATATAATGATATACCCGAAGAAGATATTGCTTCTATCGATGTTTTAAAGGATGCTGCAGCAACAGCTATTTATGGTTCAAGGGCAAGCAACGGTGTTATACTTATTACCTTAAAAAAGGGTAAAGAAGGCTCATCGGAAATAAATTATAAATATACTACAGGTTTTAATCAGAACAGGCAAGGTTATACGTTTCTGGATGCACAGCAATATATTTATTACGGCAGGCTAGGCGGTGTAGCTTCAGGGCGTTCAATAGCAGCAATCAACGCTTCGGCTGGGTATGGGTTAAGCACTACCCCTACCGCACTGGCACAATATGATATACAGGAATCAACGCCAGCTAATCAATATCTATTACAACAGGGATGGCAGATAATGAATGATCCTATTGTACCGGGCACTCAAATTATTTTTAAGGATAATGAAAAGGAAATTCAGGATATGGTATTCAGAAATACTCAAACTGAAGATCATTACCTTAGCGCGTCCGGTGGAAATGACAAGGGAACTTATTATTCGAGCCTTGATTATTATAATGAACCCGGAGTTGTTATTGGTGGTAACTACAAACGGTATGCGGGTAATTTTAATGGAACATATAAGGTAAAACCTAATGTCGAGGTATTCAGTGGCCTTACTTTCTCCGATAATCAAAATGAAGGCCCTGCAGCCAGCGATATAAATACATTTTATAGGACTTTATCGTTACAGCCAACTTTTAACCCATGGCTGGATGCTGCTAATACACAACCTAGTCCTGGTAATAGCAGTTCAGATGGTAACCCATTATATTATCTGCAGCACACGCAAAATAGTGATGAGGTTGATCGTATTGTTGCAAATGCCGGTTTTAAGTGGACTATAATTCCTGGTTTATCTTTTAAAGCATCAGGCTCTGGTTCTTATTTTCAAGAACTGGCACAAAGCTTTACGGAGGAAACGCAAACTTTAGCGAATCTGTACACTACCCCACAGGGTGGAAACGTAACACGGCCTGCAAGTGCAACTTATAACAGGAATTTTACGCAAACTTATGATGGTACCTTAAATTATGTTAAGTCATTTGGAAAAAATAATTTTAACCTATTAGCTGGAACTGAATATTATGATTATTCAACGTTTTACAGTGCAGTAAGTGGAACAAATGCACCTACTGATGCTATACCTACTGTAAACGCATCTACTCTGTTTGCGGCCGGTAGCGGTAATGAAAGCCTCCGTACGGATTTCAGAATTATATCTACGTTTGCAACGCTGAATTACGATTATGACCAAAAATACCTGTTTAATGCGGTATTAAGAGAAGATGGTGTGTCAGCATTAGCTCCTCAACAAAGGATAGGTTATTTTCCAGGCATGTCTGCCGGGTGGAATGTAGCCAAAGAAGATTTCTTTGTAAACTCGGGCATCGGTAAAATAATATCTACCATCAAACCTCGTATTAGTTATGGCGAAAATGGTAATGTAGGAACCTTGCAAACCTCTCCGTACCTTTATCAAGGTACGTATAGTACTAATACATCATACAATGGTAATGGTGCTATTACCCAACAACAACTCCCAGATCCTAATATACGATGGGAAACCAGCACAACTAAAGATGCAGGTATTGATCTGGGCTTTTTGCATGACCGTATAAGTTTAATCGTCGATTATTACGATAAGATTAACAGCAATCTGCTTACAAACTACACTTTACCGGTTAATGTGGGCTTTAATAGTATTTTAACAAATGATGGCACCTTCCAAAACAAAGGGTGGGAGTTTACTTTAAAGGCTAATATTATTAATAACCCTAGCGGATTCAGGCTTGATTTTGGCGCGACTGCATCTTGGGATAGGAATAAAGTTTTAAAATTACCTTATAATGGCCAGCCAAATAATGAGGTAGGTACTATACAGGTATTTGACCCTAAAACAGGCGGATTGATAAATGTAGAAGGTATGCAGCAGGGGCAGGCGCTAGGTGACGTATATGGTTATAAAGAGCTTGGTATTTTTCAAAATACGGCGCAAATACAGGCTGTAGCCGGAAACCGTAATGATAAAATTGGCAATGTTACCGGGCCAAATCTTGCTCCCGGGACTGGCGGCCACATTGTGCCGGGTGATGTAAACTGGGAAGACGTGAATGGGGACGGTATTATTGATTCGCGCGACCAGGTTTATCTGGGCAACATATACCCTGCCTGGACAGGTGGTTATGATTTTAATGCTGCATATAAAAATTTCTCGTTATACGCCCGTTTTGATTTTGCATTAGGATATATAATTTACAATGATTTGGTAGCAAGGTCATTAGGCCAATACCAGGGAACGTTTAATATGGTAAGCGAGATGACAAATTCATGGTCTCCAACAAACCCAAATACATTGATCCCTCGTGATACTTACGCTGATCAGGTTGTAGGTTCAGGAGCTAATTACACAAGGGCAAATAATGGTACGGCTGGAATTTTGAACGGTAATAATTCGCAATTTTATGAAAGCGGTGATTATACGGCCTGTCGTGAAATCACCTTGTCTTATAGCTTCCCCAAAGCACTGCTGGCAAAAAGCCATGTGTTTAAATCCGCACGATTATTTGCAAGTGGCGACAATCTATTTTATATAAAGAAGTTTAGCGGTCCTGATCCTGAAGCACCGGTTTCGTCCGGCACTAACACTATTAATGGTGTCTATTCGGGCTCTTATCCTACACCGCGTACTTATGTATTAGGCGTTTCAGTTTCTTTATAACTATTTAATCAATTAATAATGAAAAAGTATATAATCATATTGTTATCCGGCTTAGGTATGCTAAGCCTGGTAACCTCATGCCGTAACGACCTAAATCTGTCGCCAGTGAGCCAGATAGGTGGTAGTGATTTCTTTAAAACAGCTACACAGTTTGATTCTTATATGGCTGGTATTCACACTGTATTTCGTGTCAATACTGAAACTTATCAGCGCTTAGGTGAAATGCGTGCAGATGCATTTGGAACCGACCTCCCGTCAACCTCAGCGTTTACCGGTGAAGCTACACAGGGAGTGGAAAATTTATGGAACAATACCCTAACAGTGAATTATGCGGGCGTAAATGGTTACGGCACTCCTCCAACTGTTGCAGGGAATCCATTTTACTATAACATCGGCCAAATCAATTCGATGATAGTTAATTTAAACAGTACTACTGTTGTTACGCCGGCCAATAAAAGCTATTACCTGGGTATATGTTATGGCATGCGTGCTTTCTATTATTTTCAGCTCTACCGCAGTTGGGGCAATGTTCCTATAACTACTACACCTATTGCGGTTAACATTGCTAACGTTAATCAGGCGGAGTCGCCTGCGGCAGATGTAATGACGCTTATTAAATCGGATATAGATAAGTCAGTAGCCAGCTATGGTACAGATTATTCGTTTAGGAATGTAAAAGGATACTGGTCATTATCAGCTACATTAATGCTTAAGGCTGAAGTTTATTTATGGACAAGCAGTCATAATTCCAGCACGGCTGATGCCACAACTGCGCTGACTGCTTTGAACACTATTCAAACTAATGTTCCTTCTTTAGCACTGTTGCCATCTTATTCAAACGTTTTTGCTACTACAAACAGGGGCAATAATGAGATCATATTCGCGGTTCATAATACACTTAATGAATATGCAATGACTTGGGTACAAAGTTCTTTTGTGCCACAAAACAACCTTATAGTTGCTTTTTATGATTCAACACAAAACCGTCAGTTTAACGCAACTACCGATAATTGGGGCGGCTTGTTGCGGGCGCCTATAAAAATAGCAACTTTCAGGCGGTTTAACCCTCTTGACAGCAGGAGGCTGGCTACCATACAACCATGTTATACAAAAAATACTACTACTGGGGTATATACAATGGCCGGCTGCTTTGCTGATAAATATGCAGGCGAGCAAAATGCGGGGGTAAGATCAATCACCAACGACTTTCCAATATATCGTTATGCTGATCTGCTTTTAATGAAAGCAACTGCCGAAGTTTACCTGGGGCAATCACCAGCGACTGAGATCAATTTGGTAAGGGCAAGAGCATTTGGTGCAAATTATAATGCCGCCACAATGAGTTATCCAAACCAGGCTATAGATGCTAACCCAAGAGAGGCAATTTTACAGGAGCGTTTCTTTGAATTTCTTTTTGAAGGAAAAAGATGGTATGATTTAAGAAGCATGGGCGACAGCTATGTATACGAACATACAACAGTGCCTTCAACAAGTTCATACGAGTTATTATGGCCGATTGATAAAACTACCTTAATAAATGATCCGCTGTTAAAGCAAACACCGGGATATTCCGCATTTTAATATATAAAAAACTTTGCTTTTAATAGTAAGGGTTAGTTTGGTTAAATAGAGACTTTAGAAATACCGGGGGGTAGTGGCCCCGGTATCTAAAGTAAATTAACTACGCGCCAAGCTCTTAAAGCAGTAATAAAAAACTATTTATGAAATTTGAACATTTACAAGGATTAATAGCTGCTCCTTTTACGCCGATGGATAAAAGCGGGCAAGTGAATACAGCTATTATACCTGATTATTATCGTTTTTTAAAACAT
>Ga0302309_10004407_pt1 | contig 10411 bp, 8 predicted proteins | sample III_Palsa_N1_1_FD_200453 | JGI IMG/M metagenome (GOLD analysis project Ga0302309, IMG submission 200453) | Peat permafrost microbial communities from Stordalen Mire near Abisko, Sweden - III_Palsa_N1_1 | ecosystem: Environmental > Terrestrial > Soil > Palsa > Peat permafrost | place: Sweden... | reverse complement strand
AACGACGTTGCCGGCTTCCTCGACGTCGCCGCACTCGCCGGTGGTACCGTCAGAAATTTTAGCTTCAATTCTAACTTCGAATCCACCAACTACCTGAATGCCCCGGGTATCTATTCCTTCTCCAACTCCCAGGGTGCATTGACCGGCAGCAGCTTCAACTCTTCCATGCTGGTCTTAAGCGCATATTATTCCGTAGACCTGGGCTGGAAATCCTATGTCACCGCGAACGTGACCGGCCGCGTAGATAAATCCTCTTCCCTGCCTTCCAATGCGGGCTCCTATTTTTATCCCTCCTTCAACCTGGCTACGGTCGTTTCGGAATACGTCCACCTGCCCGAGGCCATTTCTTTCCTGAAGTTCAGGGCATCCTATGCGGAAAGCAAGGATGGCGGCACGAACTCGACCTTTTCGCCTAATGTGAGCGCCACGCCCGCAGCTGGTTATGGTTACACCTGGACCTCTCCATACAACGGGCCTTCGTATGCGTTCAATAAGACCTATACGCTCAACCCGACCTATTCCAGCCAGAATAGTGCCCGGTATACGGACCAGAACATCAATCCCGATATCGTTACGGCCTCCAGGAAAGCAACCGAGTTCGGTGGCGATATCCGCTTCCTGAACAACAGGATCGGCCTGGACGTCACACATTATCACTATAAGAACGTGACCATCGCAAGCCAGGGTACTTCGAATGCCGCCGGCTACTCTTCCTACTACACCAACGGTAACGCTTATACCAACGACGGCTGGGAAGCCACGATCACCGGCAAGCCGATCGTAAACCCGCATGGCTTGAGCTGGATGGTAACGGCCAACTTCTTCCAGTATGTGAAGAGATGGGTGAACAACTCCAATCCGGATAATTATTCCAAGAACGGTTCGCGCTATGACCTGGTTTACGGCAATGCCTTCGTCCGCACGCCTTCCGGTCAGCTCGTGATCGATCCGTCCTCCGGTGAGTATATCACCTATTCCCAGGCCGGTTCTCCCGCCGAAAAGATCTTCGGCCACTCCGATCCCGACTGGCAATGGGGTGTCATCAATACCCTCAGCTATAAGAGCTTCTCCATGCGCTTCCAGTTCGATGGTATGGTGGGCGGTGTCGTCAACGACTACGTAAGGCAGAAGACACTGCAAGGCGGCCGCCATATCGAGGCAGCCACCGGCGCGATAGGCGCGGCCAGACCTTATGACGGACAGAATGTAGCTGCGTATACCGGCCAGGGCGTCAACCTTACCGGTGGAACCATCAACCTGGATCCCATCTCCGGTCAGATCACCAATTACAAGAGCCTCACCGAATCGACGAATACCAGCAAGAGCCTTGTTCAACCCTTCGTCTACCAGGCGGCTTCCATCAATGACCTGACGACGATCAAGAAGACCTATGTCAAATTGCGCGAAACGACCCTGACCTATAAGATCCCGGAAAGCACCTTTGGCAAAAAATCCATCATCAGCAACGCCAGCGTCTCGCTGGTCGGCAGGAACCTGCTCTATTTCTTCCCCAACCGCTACAAAGACCTCGACGTAGACCAGTATACGCAGGACAGCGGCTCGGGATTGCAGACCCCGACTACACGCAGCTATGGCCTCAACATCAATTTTTCTTTCTAAACACATAAAGAAAAACAGAATGAAAAAGATAAAGTATATAATGTTCGCCCTGATAGGTGTTTTGGTCCTGTCAGGCTGTAAAAAGCAGATCGACGACAAGATCAACAACCCCAATCAGCCGACGACAGTTCCCCCGGATCTGATCCTGGGTACGGTGCTGACGCAGATGTCCGGCACCGGCGAAAGCGGCAGCACCGGCATCGGCGCTCTCGGCGGCGTCAATTCCTGGGACAATGTCGGCGACTGGAACCAATACCATTGCCAGAACTACAACTATTATGGCAACAACATCTATTCCTGGACCGACAACTCCACCCAGACGGACAACACTTACTCCAACGAAAGTGAAGGGCCTTTCAATTCCTACCTGTTGTTGAAGAACGTTGTTCAAATGGAACAGGAACAGGTTGCCCGCAGTGGCGCCGGCATCAACCCTTATGAAGCCATAGGGCGTTTCGTGAAGGCCTATTATTTCTACAATCTTACTTCCCTGATGGGGGACGTTCCGCTGGCCCAGGCACTCCAGGCGCCGGCGATCCAAACGCCTGCTTACACGCCGCAGGAGCAGGTTTACGCCTATGTCCTGAACCAGCTCGACACGGCGAATTCCGATTTTGCCACGCTGATTGCCAATAATGATCAGTCCCTGGTGGCCTATGCCTCCCAGGATATCTACTATGGTGGAAACTTCACCTCGTGGCAGAAATTGGTGAACTCCTTCAAGTTGCGGGTGTGTGTGGCGTTGAGCAACAAGGCCACCGATCAAACCCTTAATGTGCCCGCCCGGTTCGCCGCGGTGCTTAGCAACCCCAGCCAATATCCCATTTTCACCAGCGAGGCAGACGACTTCCAGTTCAACTACAACCCTGGCAGCACGAATACCTTCAGCACCTATCCTTTCAACCCCAGTAACTTCGGTTCCATCGCCGGTCGTTTCAATATGGCCGCTACCTATGTCAGCGCGCTCACGGCGATCCAGGATCCCCGGGTATTTATCACCTGCGACCCGGCCTGGGGCCTGTCGAATATCGACACGGCCAATCCGGCACAATACCAGTTCTTCGTAGGCGCCAGCACCGGGCTCGATCTGGGAACCATGTACGCCAATGCCAGCGCCGGTCTCTACTCCTTTATCGGCCGTAAGCGCTACTACTCCAATTTCACGGGTGATCCGGATGTCCTCGTCGGATACAAGGAAATGCAGTTCAATATCGCCGAAGGCATCGAACGCGGCTGGTATACGGGCAACGCCGAGAACTACTACAAGAACGGGATCACTACCTCGATGGCCTTCTATGGCATCGACGTGACCCAGACCAATTTCACCGCCTACTTCCTACCCCCCGGCGCCAATGCCATTTCGCAGGTAGCGCCTTATCCCTTTACATTCAACTGGGCGACTTATTACAGCAACCCCGCCGTGCAATTGTCCGGCACTCAGGCAGCAGCTATCAACCAGATCGTGCTGCAGAAATACATCGCCATTTTTGAGACCTCCGGTTATGAGGCTTACTATAACTGGCGCCGGACAGGCACGCCCGCATTCCAGGGTGGCAGCGGTGTAGGTAACGGCGGCGTCATTCCCCTTCGTTGGGCCTACCCTGTGACCGAGCAGGCACAGAATGCCACCAACTGGGCCGCCGCGGTAAAAAATCAAGGCTTCGGCGCCGACGACCTCAATCAGAAAATTTGGTTGCTGCAATAAAAGATCGCTAATGACACCAATGTATACCGGAAGACTAAACTTGAAAAAGTTTAGTCTTCTTTTTGTTTCGATCGTCGCATGTGCAGCAGGCAGGGGCCAGACCCTCTCCCCTTTACCGACGCCAAGACACGCTTTCACCGTCGTATGCCACCGGGGCGACCATACCCATGCCCCGGAGAATACGCTGGCGGCATTTGGGAACGCCATAAAAGCAGGCGCCGATTACGTCGAGATCGACCTCCGTACGACCGTCGACAGCCAACTCGTGATCATGCACGACGCTACCGTCAACCGGATGACCAACGGCACCGGCCTCATAAAGGACATGCGGTACGATTCGCTCAGTACGCTGAGGGTAAAAGACAAAACACATCCCGAATGGGGCGAATATCCGATCCCGACCTTCAGCCAGGTATTGGAATTGTGTAAGGATAAGATCTATATCTATCTCGACTTCAAGAACGCCGACCCCGGTGCCGCATACCGGCTCATCCAGAAATATGGGATGGAAAAACAGGTCGTCGTTTACATCAATGCGGAGCAGCAGTTTGACGGCTGGCGCCGCGTGGCCCCGGCCATGCCGCTCATGGTCAGCCTGCCCGGAAGCGTAAAAGACGTGGCGGGCTTAACAAACTTCCTTGATAGAGTGCATCCCGAGATCCTGGATGGGAACTACGACCAGTACACACAGGAGATGATCGCCACGGCGCAACAACTGGGATATACGGTCCTTCCGGACATACAAGGCCCCGCCGAGGGACCCGCTTTGTGGGAACAACCCATTCAAAAAGGAGTCAAAGCCCTGCAGACCGACCACCCCGAAGACCTGATCGCGTGGCTGGTTGGAAAATCTATCCGGTAAGACTATTTTTAAACATTATTTAATCTCCCGCTATCCGCATTTTCGATACTTTGTAGATTATTAGTAACAAAAATTTTTCCCCTTATGACCACTGCGCAGGCCGAAAAGATTACCAACGAGATCATGGACCTTTATGCAGGATATGGCGGCAATGAATACGCCGGCGAAAAGGTCACCCAATTGGAACACATGGTGCAGGCTGCTCAATTGGCCGAAGAACAGGGATATGATGAAGAAGTGATCCTGGCCGCCTTCCTCCACGACATCGGTCATATCTCGGAAGCTGCCAAAGGCGATGAATCTGAAGAAATGTCCGCTTCGCGGAGGATGGATGGTTTTGGGATCAAGGACCATGAAGAGTTGGGCGCCGAATTCCTGAAGGGAAAAGGGTTCTCCAAAAAGATCGTCCGGCTGGTGGAATCCCACGTTGAAGCAAAACGATACCTCACCGCAACCGACCCTGCTTATTACGCCGGGTTATCCGAGGCGAGCAAGCGAACCCTCGAATACCAGGGTGGTCCCATGACCCAGGAAGAAGCAGAGGCCTTTACACAATACCCCCTTTTCCCCCTGATCATCCAGATGCGCAAATGGGACGAACTGGCAAAAATCGAGCATAAACCCCTGCCCGACCTGCAGCACTACCGGGGTATGATCCTGCATCATCTCAGTCATTCTTAAACCTCCTCGCATGAGCGCCATCAAACTGGTCGTATTCGACATAGCAGGCACCACTGTCCGCGACAACGGCAACGTCGCTCAGGCTTTTCTCGCGGCCTTCCGGGATTTTGGCTTTACCATACCTCCTTCGGAGGTTAAGAAAGTAATGGGGTTTCGTAAGATCGACGCCATTGCCCTCCTGCTGGGAAAATTCGCGCCGGAAAAAAAGGACGACGAATCGCTCATCGATCGCATCCACACCCGGTTCATAGACACGATGATCGCCTACTACCGCGATGATTCAGCATTGGCCCCCATGCCCCATGCAGAACAGCTCTTCGCCTCCCTTCAGGAAAGGGGCGTCAAAATAGCGCTCAACACCGGCTTCACCCGCAGCATCACGGACACGATATTGCACCGCCTTCGCTGGGACGACCGGAGCGAATTGATCGACAAGACCATCTGTAGCGACGAAGTACCCCATGGACGACCTCATCCGGACATGATAAGATCCCTGATCGGCGATCTCGGCATCGCCTCCCCCGGGCACGTGCTCAAAATAGGGGATACCGAGGTCGACGTCAAAGAAGGCCGGAACGCTGCCTGCGGCACTGTCGTCAGCGTGACTACCGGCGCCTATACCCGCGAACAACTGGAAGCCTACCACCCCGATTTTATCATCGACGGCCTCGACGAACTGCTTCCCATTATCGAACTGGCCTCAATCAGCAAAGTATGACCCCTCCATCCACTCCGACGGCACATACTGCGGCGCTTCCCAGCGACGGCCGGCTGACGCTGAAGGCGCGTTTACAACGCTCCCCGGCCTGGACCTTTGTGTTATACGTGTCCCTCTCTTCTTTCGTCGTCTATGCCTGTATGTATGGTTTCCGAAAACCCTTTACCGCGGCTTCCTATGACGGCATCAGATTATGGGGCATCTCTTATAAGGTAGTACTGGTGATCTCCCAGGTGCTGGGCTATATGCTGAGCAAATTCTACGGCATTCGGTTTATCGCCGGCATGCGGGCGGAAAAGAGGGTGGGTTATATCATCCTGCTCATCCTGATCGCCTGGGCTGCCCTGCTGCTCTTCGCCATCGTACCCGCGCCCTATAACTTCATATTCATGTTCATAAACGGCCTCCCGCTTGGCATGGTCTGGGGCCTCGTATTCGGCTTCATCGAAGGACGCAGGACGACCGAGCTCATGGGCGCCATTCTTTCCACCAGCTTTATCTTCGCTTCCGGCATCGCCAAGACCATCGGCAAAGGCCTCATCCTCCACGGTGTCAGCGAATCCTGGATGCCGTTCCTGGCCGGCGGCGCCTTCATCATCCCCCTCCTCCTGAGCACCTGGCTGCTCAGCCAGACCCCGCCGCCCGATGCCGAAGACATCGCCTCGCGCACCGTCCGGCTTCCCATGGACAAACAGCAACGCAAGAACTTCCTGCGCATCTTCGGCCTGGCCCTCATCCCCATCGTCACCGCCTACGTGATGCTGACCATCCTCCGCGATTTCACCGAAGATTTCGCCAACGAACTCTGGTCGGAGACCGGCTTCCGCGACAAGGCGGACGTCTTCGCCAACACCAGCACCGTGGTGGGCCTTATCGTACTGGCCGTGATCGGCGGTTTCTTCCTCATCCGTAACAACTACAAGGCCTTCCAGCTCAACAACGTCATCATCATCGGCGGTTTTGTCCTGGCCGCCGGCTCCACGGTCGCCTTCCATTTCCACCTCATCAGCCCCGTAGCCTGGATCATCACCGCCTCCGCCGGACTATACCTGGGGTATGTGCCCTATAACTGCTTTTATTTCGAGCGCATGCTCGCCGCCTATAAAATACCGGGCAACGTCGGATTCCTGATCTATATCGCCGATGCCTTCGGTTACCTGGGAACGGTAGTCGTGCTGTTGGTCAAAGAATTCGTCCACATCAAATATACCTGGGTCGATTTTTTTACCGGCATGTTCTATGTGTCCGCTATAGCAGGCATACTCCTCGTCCTGCTGGCTTCCGTTCTCTTCTCGAAGATTTACAAAAAAAACAATCTACAATAGGAATTTATGGCATCCCGATCAGCAATAGTCATTGGCGCCGGTATCGTAGGCCTGGCCACGGCAAGGGCCCTCGCGCAACAGGGATTTAGGGTAAAGGTCTTCGAACGCACCGATAAAGCGGTTGGGGCCTCCATCCGCAACTTCGGGATGATATGGCCCATAGGCCAGACAGCAGGAAAAATGTACGATCGGGCGGTGCGCAGCAGGGATATCTGGAAGGAGATCGCGCCGAGGGCGGACTTCTGGCATGAAGCCGCCGGCAGTCTTCACCTGGCCTATCACCCGGATGAATGGCAGGTACTGCAGGAATTACATGCTGTCTTCAGCAAAGAAGGCCGGCCCGTCCGGCTGCTGGACAAAGAAGCCATAGCCGCCCTCTCCGGCGCCGTCGTTACCCAGGGCCTGCTGGGCGGCCTTCACAGCACGGACGAAGTCATCGTCGATCCCCGGGAAGCCATAGCCGCCCTGCCCGGCTGGCTGTCCGAACAATACGCCATAGAATTCTTCTGGGGCAAATGTGTCTCCTATATCTCCGACCAGATCGTCTACATAGGGAATGATGAAGAATACGAGGCCGACCTCATCTTCGTGTGCAATGGCGCCGACTTCGAAACGCTGTACCCGGAGCACTTCTCCGAACAGCCGGTCACCAAATGCAAACTGCAGATGATGCGACTGGTGTCCCAGCCGCAGGAATGGCGCATCGGACCCGCGCTCTGCGGCGGACTCTCCCTCATTCATTACAACAGCTTCAAAGCTGCCCCCTCCCTCGCCGCCCTCCGGGAACGATATTCCGCCGAACTGCCCGACTATCTCCAATGGGGCATCCACGTGATGGTTGCACAGAATGGCCGTGGCGAACTGACCATCGGCGATTCACACGAGTACGGCCTCACCCACGACCCCTTCGACAAGGAGTTTATCAACCGAAAGATCATGGACTACCTTCGGGGGTTTGCCTCCTTTAAGGACTGGGCCGTGAGCGAGACCTGGAATGGCGTCTACGCCAAACTCACCGACGGCGAAGCCGACCTTTTCTTTTCCCCCGAACCCTATGTGTACGTGATCAACGGCGTCGGCGGCGCCGGCATGACCCTCTCCTTCGGCCTGGCCGAAGAACTGGTTGCGGGTCTTTGATCCCCGGAATTAACTAATTTCGCCGGATGAAGACGCTAAAAGAAATATTGGCCGGCAACCGCCTTTTCTTTGGTTTATGGCTCCTCTTTTTTGCAGTTGGCCTGTTCTTTCTCCTGTCACTGGGAAAGGCGGCTTCATTCCTCGACCTCAACGCCTACCACCACAGCACACTTGACACCATATTCATCTGGGTCACCTTTCTCGGCAACGGCGTCTTTTCCGTCGTCGTCTTCGTGATCTTCCTGCTGCAGCGACGCCGGTCACAGGCCACCCAGGTCATGGTCGCCTTCCTCCTCTCGGCCCTGGTAGCCCAGATCCTCAAGAATCTGTTCTCCATGCCCCGCCCAAAACAATTTTTCGCCCCGGGTCAATACCACTATTTCATCGACGGGGTCACCGGCCTTGGATTTGCCAGCTTTCCCTCCGGTCACACCACCTCCATCTTCGCCCTCGCCACCCTCCTGGCCATCTTCACAAAAAACCCAAAAGCCAAGATCGCTTTCCTCCTCAGCGGCATAGCCGTAGGCTACTCACGCATCTATCTTGGCCAGCATTTCCTGGGCGACGTACTCACAGGCTCCTGCATCGGCACGCTTACCGCGGTCCTGGTTCACTGGCTCTTTGTTGAAAAATTGCAGTCTTTGCCCCTCTTCGCCAAAGGCTGACGTCAATCTTCACCAACCGCCGACCCCGCACAAGAGGGGGTTTTTCAAAAACCACCCGCCACCGCACCTATTTTACCCCAAAAACCCGTAGGTTTGCCCTCTGTTTTTTTGTAGCAAAGGCCCCCGTTGGGGCCGGCATACCTAAATCTTATTATATTAGTACATGATCGAAGGCAAAAAACTGGTGATCGTTCTTCCCGCATACAACGCAGAGCTTACGCTTCGCAAGACCTATGCGGAGATACCTTTCGAGATCGTTGACGAAGTGGTATTGGTAGACGACAACAGTAGGGACGGCACCGTGGCCGTTGCCCACGAATTGGGCATCCGCCACATTATAAAACACGACCACAACAGGGGCTACGGCGGCAACCAAAAAAGTTGCTATAACAGGGCCCTGGAGTTGGGGGCGGATATCGTCATCATGCTCCATCCGGATTATCAATATACTCCTAAGCTCATCCCGTCGATGGCCTGGCTCATCGCCAACGACGTATACCAGTGCGTGCTCGGCTCCCGTACCCTGGGCAAGGGGGCGCTTCACGGCGGCATGCCCCTCTATAAATACTTCTTCAACCGCGCCCTTACCTTTTTCGAGAACGTTATGCTCCGGCAAAAGCTTGCCGAATATCATACCGGCTACCGGGCCTTCTCCAAAGAGATCCTGCGCCGCATCAACTACGAGATCAACTCGGAGGATTTTGTCTTCGACAACCAGATGCTTTCACAGATCATCTACCTGGACTATGAGATCGCGGAGATCACCTGTCCAACCCGCTATTTCGAAGAAGCATCGAGCATCAACTTCCGGCGAAGCGTGGTATACGGCCTGGGAGTATTGCAGGTTTCCATCGTCCATCGCCTCTGTAAATGGGGAGTGATGAAAAGAGAAATGTATAAACCGCTAACATAATGCGTCTTACGAAAACGTCCACCATCCTGCTGATTGCCGTATTCTCCGCCCTTCTCTTCCTCCCCTTCCTGGGTCGCGTACATCTGTTCGATTGGGATGAGATCAATTTCGCGGAATGCTCCCGCGAAATGATAAAACTGGATGACTACACTCGCGTATATGTCGACTACAAACCTTTCTGGGAGAAGCCACCCATGTACTTCTGGATGCAGAGCACGGCTATGAAGGTCTTTGGCGTAACGGAATTCGCCGCCCGCTTCCCCAACGCCATTTGCGGTATCGTGACGCTCATCGTCGTCTTTCTTTGCGGCTCCCGCGTCTATGACCGGAAGTTTGGCATTCTTTGGGCCCTGGCCTATGGCGGCTCGCTCTTTCCCAATATGTATTTCAAATCGGGGATCATCGACCCCTGGTTCAACCTTTTTACCTTTCTCTCCCTCTATAATTTTATCCTCTACCACTGGAAGAGAAATAAATTCGACAAGGAGGCTCTCCGACACAGCCAGCTATACTATGTCATCTGGTCGGGTATTTTTATGGGACTCGCCGTGCTCATGAAGGGCCAGGTATCCCTGATGGTCTTCCTGCTTTGTCTCGGTTCCTACTTTGTCTACAATCGCTTTAAGATCTACTTTAACTGGTGGTATGCCCTGCTCTTTCTGGTTATCGCGTTTCTGGTGACGTCTACCTGGTATGGTTACGAGACCATCAAACGCGGTCCATGGTTCATCAACGAATTCCTCAAATACCAATGGCGCCTCTTTCGCACCCACGACGCCGACCAG